>Ga0307518_10000600_pt1 | contig 27479 bp, 23 predicted proteins | sample 25_EM_MG_FD_203889 | JGI IMG/M metagenome (GOLD analysis project Ga0307518, IMG submission 203889) | Populus trichocarpa ectomycorrhiza microbial communities from riparian zone in the Pacific Northwest, United States - 25_EM | ecosystem: Host-associated > Plants > Roots > Unclassified | place... | reverse complement strand
ATGCGGCATTGGCAGGGCGTCGCCGCCGCGCCGGTGAGCGCGCTCGGCCGGACCAGGCTCGATCCGGCGCGCGACACCGTGGCGACCGCGCGGCACCACCGCATCGACCTCGGCGAGGAGACGACCCACGCCGTGCTCACCGCGCTGCCGACCGCCTACCGCACCGGCCCGGACACCGTCCTGCTGACCGCGCTCGCCCGCGCCGTCGGCGCCTGGCGCGGGACCGGCGCCGATCTGCTCGTCGCCGTCGAGAGCCACGGACGTCCGGGACACACCCCGGATTTCGCGGGCACGGTCGACCTCGCGCAGACCGCCGGCTGGTTCACCGCCGTGCATCCGGCGCGGATCGCCCCGCCGTCCGGACCGGTGCCGGACGCGCTGCGGGCGGTGCGTGATCACCTGCGCGCGGCGGGGGACGGGCTCGGACACGGGATTCTGGAGGTCGAAGGCCCACGGCCGGAGGTGGCCTGGAACTACCTCGGCCGCTTCCCCGCGGCGCCGGTCGAGGAGACCTTCTGGCAGCGCCCGCCGGACGCGGATCCGCTCGGTTCGGGTGGCGGCGCGGAGATGCCGTTGCCGTACGCGCTGACGGTGAACGCGATGGTCCCCGACGGCGGCACGCTCGGCGTCCGCTTCACCTGGCCCTCCGCGCTGTTCACCGAGGACGAGATCGCCGTGCTGGGCGAGCACTTCCGGCGTGAGCTGGACGAACTCGCCGCCGACGTGCCGGGGCCCGGCGAGATCATGCCGCTGACCCCGTTGCAGGAGGTGATCCTGCGCGAATCCCGGGCGGCGGAAGAAGATCCGTATCCCGTCCAGGCGGCCTTCACGCTGTCCGGCGACCTGGACGTCGAGGCGCTGCGGGCGGCGGCGGACGCGCTGGTGCGGCGGCAGCCGAACCTGGGCGCGGTGTTCCCGCCGTCGCACGAGGTCCAGGTGATCCCCGCCGAACCACAGGCCGGTTTCCGCGTGCGCGAAGTGTCCGAAGTGGACACAGCGCTGGACGAGGAGCTCGCGGAACCGTTCGACCTGGCGCACGGTCCTTTGTGGCGGGTCACCGTGCTGCGGCACGGACCCGGCAGCCAGACGCTCGTGCTGACCAGCCACCATCTGCTGTCCGACGGCTGGTCCGCGCCCCGCATCCTCGGCGAGCTTTTCGCGCTGTACGCGGGGAAGCCGTTGCCGGAGCCGGTGCCGCCGACGCGGTACACGCGACTGCTCGCCGCGGCCGATCACTCGGCCGACGTCCGGGCCTGGCGCAGGGAACTCGACGGCCTGCCCGAAGGTGACCACCTGCCGCGTACCGGTGGCTCCGCCGACCCCGCTCTGTTCACTGTGGACAGTTCTTTGGTCGAGGAACTGACCCGGCTGGGTGCGGCACGCGGGCTCACCGTCAACACCTTGCTGCAAGGCGCGTGGGCGGCCGTGCTCGCGACCCACGCCGGACGCACCGACGTCAGCTTCGGGGTGATGACCTCGAACCGGACGTCCGATGTGGACGGTGTCGAGGACATCATCGGTCTGCTGGCGAACAGTGTCCCGGTCCGGGCCCGGTTCACCGGGACCGTCGCCGAGGCGTTGGCCGATTTGCAGGCACGGCAGCAGGCCATGGCCGCGCACCACCGGATGGGCCTGCTCGAACTCGCTTCGCTGGCGGGGCGCGAGAGGCTGTTCGACAGCCTGCTCGTATTCGAGAACTACCCGGTGGATCCGGCGAAGCTGCGCGAACCCGCGCCCGGCCTGACCGTCACCGGGACGAGGTTCCGCGAACGCACGCATCACCCGGTGAGCGTCACCGTCGTCCCCGGCGAACACGGTTGGGAAGGCGTTCTCTACGCGAAGGAGGCTGACGCTCGGGCGCTGGCCGACGACCTGGTCGGGTTCCTCCGGAAGCTGCCGTCCTGGCTCGACGGCGACGCCGCCGGGTTCGTGGGGGAGCGGTGACCGCGCGCCCGATCGACGCCGCGCTGTGGCGCACGGCGGCCGTGCTGGTGCTCGGCACCTTCATGGCCACTTTGGACAGTACGATCGTCTCGGTCGGCGTCGACACCCTCGCCGACGAGTTCGGTGCGCCGGTCACCGGTGTCCAATGGGTGACGACGGCGTATCTGCTGGCCGTGGTCACCGCGGTGCCGGCGTCCGGCTGGCTCGCCGACCGGTTCGGCGGCCGTCGCGTCTGGCTCACCGCCGTCGTCGTGTTCCTGCTGGCGTCCCTGTTGTGCGCGCTGGCCACGACGCTGCCCGCGCTCATCGCGTTCCGTGTCCTGCAAGGACTCGCGGGAGGGCTGCTGCCGCCGACCGGCCAGGCGTTGCTGGCGCGGGCCGCCGGAAGGGACCGCATCGGCCGCGTCATCGCCGTCGTCGGCCTCGTACCGCTCTTGTCGCCGGTGCTCGGCCCGCTGGCGAGCGGCACGATCCTCGCGGTCGCCGACTGGCCGTGGCTGTTCTACGTCAACCTCCCGATCGGCGTGGTAGCGGTTTTCCTCGCCCGGCGCTGGGTTCCCGCGAGTGAACCCGGCGGCAAGGGCGAACGCTTCGATTTCCGGGGTGCGCTGCTGCTCTCGCCAGGGCTCGCCGTACTGGTCTTCGGGCTCACCTGGTTCGAACAGGGGACACCGGTGGTCGCCGGGATCGCCGTCGCGGCAGGCGTCGTGATGCTGGCGGCGTTCGTGCGGCACGGTCTGCGGGCCGAAGCCCCTTTGCTGGATCCGCGGTTGTTCACGCGGCCGCCGTTCGGCGTCGCCGCGCTGGCGCTGGTGCTGCTCGGCGCGTCGGTGTTCGGCACGATGTTCCTGCTGCCGCTCTATCTCCAGCGCGGCCCCGGTCTGTCCACATGGGACACCGGCCTGCTGCTGGTGCCCCAGGGCATCGGCGCGGCGGCCGGTTCGGTTCTGGTGAACCGGCTCGTCGACCGGCTCTCGCCGCGCACCCTGGTGCTGACCGGGATCGGGCTGGTCGCCCTCGGCACCGCTCCCTTCACCCAGCTCGGTCTCGGTCTCCCGGACTGGGTGATCGTGGTTTCCCTGCTGCTGCGCGGTTTCGGCGCGGCGCTGATCGGCGCGCCGGTGATGACGATCGTCTACCGCCGGGTCGAACCCGCTCGGCTGCCCCGCGCGGCCGGTGCGCTGAATCTGCTCAACACGCTCGGCGGCTCGATCGGCACCGCGGTGCTGGCCGTGGTGCTGCAGGCCCGGCTGGCCGCACGCGGCCCGGATGTCGCCGCCGCCTTCGCCGACGCGTTCTGGTGTGTGCTCGGCCTCGCCGTCGTGGCGGTGGCCGGTGCGACGCGGCTGCCCCGGGCCGGGGAAGCCGCCCCCGACAAGGAGAAAGGTCATGCGGATGCTTGACCAGCTGCCCAGCCCGGCCGAGGTGGTCACGAACGGCTTCGTCCCGGAGGAGATCACCCGGCACCGCGAAACCGTCGCCGACGTCCTCGCGCGGCGAGACTCGCGGCTGCTCGTCGTCGTGGGCCCGTGTTCGGTGCACGACACCGACGGCGCGCTCGAATACGCGCACCGGCTCGCGGAGGCGTCACGCCGGTTCGCCGACGACCTCGTCGTGGTCCTGCGCGCCTACCTGGAGAAACCGCGGACGATCGCCGGCTGGACCGGCCTGGTGCCCGACCCCACCCTGGACGGCAAGGGCGACCTCGCGTCCGGCGTCCGGATCGGACGGCGGTTCCTCGACGACGCCGCCGCGACCGGGCTGCCGCTCGCGTACGAGTTCGTCGACCCGTTCCTGGCGCCGTACTTCGCGGACACGATCAGCTGGGGCGCGATCGGCGCGCGGACCGTCGCCAGCCAGCCGCACCGGCACCTGGCGTCGTGGCTGCCGATGCCGGTGGGCATGAAGAACTGCGTGTCCGGGCGGCTGGACACCGCCGTCGCCGCGGTCCGGGCCGCCGCGCTGCCCCACGTCTTCCCGGGATCCGCGGCCGACGGACGCCCGCGGATCCAGCGCAGCGCCGGGAACCCGGACGCGCACCTCGTGCTGCGCGGCGGCCCGAAACCCAATCACCACGCCCACGCGGTCGCGGACGCCCTCGACGCGCTGACCGCCGCCGGCCTGCCGCACCGGCTCGTCGTCGACGCCTCGCACGGCAACAGCGGCAAGGACCACAACCGGCAGCCCGTGGTCGTCGCCGATCTGGCGGACCAGATCTCGGCGGGCAACGACGCGCTGGCCGGGGTGATGATCGAGTCCTACCTCTCCGACGGCAGACAGGACGTCGGCTCCGCCCGGCCCCGGCCCGACCTGAGCATCACGGACGCCTGCCTGGGGTGGGAACGGACGGTTCCGCTTCTGGAGTCCCTCGCCTGCGCGAACGCGGTGCGACGGCTGAGTGGCCCCGGGCGGCCTCGTGAGTGGTGAGGACGGTTAGAACCGTCCTTGCCACTCACGAGGCCGGAAGCGCTTCGAGAGTCGCCAGGCCGTGGAACTCGATGGCAGCGTGGTCGGGGTCGGAGGTCCGTGAAGGCCTCCTTGAGGGACCCAGGGTCCCTCAAGGAGGCCTTCACGGACTTGCCGCTCGGTGGCGGCTACTTCTTCCAGACGATCGGGTCGTCCTTGTACCCGTCGCCGTCGTTGAACTCCGCGCCGCCGACCTCGCCGCCGTCCCTGATGGCCTGGAGCTCACAGGTCTCGTAGGTCGCGCCGGCGGTCTTGAAGTCCTTCTTCGCCGACTCGGACTGGCAGGCGGTGGTCTCGCCGGTGATGATCACGCCGGTGCTCTTGCCGTCCGGGCCGACCGCGCGCATCCGCACCGTGCTGTAGGTGAGGTCCGTGCCGCCGACGTTCTCCACCGTCATCCGGATGTACACCGGCGTCATGCCCTTGGCCTTATCGCCGTAGGAGGCGAGGTCTTCCTTCGGGCCGAGTTCGATCGCCTTGACGGTGATCGCGATGGTGCCCGCCTTGTCCTTGCCGTACTTGAACGGGACGACGGCGCGTTCGCCGACCTTGAGCGCGGTACCGGGCGCGGTGGCGTCGGCGTTCGAGACCGGGACGGTACCGCTGGTCGCGGGCGAGGACGCGGATGCCGACGCCGGCGCGGGCGACGGGGCGGGGGCCGGGCTCGCACCCTTCTCCTCGCCGCCGCAGGCGGAAAGCAGCAGCACGGCGGCGCAGCCGGTGGCGGACAGAGCGATACGGTCGAACTTCATGGATCTCCTCGGACTCCCCGCCGAACCCTGCTCCGGCGTTCTCGCCACGCACCGTAGTTGATGAAGGAGTACATCGGTGTGGTCCATTCGCACCAGAGTAGGTCACGAATCGGTTACGCTTATCGGCCTAATGGGTGCGCGTTCACGTCTGCCAGGTGATCGGGTCGTCCTTCCCGGTGATCGCGATCGTGCCGAGGCGACGGGAGGTGGCGATCGGGGAGGACTTCGTGGATCTCCTCGTACTCCCGCCGGATTAACTCCCGCGTGCTCGTCACGCAACGTAGCCGCAACGGGAGGAGGTGGGAGTGGTCCGTTCGCACCACGACCGATCACAAATCGCTTACGCCGATCAGCCCGTCCTGGATCGCCCGCGCGACGAGCGCGGCCTTGGTCGGGGCCTCCCTGCCCATCTGGGCGTACTTCACCCGGATCCGCTCGAGATGCGAGTTGACCGTGTTCGGCGAGATCCCCAGCCGGTGCGCCACGAAGTCCTTCGACTCGGACTGGAACCACTCGATGAGCACCTCGGTCTCGCGCGCGGAGAGGGCGGGGCGCCGCTCGGAACGGTCCCCGGCCATCGCACCCGCCAGCGACGGCGGCGTGTACGACCGGTCCGCCGCCGCGGTACGCACGGCTTCGAGGAGATGTTCCGCGCCCTCGGCCTTCGTGAGATAGCTGAGCGCGCCGAGTTCGAGGCATTGCAGGACGGTCTCGTCGTCGGCCCGCATCGAGTAGACGACGACGCGACGGCCCGCTTCGGTGAGCCGACGCAGATCGCCCATCGCCGGGGTGGTGCTGTCGAGGTGCAGGTCGAGGATGACGACGTCGGCCTGCGCGCCCTCGCCGATCCACGCGGCCCGCACGTCCTCGCCTTCGGCCACGACGGTGACCGGAGGGGTGCCGCAGGACAGCCAGTGCACGACTCCGGCCCGTACGGCCGGGTGGTCGTCGATGACCACCGCGGTCAGTTCGGTCGCGAACGCCATTTCGCCTCCATCCACGATCGTTCTCCCAGTGCGTGCCATTCGACGTCGACGGCGCCCGATCCGTTCTCCGTCACGCCTGGTTCACCGTCCGTGATCGCGGCGACACGGATCTCGTCGTCGGCGCGCAGGACGCTGACCCTGGCGTGTGACCGGGCGGCGACCAGCGCGGTCATCAGCGGAGCGGTCAGTGCGCGGCGGACGGCGGTCGGGACCGGGGCCGGTTCGCCGCTGACCGCCAGCGTCACCGTCAGCCCCCGCCGCTCGGCGAGATCGACGCAGGCCGAGACCTCGTGCAGCAGCGGGTCGGGGACGTCGTCGTTCTCCGCGAACAACCGCCGCAATTGCGTCGCCGCGAGCGCGCACCGCCGCCGGACCTCGTCGTCACGCGGGTCGAGGGTGCGGTCGGCCAGCCCGGCCAGCAGCGGCAACGTGGCACCGAGCTGTCCGGCGAACCGGTTCCGCTGATCGGCCTCCCGCTCCTCGGCGAGCGCCTTGCGGTGGGCCTGGCGGTCCCGTTCGGCCGAGGCCTCCGCGGCTTCGCCCGCCCGCCGGTTGACCACCCCGATCAGCGCCAGCGTCGCGGCTTGGAAGGTCAGCACGCTGAGCCCGACGATCACCACGCTGCCGATCTCGCCGCGAGTGGTGAGCTCGGCGCCGAACTGCCGGACGAAGGCGAGCGTCATCTGGAGGACGAGCGCGGCCATCGCGAGCGCGGGGCGGTCCATCAGCAGCACCAGCAGATGCCAGCCCGCGAGACCGGACGCCCAGTTCTCGTCGCCGAAGAGCCGGTCCGTGGGCAGCGTCCAGACGGCGACCGTCGACGCGGCGAGCACCACCACCGCCCCCGCGAGCGCGACCGGCCAGGGGACCGGCTTCCAGCGCAGTACCCACCACGCCGCCACGACGAGCACGACGGCGAGCGCCGCGAACGCGAGCCGGCCCGGCGTGTCGGTCAGCCGGGCCAGGCTGAGCCCGACCTGGATCGCCGCCGTCGCGAGCAGGACCGCGATCCGGCAGCCGCCGAGGACGCGGTCCGCGGTCTCATTCATGCGGCCACACCAATTCCACCGTGGTCCCCGCGCCGGGCGCGGAGATCACCTCGGCCCGGCCTCCCGCCGCGGCCATACGTTCGACGAGCGATTCCCGGACGCCTCGCCGCTGCGCCGGGGTCTTCGCCGGATCGAAACCGCGGCCTTCGTCCCGGACGATCACGCGTACGCCGTCTTCGACCGTCAGCCGGGCCTCGCGGACACCCGCGTGCCGGTCGACGTTCACCAGCGCCTCGCGCACGGCGCGGACCAGCGCGAGCGCCGCCGACGCCGGGATCGGCGCGACCGGCGACCAGTGCGTCTCGACCTTCACCGGGCTTTGCGCGAGCACGCCGCGCAACGAGGTTTCGAGGTCGACCACACTGCCGGGACCGGATTCGCCGGTGAGGATCGCGAGATCGCGACGGGCGTAGCCGGCGACCTCGGCCGGATCCGTCGTCTCCCCGCGCTGGGCCACCGTGAGGAAGGTGGCCGCGGCCGTGTCGTGGAGGACGGCCAGATACTCCCGTTCCCGTAATCGCCGTTCCACGGCAAGGGATTCCTCACGCGTCAGCCGGGCCCGGCGCTCGCGGAGATGGTCGATCCGGCGCGTCGTCCGCGACAGCAGGAGGAAGGCGCCGCGGGCGAGGGTGGCTTCGATGAGCACTCGCAGGACCACCGAGAAACCGTCCTCGAAGCCGAGCGGCACCACTTCGATCGCCAGCAGACAGGCGATGGCGGGCACGGTGATCTTCGGCGGCCATTCCCATTGGAGGGTGATGGCGGTGAGGGTGAGCACGTTGAGCGCCCACTGGTTCAGTTCGCCCGCTTCGGGCGCGGTCAGGAACTGGGTGCCGCAGATCGCCGCGGCGCGCACCAAGGTCAGCGCGAACGCCAGCGGCCTGCCCCGGCCCGTCTTCCCCACGACGTACTCGGCCACGGCGGTGGCCAAGGCCAGCGCGAGCAGACCGAAAGCGAGCGGGAGCGCGCCCGACGGTGTGGCGAGCACGCCGAAAACGCTGATCACGAGCAGTCCGGCGCCCCTGGCCGGGCCGGCGAACCGGCCGACCACCCGGGAGAACTCCGCTTCGACGGAGGTCTCACGATCGGACGGCACGGCAGCAGTCAAACAGATGCCTCGAGCGTGCGCAGGTCCAGTACCCGCCAGGTGAGCGCCTCGTTCCCGCCCACCGACCACCACACGTACGGCCCCCGCGCCAGCACGGTGCCGAACTCCGCCGCCAGGTCGGCCATCCGGCCGGTGGCGGTGTCGTAGAGGGCGAGCACGCCGCGGTCGTCGTCGACCACCACCGCGTACCGGTCGAGCACGACGACGTCGCCGAACGCGGGCCGGATCCCCTTCCCGCCGACCCGTCTGCGGTCGGAGCCGTCGGGTTTCATCAGGTCGAACCGCGCCGTCCCGCTCTGGCGCAGGACCTGGACCCGGCACCAGGACGGCGTGCAGTCGACCAGTTCCACGTTCTGCCCGCCGACCCGCGAGACCCGGCCGTCACGCAGGTCCACCAGCTCGGACGGTCCCGCCTGCTCGACGGCGGCCGACGTCGCGAACGGCCAGGCGGTGAGCGCGAAATCGCCGGGCAGCGGGGTGCGGGTCACCGGGCCGCCGGACAACGCGACCGTCCGCACCTCGGTGGCGTCACCCCGCACGGCCACCCAGGACGCTTGACCTTCGTGCACGACGAGGTCGTACTGGGAGTCGAGGAGGACGACCCGCCCGGTGTCGGCGGTGACCAGGACGGGGTTCTCCCCGCGCGGCCCGGAGCGCCACAACGCACCCGTCCCGGTGATGTCGGACAGTTCCAGCCACACGAGCGAGTCCGGGGAAGGGGCGAGAACGAACCGGGGTGAGCCCGACAGCGGGACTTCGCGGAGTACCCGTTCTCCCAGCGTCAGCCGGATCGAATCGCTCGCTCGCGTGACCCCGGCGGACGTCCCGGAATCGAGGTACGCCAACGGTGTGTAGGGCGGCCCGGTGACGGTGTTCGCGGTGATCCGCGCGCCGGGCCAGACGTCGGCGACCGACGTGGAGACCGGGGCCTTGACCGCCGGGACCGGCGCGGGCAGGACCACGACCACGACGGCGGCCACTGCCGCCAGCGCCAGGCCGATCGGGGTGCAGTCGCGGGGGATCACCGCACGACCGCGGGGGAGGAGGCGCCCGCGCGGACGAGCGTGGGCGCGCCGGTGCCGTCGGCGGGGACGGAGTAGATCGCTTTGTCCCGGCCGTAGGCGACCGTCTTGTCGTCCAGCCATTGCGCCTGATCGTCGAGATGCGCCGGGTCGGCGAGCGGGACGTCACGACCGTCCACAAGGGACAGCACGTGCAGCCGCCAGCGGTCGCCGTCACGGAACTTGTAGGCGACGCGGGTGCCGTCCGGCGAGAGGGAGGGACATTCGACGTTGTGCCGCAGCGTGGTCAGCGTGCGGCCGCGGAGATCGCCTCGCACCAGCCAGGTTCCGCCCGCGGACCGGGCGGTGGCGTAGAAGGTCTGATCGTCGCGGGCGAAGGTCACGCCCCAGTAGTTCAGATCCTTGGCGGGGTAAGGCTTTCCGTCGACAGTGAGCGCGAAGTCCTCCAGCGAGCCGTAATGGTTCCCGGTGTCCAGGTCGTAGATCCCGGCGGTGGTGGAGAACGTGCCCGCCCCGCCCAGATACGAGTCCCCGGCGCGGAACACCGTCCAGCCCACCAGCCGCCCGGACGGCGACACCCTGACCCGCGACGGCGTTCCCCATTCGGAGATCCGCCGCGGTTCGGCCCCCGGTTTCGTGACGACCAGTTCGGCCTGGTCGGGCACGGCCGTCGCGCGCAGGCACGCCAGGGTGCCCGCGGCGACGTCCACGCGCTGGCAGGACGGGCCGACGCGCTCGTCCTGCCGGACGCGGCCCGACTCGTCGACGTACAGCAGCCCGCCGTGGGCGAGGTCCAGCCGCTGTTCCGCCACCGCGTCGCCGGTGCGCAGCCCGACGAACACCGCCCCGGCCACCACCGTGACCACGAGCGCCGCGACGCCCGCCCAGATCCGCCTCATGCCACCCTCGATCCGGCCAGTACCGACACCAGCAGCGCCACGGCGAACACCGCGAACGCGGGGCCCAGCGCCACCCCCGCCGCGAGCACGCCGAACAGCACCGCGCCGGCGGCCCTGGCCAGCGCCTGTCCGGTTTGGACGAACGCGAGACCGGTGGCCCGCAACGACTCCGGCACGTGCGGCGCCGCGTGGGCCATCAGCACGCCGTCCGTGCACGCGTAGAACACGCCGTGTGCCGCCAGGACGATCACCGCGACGAGCCATCCGGTCGCCGAAGCGGCCAGGACGACGTACGCGGCGAGCAGCACGACGTGCCCGGCCAGGAACACCTTCCACCGGCCGAGCCGGTCCGCGAGCCGTCCGATCGGCGACGCCAGCGCCATGAACGCCAGCGCCGTCGCCAGCGGCAGCAGCGGAAGCGCCCCGGGAGGCAGTCCGGCGGACCGCTGCACGCCGACGAACAGGAACATGTCGCCGACCGTGCACACGCCGAGAAGCGCCGCGGCCAGGCAGGTTCCACGCAGCCCTGGCCTTCGCAGCAGGGCGAATCCTGCGCGCAACCGGACCCGCGACCGCTCGACGGCCCCGGCGGGGGCACGGACGAACACCGCCAGCACGATCACCGCGATCACGGCGAGGCAGAAGCTCACCCCGAACACCGCCGGGTAGTCGCCGACGAGCACGGTCAGCAGGCCGAAGGCGGCGAGCGGCCCGAGCAGCGCGCCGGCGGTGTCCATGGCGCGATGGACACCGAACGCGCGGCCCAGGCCGTCGGCCGGGGTGGCGAGGGTGATCATCGCGTCCCGCGGCGCGGTGCGGATGCCCTTGCCCGCCCGGTCCGCGCCGATCACCAGGCCGATCGCGCCGAGCGAGGATCCGGCGGCGGGAAAGGCGAGTTTGGTCGCCGCCGAGAGGCCGTAGCCCACCAGGGCCACGGCCTTCGGACGGCCGAGACGGTCGGCGAAATAGCCGCCCGCCAGCCGCAGCAACGCCGTCGCCCCCGTGTACAGCCCGTCGATCGCGCCCAGCTGCAGGAACCCGACGCCGAGGCCGTACACGAGGTAGAGCGGGAGGACGGCGGTGACCATCTCGGCGGACATGTCGGTGATCAGGCTGACCACGCCCAGACCGATGACCGTGCTCGAGACCGCGTGCTTCGAACGGGACGCGGGCCGGGCGGGGTCGGCCGAGCGGATGGAGGAGACGTACATGGCGCTACGCGGTGACGCGGATGTCGTCGACCGCGGACTCCCACAGCGACGCGGTGCTCGCGTCGGCGGCTTCGACCAGCAGGCGCACGCTACGGCCGGCGAACGACGACAGGTCCGCCGTCGCGTTCTGCCAGACCCCGGCCACTTCGGTCGCGGAACCGGTCTTCTCGAACACCGTCGTCGGCGTGGTTCCATCGAGGACGCGGATCCGCAGGTAGTCCGCCGAAGTCGCGTTGTCGCCGTGCGCGAAGGTGTAGGAGAAGGTCAGTTTCCCGCCCGCGGGCACCGTGAACGTCGGTGAGGCCATCGACGACGCCCCGCCGTCGAGATCGTTGACGCCGTACTCCGATCCGGCCAGCCGCCCGGTGACCAGGCAATTCACGCCGCTCGTGGTGTCGCCGCGCTGCTTGATCTGGTTGCTGTAGGTCGACGTGGTCTGTTCGGGGTCGCCTCGTTCCCACTTGCCCGCGGTGGCGGTGTCGGCCCCGGCCGCGTTGAGTCGCCAGCCCTTGTCGGTCTCGAAGTCGTCGGCGAACGCTTCACCGCCCGCCGTGCCCACGCTCACCGTGATCTGAGCCGTCTTGGTCGTGGAGCCCGAGGTCCCGGTGACCGTGGCGGACGCCGATCCGGACGCGGTGTCCGAAGCGGTCAAGGTCAGTGTCGCGGTCGCGGTGCCGTTCGCGGGCGGGGTGACCGACGAGGGGGAGATCGTCCCGGTCACGCCCGAGGGCAGGCCGGAGACCGAAAGCGCGGTCGCCGCGGTGAAGCCGCCGGTGCTGCCGACGTTCACCTTGACCGAAGCGGTCCCGCCGGGGTTCACCGACACGGACGACGGTTCGGCGCCGACGGTGAAGCTTGGGGAGCTGGAAGCCGCCTTCTTGCATTTGCCGGTCGCGGTGTCGGTGAAGGTGCGGCCCGACACCGGCACGAAGTCGCTGCGGTAGTCGGTCGCGCTCAGCGTCAGCTTCCCGACGCCGAAGGTGTTGGTGTTGCCCGCCTCCTGCACGGCGGCCGACGACTGGTCGAAGTTGTAGTAACCCCGGCCACCGGTACCGATCAGCAACTCGCGGACGCCGTTCGCGTCGTCGCGGGTGCCGTCCGGCCGGGACGGTGCGTAGCGCTGGTAATTGTGGTCGTGGCCGACGACGATCAGATCGGCCTTCGCGTTGTAGAGCGCCTGGAAGAACGGCGTGACCGACGAGTCGTCGCCGTGCGTGCCGCGGCTGAACCGCGGGTGGTGGAAGAACGCGGCCGTGCACGGTTTGGTGCTCGCCGCCAGGTCGTTCTTCAGCCACGTCTCCTGCGCCGAACCGGCGCTCCGGGTGATGTTGGAGTTGAGCGCCACGAAATGCCAGTCACCGACGTCGAAGCTGTAGTAACCCTTGCCGCGTTCACCGGCCCGCGCACCGAAGTAATCGAAGTACCCGGAGGCGCCGGACGTGTTGTATTCGTGGTTGCCCGGCGTCGGATAGGTGATCGCTTTGAACTGCCCGTAGTAAGGGTCGTAGTTGTTCTTGTATTCCGACAGCGTGCCGGAACTGTACGCGTTGTCCCCGGCCAGGATCAGCGCCTGCGGGTTCATGTTCTTGATCAGCGGGGCGGTCTGGTTGCACGAAGAACCGCAGACGTCGCCGACGGCGGCCACCGTGGTCGTCGCCGCGGCGAGCGGCCGGTCACCCGCCTGGTAGGCGTCGATGGCGAACCGGCTGGCGGGGTCGGACAGCGCCGCCGACACCCGCACACAGTCGCCTTCGAACGCGCGCGTGTGGAACGCCCTGCCCGGCCAGTGCCGCGCGGTGAGCGTGTACGAGCCGGCGCTGCTGCCGGTCAGTGTCACGGAGTCGTTGCCGCGTAACGAAAGTTCCGTGAACCGGACGCGGAGCCAGTGCGCTCCGGGTGCGCAGACGGACTGGCCGGCCAAAGTGGACGTGCCACCACCGGATACCGACGCCGGGCCGCCGGTGACACCCGCTTCGGCCAGTTGCGGAACCTGATCGGCCACTTCGGGCACGGCGGGCGGAGCGGCTCCGCCGGCCTGGGGGTGCGCGGCGACCAGGAAGGCCCCGGCTGCCAGCGTGGAGGTCGCGACGGCGAGCGTGCGACGGCGCCATCGTTTCGTGGGTGAGCGCATGCGAGATCATCCTCTTCGGTCATCGGCGGGAGGACGTGCGAGTCGTCGGCGATTCGGGGATTCTTCCGACGATTCCGACCCTAATCGCGGCCTCGGGAGCGTCAACGAAAAGTCACGGGGAGGCTGGATAACTCTGAACGGCGCCGGTTCACCCGACGAAAGTCGGGCGTTCCGGACGGTACGCTGCGCCTTCATGACGAGTCTCGCTCCGGCGGAATTCGGTGCCGCACTGCGCGCCGCGATCGAACGCAGCGGGCTGAGTCTCAGCGAGATCAGCCGCCGGTTGCGCGATCACTCGACGCCGGTCAGCATCAGCGCGCTGAGCTATTGGCAGAATGGCGAGAATCGGCCGGAACGAGCGAGTTCCCTCGCCGCGGTGACCGCGCTGGAGGCCATTCTCGGCCAACCGCCGGAAACGCTGACCGGGTTGCTCGGCCCGCGCCGCCCCCGCGGCCGCTGGACCGTCCGCACCGGAGACGCCCTGTCCTACGACCAGGTGTGGCGGCGGCCGGAGGAGGTGGTGCGCGCACTGTCCAAAATGGACGTGACGCCGGACGAGCTCGACACCCCGCACCGGCTTTCGCAGTACCTCACCTACCGCGTCGACGGGGACGGCAACCAGGAATCGGTCCGGGTCCGGCGGCTGATCCGTGCCGATCGGGACGGCACCTCACGGTTCGTCTTCGTGAACCGGTGCTCCAGCATCACCCAGCCGCCGTCCGTGCTGTTCACCGACGGTTGCCGCCCGGCGCGGTTCCGCGCGGACGTCCCGTCGTCCACCTGCGTCTTCGAGTTCGTGCTCGACCGGACCCTGGCGGCAGGCGAACTCGCCGTCGTGGAGTTCGGCGTGCGCTTTCCGCCGGGCCAGGCCCGGAGGCATGTGCAGATCGCGCTCTATCGGCCGGCGCGGGACGTCGCGGTGCAGGTCAGCTTCGACCCGGGCCGCTTGCCGCGGCGCTGCGCGGGTTTCTTCCGGCCGCGCGGCGTCCTGCCGCCCGAGGAACGGTGCGAGGCGACGTTCGACCGGGACAGCAGCACCTTCCAGTTCATCACCCTCGATCCGCAGCCCGGCCAGTACGGGATCCAGTGGAGCTGGACCTGACTATTCGTAAGGCCGTTCTGGCGCGGGGACCGGCGTGGCGCTTTCGACCTTCAGGAACGGGATGCGTTCCCCGTTGACCTCGTCCACCACGGACCCCGGCCGGAACGTTCCGGTGACCTCGATCCAGGTGTCGGGTTCGCTCGGGACGCGGCCGTCCAGCACGACCTTGACCGGCCGCCCGTCGGCGGCGCAGCAGGTCAGGATCATCCGGACGAGCAATGAAGCGCCGTCCGCGCCCGTGGCGGTGAAGCCGGTGAGCACCACCCGCCGTGCGCCGAGGGAACGGCCCTCGTCGAACACCGCGCGCGAGGCGTAGTCCAGGACGGTCACCTTGACCGGGTCGCCGTCGGGGAGTGGCGGGTACTCGTCGGAACGCGTCAGCGCCATGCCGGCGTTGCCCGCCGCATAACTGCCGAGCGGCTGCGGGGCGACCAGCAGGAGGGCGAGGACCGGCAGGGGGAGCAGCCACCCCACTTTCGGGTGGCGATGACGGTTCGTCGCGGCGAGCACCAGGACCAGCAGGCCCGACGCGAGCAGGAACGGCCAGAGTCCTTCCTTGACATAGCGCAGGTACTGGCCGGTCAGGCAGACCTTGAGCACCGCCGCGCCCAGCAGGAGCAGCACGACGGTCGCTGCGGTCCGGTTCACCAGAGCACCGTCCCGGTCACGGCCGCGCAGGCGAGCGCGACCACGAACGTGGCGGGCGCGAACCGCGCGGCGAACCGCCTGCCGAAGGTGCCGGCCTGCATGGCGAACAGTTTCAGGTCGACCATCGGCCCGACCACCAGGAACGCCAGGCGGGCGGTGAGGGAGAACTGGGTCAGCGAGGCGGCGACGAAGGCGTCCGCCTCACTGCAGATCGACAACAGGACCGCCAGCAGGGAGAGCGCGACGACGCCGAGCACCGGGTCGTCCGCGACGGCCTGGAGCCAGCGGCCGGGGATCAGGACGTTGAGCGTCGCGGCAGCCATGGCCCCGACGACCAGGAAACCCCCCGCGTGCACCAGATCGTGGCCCGCCGCGCCGGCGAACGCTCGCCAGCGCGAGTCACCGTGGGCGTGTTCGGGCAGCTTGATCCACTCCGTCCGGCCGAGCGCGAGCCACAACCAGCCCATCACGACCGAAGCGGCGAGCCCGGCCGCCGCCCTGGCGAAGACCATCGACGGCCGGTCCGGGAACGCGATCGCCGTCGCGGCCAGCACGACCGGGTTGAGGGCGGGGGCCGCGAGCAGGAACGCGAGCGCCGCGGCCGGGGTGACCCCTTTGCGCACCAGGGCGCCGGCGACCGGGACCGAACCGCATTCGCAGCCCGGCAGCACCATTCCGGTCGCCGCGGCGGCCGGAACCGCGAGGGCCGGATGTTTCGGCAGGGCTTTCGCGAAGAATTCGCGCGGCACGAAGACCGCGATCGCCGCGGAAAGGGTGACGCCGAAGACGAGGAACGGAACGGCCTGGAGCACGATCGAAACGAAGACCGTCGTCCAGGTCTGCACGATCGGCGTCCCGAGGACGTCGCCGAGCAGGATCCGTGCGAGCAGGACGAGCAGGAGAAAGCCCGCGAGCACTTCCACCGAACCGGTGCGCCGTCCCACTTCGGTGTCCGTCATGTGGCGAACCTCCCATCGTCGGTCAGAACTTTAGGGATTTCGCGGTCCACCTGGAATTTCGTTGTCTGGATAACGCTGGACGCCCGGGAATGGGCGGGTTACCCGCCTCGCCCGGTCGGGGGTATTTCCGGATTCCGATTGTGTTCCCCCGGCCGGTGGGCACAAGAATCGCCGCATGCGTGCAAGGCGATTCGCCTCCCTTTCCGCCGGTGCCGCCGCCGCGGTGTGCGTGGCGGCCCTCGTGGTCACCGACGGCGCGGCCGCCGCCCCGTTGCCGGGCGGACTGGGACCGTGTGTCGGTCCGGCCTGCCCGGACAAATACCCGCCGGTGAACAACAAGGACTACGCCGGCCGGGACAACGGCATCAACGTCTATGTCGGCGGCGAATTCCAGGTACGGGAAGCGGCGGCCGAAGCCGAAGGACGGGTCGTCGTCCTCGGCGATTTCGACATGGCGAAACGAGCGGGCGCGTCCTCTGTGTACAACGTCGGCATCGCCGGTGTCGGATCACGCGTTCCGCCGCCCGACGGCGCCGACTTCCTGACCACCGGCGGAGACGTCAGCGTCGCGGCGGACCAGCGGCTGCTCGCCGACGGCGGGGTCGTCCGGCACGCGGGAACCGTCACCGGGACGGTGACCGGGAAGCTCGAAAAGGACCCCGACGCGGCGAAACCCTATTTGAGCCTGCGCGAGGATCTCCGCGTGGCGAGCAAGTGCTACGCGCGGGACGGCGCCACACCGCGACCGGCCACGGGAACGGCGGTCAATCAGGGCTATCGCACCCTGTTCACCGGGGACGGTAAGTCCGCGCTGCAGGTGTTCACCGTCGACTTCGACCTGACCGGCGCCACCGGCGGCATGCAGGGAATCGAGTTCGAGGGCATCCCGGCGGGGGCGACGATCCTGGTCAACATGGTGGGAGCCGCCCGGACGATCAACACCTACACCGGTGATCTGAACGATCAGGACCCGCTGAACAAACTGCGCGAGCGGCTGCTGTGGAACTTCCCGGACGCCACCCAGGTGAAGATCGCCGGTGGCGCCCAGTTCCAGGGAAGCGTGCTGATCGGCGAGCCCGGGAGCACCGCGACCGTCACCGCGTCCGGGATGAACGGCCGGTTCTTCACCACGGGCTCGCTGGTGCACAGCTCCGAAGCGACCGGCGGTGGCGGGCAGGAGTTCCACGCATACCCGTTCGACGGCGATCTGCCGGAATGCGGCGGCACGCCGACCACCACGCCGAGCAGTTCTTCTTCTTCTTCTTCTTCTTCTTCTTCTTCTTCTTCTTCTTCGAGCTCGGCCACGACGAGCAGTAGTAGCTCCACGTCGACGAGCCCGACTTCGACGTCCAGCTCGCCGACGTCGTCCACGTCGACCTCTAGCTCCTCGACGTCGGCCACGTCCACTTCGACGGCACCGACGTCGACCACGTCGTCGAGCCAAACGAGCAGCACGTCGACCAGCCCCACGTCGAGCAGCTCGTCCAGTGCCACTTCGAGCAGTACCGCCACTTCGTCGAGTAGCGCTTCGCCGACCTCCAGCAGCAGTTCCTCGAGCACGACTCCGGGACCCGGCGTGACCACCTCCACCACGCCGGGGCAGCCGGGAGCGACCACACCGGGCGGCGGGCCGTCCGACAGCGGCCCGCTGGCCTCGACCGGCAGTGAGGTCCGAGGTCTGCTGGTGTCCGGCCTGTTCCTGCTGCTCCTCGGTGGCGCGCTGGTGGTGCTCACGATCCGGTCGAGGCGCCGCGAGTCCTGATACTCGCTCCGCGCGGGCCGCGGGTGTAGGAATGATCCTTCGGGTAGTGATCCCCGCAGGACACCCAGGAGGAGCCGTTGTCCCCCAGGGAGCTCTTACGCGCCCGCTTGGCCGACGCCGGAATCGATTTCCTGACCGGTTCATTGCGGGCCGCCCAGGAGGCAGGAGACATCGCCGCGGACCGTGATCCGGAACGGGAGGCGCATCTCCTGTGGAGCATGGCGAATCTCCTGCGCGCGCCGGTTGTCGTGGACGAGCGTCAGAAGGGTGAGGTTCTGGCCACCGTCGACTACCACCTCGACCGCTTGTTCCGGCCACGGCCGAAACTGGCGGTCGTGGTGGTGGATTGCCCCGAACCCCAAGCCCTGGCCCCGTTCTACGAAGGCCTGTTGGGGGTGCGCCGGACTGCGGACGCTCCCGATCACGTCCGGATCGCCTTGGGCGGCGACCAGCCCGGGCTCGCCCTGCACCGCACGGATCACTTCGTCCGGCCGGACTGGAAGAAGGGCGAACCGGCGCAGCAACTGCACCTGGATCTGCTCGTGACCGACCTGGACGAAGCGGAGCAGGAGGTACTCACCCTCGGTGGGCAGCTCCTCGACGGCTCGGACAAACCGATCGGCTACCGCGTGTACGCCGATCCGGTCGGGCATCCGTTCTGCCTGGTCACTCCTGAGGGGCTTGGCTGATCCGCGCGTCGGCGGCGAGGGCGGTGTCGATGACGTCGCGGCGGTCCACCAAGAGGGCCTCCGTGGCGGTCCGGCCGGTCGCGGCCAGGTAGGCGTCGACGAGCCGGTTGCCGACCGCGTACCCGGCGCCGGTCGGCAGGCCGACCGGAGTGCCGCCGTAGCGGGCGGCCGTCTCGTCGCCATGCACCCAGGCCGCGAAGTTGTGCATCCCGGTGATCTCCAGGCCGGAGACGACCTTCTCGAACACCGCGTCGTCTCGCAGATGCGGGACACCGATGCGGGCGTAGCCGAGTTCGTCGCCGTACAACTGGCGGGCGAACGCGTCGGCCAGGCCCTCGGACACGATCTGCTCGCCGACCGTGACGGTCGCCGGATCCCAGATCACCCCACCGGGGCTGTAGCGCAGGTTGTGGTTCAGCTCGTGGACGGCGGTGGCCTCCAGCCTCGCCAAGTTCTCTGGGTACGGCCAGAAGTTGAGGTAGATGTAGCCGGACACGCTGCCATTGGCCGACATCCCCAGGTTCGGGCCCATGAAGTGCCGGTCGCCGGGATCACCCAGCACGGTGAGCACGGTGATGTCCGGGATCGCCAGCCCGGGCGTCGCGGCGAGCTGCGCGGTGACGGCGTCGTCGAGCGCCCGCTGGATACGGTTCCAGGCGTCCGCTTCGTGCAAGGCTTCGAGCGCCTCCAGGCAACGCCCCTCGTCGCGGTCGAGCGGGAACCCGGAACTCATCGCGTGCATCGCCACGAGGTCGACGTCGCCCGGGAAATAGCGGTACATCCCGGCGGCGGGCTCGACCATCGCCTTGAGCAGCCGCGCGCGGTCCGCCCGTGGCGCGCGCAGGATCTCGCGCATGGCGGGGTAGGTGTCGAGAACGGTGATCGTCATGGGAACGACGGTAAAGGCTCCAGTGGGTGGAGACTCAAGCCTCGTGAGTGGCAAGGACGGTTCTAACCGTCCTTGCCACTCACGAGCCGGACCCTGAGAACGGACCAGGGGAAAGCCCGGATGTCCCCACCGCCGCCCCCTTCTAACGTCGTGATCATGATCCGACGGATACTCCTGACCGTGCTCGCCGGCGCGGCGGTCCTGCTCGTGCCGTGGACCGTGTACCTCGCGCACACCCTGCCCGACCGGTACGACACCGGTCAGTGGCGCGCGGCCTGGGTCGGATTCGACATCGCGCTCCTGCTCTGCTTCGCGACGGGGGCGTGGCTGGGGATGCGCCGACGGCGGGCGGCCGTGCCGTTGCTGTCGGCGACGGCCGCGTTGTTGTGCTGCGACGCGTGGTTCGACGTCATGCTCGGCTGGACGTCGTCCGAGCGGTGGACCAGTGTCGCGCTCGCCGTCTTCGTCGAGATCCCGGTCGCCGTGGTGCTGGCCTTCGCCGCGCGGCGGCTGTTGGGGGACGCGCTGCCGAAGCGATCGGTGAACCTGCGCGACATCGCGATGCGCGAGGATCCGCGCTACCACTGGGTGACGCGCGAGCTTCCCGCCGTCGAGGAGGACGTCGTGCGCCGGACCGGGCTGGGGCACGCCGAAGTGGCCGAATGCTTGAAAGACCTGCAAGACAACGGTTTCGTGCGCCGTGACCGGAAAGGGAACTGGATCTCGATCCCGCAGGACCTGCGCGAGCCGAAGCCGGAGGACTACGACGGCGCGGACCGGGAACGGGTCACCGCCTTCCTCGACGCCAAGTACGCGAACGAGGTCGCTTTGCTGTCCTGGGCCGCGGAGCACCGCGACGAGTTCGGCCCTTGGGCGACGGCGCAGCGAACGTCGACCCGGCTGACCGAGGCGGAATTCCGGGAACTGGAAGCGGAATACCGCGAGCTGATCACGCGATACTGCCGTCGTCGTCCGGCGGCACAAGCGAAAGAGCTTTCCGTGCGTTTCTACGCATTCCCGCCGCCGGAGACGGTTCCGGTCTGACAGCCTGGCTGGCGTGTCGCGAGAGCGAGTGGGCCGAAGGCTCCCTTCGCCGCGTCTGATGCGAGGAAAGGCGCCTTCGGCCCGGCCCGGCTAGGGATGCCGCCAGGCCAGGAACGTCTCCAAAGTGGTCAACCGGTGCTCGCGCACGGCCAGTTCGATCTCCCCGGCAGGCGCGTTCCGGTCGAACAGGTCGAGGATCTTCTGGTGCTCCTGCACGGATTCGTGCGCACGGCCGGGGACGAAGCTGAACGTCGACGTGCGCAGCCCGGCCAGCCGGTTCCAGCCGCGGTTGACCAGATCGAGCACCTGAGGATTGGGGCAGGTGCCGAACAGGACGCGGTGGAAGTCGCGGTTCAGCGCGGTGAACCGCGACGGCTCGAAGTTGTCGAGACACGCGGTCAGTTCCGCGTTGAGTCCCTTGGCCTGGTCGAGTGCCTCGCCGGGCAGGGACGGCGCCGCCAGCGCGGCGGCGTAACCCTCGACCAGCGCGAGCGTCTGCATGGTGTGCTGGTAATCGCTCTCGTCGGCCATCGCGACCTGCGCGCCGATGTTGTGCTCGTAGGTCACCAGCCCCTCGGCCTCCAGCCGCCGCACCGCCTCGCGCACGGGCACGGTGCTGACGCCGAGTTCCTGCGCGATCTGCCCGAACACGAGGCGGTAGCCGGGGGAGAAGGTGCCGTCGTCGATCCGCGCCTTGATCCAGTGGTAGGCGATCTGCGACTTGCTCTTCGCGGCCCCGTTCACCGCGTCGCCCGCGGTCACGAGTAGTGCAGCCAGACTGATTTGATCTCGGTGTACGCGTCGATCGCCCACGGCCCCATCTCGCGGCCCCAGCCCGACGCCTTGTACCCGCCCCACGGCGCGGCCATGTCGGGGATCGGCGGCATGTTGACGAACACCGCGCCCGCGCGGATGCCGTTGGCGAACCGTTGCGCGACGCCCAGATCGCGGGTCCACACGGTGGCCGCGAGCCCGTATTCGGTGTCGTTCGCCCGCGCCAGCAGCTCGTCCGGATCGTCGTAGGCGGTCACGGCGAGGACCGGGCCGAAGATCTCCTCGCGCATGATCGTCATGTCGTCGGCCACGCCGGCGAACAGCGTCGGGGTGTAGAAGTAGCCGTCGCGATCGACGGGCTTGCCGCCGGTGACCAGCTCCGCGCCCTGCTCGCTGCCGGTGGAGACGAGGAAGTCCACGTGCTCGCGGTGCTTGGCGGACACGAGAGGCCCGAGCTGCGTCGACTCGTCCAGCCCCGGCCCGAGCTTGAGACCTTCGAGCCCGGCCGCCAGCTTCGCGACGAACTCCTGTTCCCGCTTGCGGTCCACGAAGAACCGGGTGTACGCGGCACAGACCTGACCGCTGTTCAGCGTCGCGCCCGCGAGGTTGCCGGCGACGGCGGCGTCGATGTCGGCGTCGCCCGAGATGATGCTGGGCGCCTTGCCGCCGAGTTCGAGGGTGAGCCGCTTGAGGTTCGACTCCGCGCTGGCCGCCGTGATCAGCTTCCCGACCGCGGTCGACCCGGTGTAGGACAGGTGGTCGACGTCGTCGTGCCTGCTCAGGAGCGCGCCCACCGCGCCGTCGCCGGTCACCAGGTTGACCACGCCCGCCGGGAATCCGGCCTCGTGCACGAGCTCGACCAGCCGGATGCTGGTCAGCGGCGTGACCTCGCTGGGTTTGATCACCACGGTGTTGCCGGTGGCCAGCGCGGGCGCGAGCTTCCACACGAGGATCATCAGCGGGAAGTTCCACGGCGTGATCAGCGCGTTGACCCCGACCGGCTCGCGGCGGGTGTAGTGCAGCGTGTCCGGGAAGGACACCGGGTTGGTGGTGCCCTGGATCTTGGTGACCCAGCCCGCGAAGTACCGCAGGTGCTCGGCCGCGCCGGTGACGCTGACCTGGCGGGAGATCCCGATCGGCTGACCCTGGTCGCGGGTTTCGAGCGCGGCCAGCTCCTCGTGGTGCTCGTCGACCAGCGACGCCAGCTTGAACAGCAGCGCGGCCCGCTGGACCGGCAGCAGTCCCGCCCAGGCGGGGTCGTTCAGTGCCTTCCGTGCGGCACCGACGGCGGCGTCGACGTCGGCGGCCGACGCGGTGCCGACCTCCTCGATCACCTGGCCGGTGGCCGGATCGTACGTCGGCAGTGACCCGCCTCCCGCGGCGGTCCACTGTCCGTCGATGAACAGGCGTGTGGCCATGGCTAGCTCCTCCTCGACCGGTGTGGATCGAGTATCGGGCGCCGCGAGGTCTCCGGTCTTGCCCGCCAGGGCACGCCGATTGTCGGCCAGCGAACCGAATCCGCCGGACGTCCTCGCGTCTTGCGAGGGTGGGGGACATGGACGTCATCGTGGTGGGAGCGGGTTCGGCCGGTGCGGTGGTCGCCAGGAGACTGGCCGACTCCGGGGCGTGGGTCACCCTGCTCGAAGCGGGCGGGCCGGACACCAATCCGGCCATTCACGACCCTTCGCGGGCCGGCGAGCTGTGGCACGGCCCGGAGGACTGGGACTACTACACGGTGCCGCAGCCGTACGCGGCGAACCGGCGGCTGCATCTGCCGCGCGGCAAGGTGCTCGGCGGGTCGCATTCGCTCAACGCGATGATCTGGGTCCGCGGTGCCCCGGCCGACTACGACGGCTGGGACCTGCCCGGCTGGCGGTGGGACGACGTGCGCCCGGTGTTCGAACGGATCGAGAAGGATCTGCTCGACGTCGTGCCGAACGAGCCGCTGCACCCGATCCAGCAGTCCATTGTGGACGCCGCCGTGCAGATCGGGCTGCCGTTCAACCCGGACTACAACGGCGACGAGCTCGACGGCGTGTCCGTGCAGCGGGTCACCACCCGCGACGGCAAACGCCTCAACACCTGGCTCGCCTACGGTCGGCCCGCCGCCGAGCGGATGACCGTCCACACGGGAGCGCTCGTCCACCGGCTGCTCTTCGAGGGCGACAAGGTGACCGGCGTGCTGGCCGAGGTCGACGGCGAACTGCGCAAGGTCTTCGCCGACGAGGTCGTGCTCGCCGCCGGCGCGCTGGCGTCACCGGCGATCCTGCTGCGCAGCGGCGTCGGCCCGGTCGACGAACTGGAGGTGCACGGTATCGACGTCGTCGCCGAGCTGCCGGGCGTCGGGAAGAACCTGCACGACCATTTGCTCTCGCCGGTCATCTTCGCGACCGATCGCCGCCGCGTCGATCCGCCCGCGCCGGGGCGGTCGGTGACGCAGACGCATCTGTTCTGGCGCAGCCGTCCCGGCCTGCCGGTGCCCGACACCCAGCCGATCCACTTCAGCGTGCCGATGTACGAGTCGTGGATGACGGGTCCGGAAACCGGGTTCTCGCTGATGGCGGGCATGGTCACGCCGCGCAGCCGGGGCAGTCTCCGGCTTTCGGGGCCGAGCCCGCTCGACGAACCGCTGATCGATCTCGCCGCGCTGGAGGATCCGGACGACTTCGAGAGCCTGGTCGCGTCGGTCGAGCAGTGCCGGGAGATCGGCCGCGCGTCCGCGCTGGCCGAGGAGTGGGGTGCCCGCGAGCTGTATCCGGGGCCGGAGGCCGATGTCCGCGAGTACGTCCGCCGGACCGCGATCACCTACCACCACCAGGTCGGGACCTGCCGGATGGGCACCGACGCGGAGTCCGTGGTCGACCCGGAACTCGCCGTGCACGGGCTGAGCGGGCTCCGGATCGCCGACGCGTCGGTGCTGCCGCGGGTGACCACGGGCAACACCAACGCGCCGGCGGTGCTGGTCGGCGAGCAGGCCGCCCGGTTCATGCTCGGCCGATAATGCGGCGCAGCCAGGAGGCCCGGGCGGCGAGCGCGGCCCGGGTCACCTCGCTGTCCGGGGCGATCCGGTCGAAACCGTGGTACGCGCCCGCCCAGACGTGCAGTTCGGTGGGCACACCGGCCTGCCAGAGCCGTCGCGCGTAGCCGACGTCCTCGTCACGGAAGATCTCGGCCGCGCCGACCTCGATGAAGGCGGGCGGAAGCCCGGTGAGGTCTTCCGCGGTCGCGGGAACGGCGTACGGCGACGTCTGTCCATTGAGGAGCGATCGCCACCCGAACCCGTTGGCCTCGCGTCCCCACACGCCGCGTTCCGAGAATTCCACTGTGGACGCCGAGTCGTTACGGCTGTCGATCATCGGGCACAACAGGAGCTGACCCGCCAGCGCCGGTCCGCCGCGATCCCTGGCCAGCAGGGCTATCCCGGCGCTGAGCCCGCCGCCCGCGCTGCCGCCGCCGACGATCAGCCTGCCGGGATCGAAGCCGAGTTCGGTCGCGTGCTCGACCATCCAGGTCAGGCCCGCGTAGCAGTCTTCGATCGGCGCCGGATGCGGATGCTCGGGCGCGAGCCGGTAGTCCACGGTCACCGCGACGAAGCCGAATTCCTCGACCAGCGTGACCATCCGGGGCAGATCGGCGAACCGGTCGTCCAGCACCATGCCGCCGCCGTGGATGTTGTAGAACCCCGGCGCGTTCACGGCATCCCGGGGCTTGACGACCGTGACGACCACGTCCGTGTCGGGGATTTCGTGGTCCTCCCAGACGAGATCCCGGTCGCCGATCGCTTCGGCGCAGGTCAGGTTCCCCTCGGCCATCGCCCGCCGGATCTCCGCCAGCGATTCGGCGCCCAGCGGCGGTCCGGAGGGCAGACCTTCGAGGGCCGCGGCGAGTTCGGGGTCGAAGGCCGTCACGGTCCCTCCGGATCGACGACACCGCGGTCGGCCCAGTACGGCTCGACCAGTTCGCGGAGCTGCTCCGCGCCCACGCGCTCGACGAGGTCGACGGCGCCCAGGTTGTCCTTGAGCTGCTCGGTGCTCGTCGCGCCGAACAGCGTGGTGGTGTTGGCCGGATGGGTGAGGGTGAACGCGAGACACAGCTGCGCCGGTGTCGCGTCCAGTTCGGCCGCGATCTTCGCCAGCGCCGGGGCGGAGGCGGCGATGCGTTCGCGGATGTCACCGGGGTCGCGGCCCACCTGACGCGCGCCGCTGTTCTTGCCCAGCAGGATCCCGCCCTCGAAGATGTCCGAAGACTGGAGGGTGACGCCGAGCTCGCCGAAGACCTTCTTGAACGGCTCACCGTCCGGAATGGACCGTCGCGCGACGCTGTACTTCAACTGTGCGATGGCGGGGCCCGGTACGTTCTCGGCCGCGGCGAAATCGTGCAGGGTCTGAATCGTGGTGGCGGACCAGTTGTTGACGCCCCACTGCCGGATGAGCCCGGCCTCGCGGAGCTCGTTCAGATCCAGCACCAGCTGGTGCAGATCGGTGTCGTCGCGCCGGAGATCGCCCAACACCACGAGATCGGCGTGCTCGACCCCGGCGCGGAACAACGCGTTGTCCAGCTGGCCGCGGAGGTTGTGCTCGGGATAGCCCTCCAGCCAGAGCTTCGCCGAAAGCAGGTAGTCCTCGCGGCGGAGGCCCGCGGCACGGACCATCGCGGAGAACAGCACGTCGGTGAAGACCGGCGTGGCGCCGGGGAATCCGTAGACGCCGACGTCGAAGAGGGTTATGCCGGAATCGATCGCGGTGCGGACGAGGTCCACCGCCTCGCGGAAGTCCATCCGGTCGTAGGTGTGCCAGGAGCCGAGCGAGAGCACGCCGGTGAGCGGGCCGTCGCGGCCGATCCGGCGCTGGGGGATGACGGTCACGGGTTCTCCTAGGGGAGGCGGGGATCGATGACGGCTTTGAGTTCGCCGAGCCGCGACATCGACTCGACGCACTGGGACGCTTGGGAAAGACCGACCGGTTCGCTGAAGAGTTCGTCCCACGGCAGCCGGTCGGCGAAAGTGCGGAAGAACTCCACCGAGCGGTGGTAGTCGGCGATGTCGCCGTTGAGCGACCCGACGACCGTGAGTTCCTTGCCCATCACCGTGCCCAGGGCCACGGGGGCGGGCACGGGGCCAGTGGAGCCGACGATCGCGATCGTTCCGCGCTGGGCGGCGAAGGCGACTGCCTCCTCGCCGATGGTCGGCCCGCCCGCGAAGTCGAAGACGTGATCGGCGCCCCGGCCATCGGTGAGTTCCTTGACCCGTTCGATCCGGTCTTCGACGGTGCCGTCGACGGGGATCGTCGCCGTGGCCCCGAATCGCTCGGCGATCTTCAGCCTGTCCGCGGGCCCGCCGATGGTGATCACGGCGCCCGCGCCGGAGATCCGCGCGACGGCGGTGGCGAACACGCCCAGCGCGCCCGCGCCCTGCACCACGACCGTCGCGCCGGGACGGATCCCGCCGGAACGGGAGACGGCGCGCAGCACGGTTTTGCCCGCACAGCCCGACATCGAGGCCCAGGTGTCCTTGACGTCGCCGGGAAGCAGGAGTTTGGCCGCGCCGGGTGTCACGTAGCAGTACCGCACGAGACCGCCGGTGGCGTACGGGAAGACGTCGGAGCGCTGCAGGAACCCGTACCCGCGTTTCTCGCACGCGACCGGTTCACGCAAGATCGTGCAGCCGTAACACTTTCCGCAGGTCGACTCGGACCAGCCGATGCGGTCGCCCTCGGTGATCTCGCGGCCGAGGGTGTCGGTGGTGCCCGGTCCGACGGCCACCACCTCGCCGACCATTTCGTGGCCCAGCACCATCGGGAGCATGCCGGGGAAGGTCATCTGGCCGGACCAGAGGTGCACATCGGTGCCGCACAACGTGGTACAGGTGATCCGGACCAGCGCGGCGCCCGGTTCCGGCTCCTCGGGCAGCGGCAGTTCCCGCAAGGTGAGCGCGGAGCCGTGTTCGGTGAGCACCGCCGCTTCGGTTCTGTTGACCATCTTTTTAGTCTACAGTCGTAGGAGAAAAAGTCCAGATCCTGGAGGAAACCATGCCGTCGCAACGTATT
>Ga0307518_10000599_pt1 | contig 27491 bp, 29 predicted proteins | sample 25_EM_MG_FD_203889 | JGI IMG/M metagenome (GOLD analysis project Ga0307518, IMG submission 203889) | Populus trichocarpa ectomycorrhiza microbial communities from riparian zone in the Pacific Northwest, United States - 25_EM | ecosystem: Host-associated > Plants > Roots > Unclassified | place... | reverse complement strand
GTGACACAGCGTGACACGTGACAATCGCTGTCCTGATTATGCCTACTCGACCCCAAAAGTTTGCCTATTTGAGGGTCATTTTGGGGGGTCCGGGCGGCCGAACCTTATAGGGAGCTTCAGGGGGCCTTCTATACCATGGCTCGATTACTCGACATCCCATTGGAACTGTTGCCCACCATCTTCGATTTCGTGCCCAAGCCCAGTCACCTCGCTGCCTTATGTCTCGTGAGCAAAGCTTTTAATACATTTGCGACCCCAGTCTTGTACCGCTGTGTGCATATCTTCCCATGGCACAAGGATGCGAAATTAAAGGTGACCTCATTCTTGACATATCGTAACTTGACCTGAGCGGGCTTGCGTAGCTTGTTTCTCTGTTCCAGACCCTAACCGATTGTCCTCGTATAGCTGTGCATGTTCGGAAGCTTGGTACCGTCGCTGCATGGCCCATCCATTCATCCATTCACATGCATTCTAGAAATCAGAGATTTCCCGAAGGGGCATTCGTCTTACTCATATTTACTGGGCGTCTGCGTCAAGGGAATCAAGAACTGCATCAACCTCAAGTCCTGTACTTGGACGAGGGATGGGTCTCTTCACACTGATATACTCGAGTCACTCTGCAGCGATTGTCCGCAATTAGAGGAGTTGGAGATAAATGGAAACAGTGGAGGATACGATCCAGCCGTCCTCCTTCGATTTCACAAGCTGAAGAAGATCTCGCTCATTATGCCGAGTGCTCCAGTGCTTGACACGCTCCCCGCATGGTTATCTGCAACGCGTACAACACTACGAAGTCTGACAATCGTATGCAAGGTATGGAGTGATTTCTTCGTCCCTCTGGTGGTATACACGAATGTTATAGGCTTCGACTCGTGTAACAGACGCGTTCCTGGAGTCCCTGTCACCTCATCTGACTGATCTCGAACATTTATTCATTGTTGGGTGTCCGAAGGTCACCCACAGAGGCGTAGGAGCCCTCGTGTCTGGAAATCTCGATGGGCTTCTCAAACTTAGTTTGGAGGGCCTGTCCCAATCATTTGTATGTCAGGGAATGATTTTTTAACTCTTCCTGGCCTCACTTTGAAAGGACATGAGCACATTCAAGAACATGTGCCATCGTACACAGGCATTCCGACGATTGAGGTCCATTACTCTGACGGTGGACATCTGCATGTCAGTAGTAGATTGGACTCAGAACATCGATCGTCTCCTTGGGACTGCGCCTCTCGAAGCTTTTCAGCTGTATCCCACAAGTATATTTGGCGATATTCCAATACCTGATGATTTCTGGAGAAGTATAGTGACTACCCATGGAACTCGTCTCAAGTGTTTCTCCGTCCATCGCATGCAGTTGAGTCTCACCGTTCTTCGATCAATGTGTTCGCAATGCCCCCGGCTCGAACAACTTTTTGTGGTATTATGCCAAGGAGATCTGGTCAGCGCCACCACTGATCTTGCAGATGTGCAAGTTTCTCATCTTGGCCCAGACTGCCGCAGCTCCATTACTTGCATTAGCGGAGAACCTTCGTACTTTACATATCATCGTGTCATGGGGAGCGCAGATGTCACTAGCTACCATGATGAAGACCGCCCTTTTCATTACATCGCATTGTTCCTCGACTCTTACGCAAATTGGGTTGAATACCCAAGTATGGCAGGCAAGTCAGAAACATGTCTATTTTCCGCTTTGCTGATTAATTAACGGTTGAACCAGGTGCAACGAACTGTTTTTGTGGATGAAAATGGCGAGAAATATACATTGCCAAGCCTTGTGCCACGAGAGAACCCAGAGATCCCTGAACAATTTCTGGTCATTCGTGTATAACTTAGCGAGTTCGCGATTATCTGTAGTACTCGCGCAAATCAAATTGCAATCAGTAGTCTGATATGTGTGCCAAACACGTGTAGCGGGCGTCAAATCCCTGCTCGTGTACTACGTCTTCTTCCCATATTACAACTACCACCAGTACTTCCTAGTCTCCCCACCATGGAATGTGGCGACGCACTGACGAGCACTTCCACAATATGCCCCTTGAGCTCACGACAAGAGAATCTCCTCAACACTGGCATGAGCCCAAGAGCTGGCGAACCTTCCCAGTCTCCCCTACTCCATTCAAGCGGTATGCCATCGCCAACAGACAGTCCTCCAGATTCGATATCTTCCCTACCGTCCATTGGATCGTCTTTCTTCTTCTCGTCTGCAGCTGCGAGCCCCCCGCATTCCCACACCCACACCGATCATGCCAGAGACACGACACAGGGGCTCGTCATCCCTTCCTTGACACTGCCTGAAGCACTTCCGCAACCAACGCAATACGGGAAGACTCTGGGTGAGATACGACTGATTATCATTGGGGACGGCGCCGAGGACCACGATTTCGTGTCCAGTCTTCTACTGGATGATAATGAAGACATAGTCGACCGTGGCACATGGGAAGACAAGAGCGACGGATCCTTCCTTTGCACATCTACTGATTGGATTGAACACCGGGATCCCCATGGGCTGGAGAAATTTGAGCCTGCCAGGAATGTGGAGATAGTAACCCGACGGAACGTTGGCGTTGATGTACGCATTTCAGACACTCAAAATATTGAAGCAACCCACTCATTCTTTCAGGGCTCAACTATTCTGCCGGTCATACATTCTCCTTTCCACACACTACTCGAGATTATCGACCCACACTGCAAACCTTCCGCCTCCCTTACCACTTTCATCGCGTCTCCATCCACACCTATATATACGGCACTGATCATTCTATCGAAATCAGGTCAGTATAATTTGTCACCTTCTAAAAATCATATAAATGAGTATTACTATGGCTGGTACAGCTCCCTCTGCAAAAGAGAACGATGTAATCGACACACTTGCAGTCCACATCCCAGTTATCGTTCTTCGGTATGGTCTTGATCAAACTCGGTTCCCATCACGACCCCACATGTCCTCATTCTGTCCATCATCTGCGAGCGCACTTCGGCATGGTCTATTTCGTTCACCCGAAACACTCTCTTCGTTGCGGTATGAAGCAGCAGACCGTTTCTTGCACTGGAGAGAAGTTGAGCGTGCTGTTGAAGAGATCCACGCAGCCCACCGAGAGATAGCTGTGCACATTCATTCGGAAAAGTCGCCATCGTGGGACAAGGCGAAATGGGAAGCAGAGTGGGAAGCACGTCTCTCTCACGACGTCGCGACAAGAGCACGCGAAGATACCATTACAGAGCGACCTCTTTACATCAATCGCCAAGCTGCACCATCTGCGCTCGACCCATTACATTTTTCGTCGCTGATCGCATTTACCTTTTCACTTTTTGTCCCTGCTAAAGCCCGCATAAGGAACGGGTTGTCCCACTTCATCCAACAGCTGTCAGAATGTCAGATTCGTATGGCTATGGTGGGCAGTTTCTGTATAGGAGTTGGCGTTGGTTGGATGATGCATTAGCGGAGTTTCCTTGAGGGTATACATCCGTGTTTCTTTACTGTACATTGATCTACACTTGTCCAAGCGAAATACACGTCGTCATGCTCGACGCGGAAAACGTCCAATATTAAGGGGTAGCGGGAGTTAATTATCCTCTGCAGCCTGCTGCATTTCTTCTGATCCCAAGTGGACACATCAAATCATCAGCATCGCGAACCACCACGCAGTCTAGGGCCGACAGATTGTGGGGGGACGGGGCGGGGCTTCGTAGCTGCTTGGTATCGCATACGCTTTACCGCCTGGGTGTCCATCCACCCATCAATTGTGTCAAGAATATCCTGCGTAGGTAATGCCCGCAGTTAGTTTGAGACATGATTTACGGTGAAATGCGGGATTCACCTGAATGATAGTCACAGCAGGTGACGCAGGTGCCCACTTATATACACCAGAAACAGTATCTTTTATGGTCAACTGTGCTCTGAATTCCATCAAGGTGGGCAGGTTGCGACTCTTGCACAGTTTATCGTTGGCTTGGACGAGCAACGCATGCATGGCACACAAGCGATCGAAGTGCTTCTCGCCTTCCAGAAGAAGGCATAGGCATAGGAAGACTTCCTCTGCTGACACCACTTTTGCATTATATAGCGACCCCATGAGGCCAGCTTTGTTCACCCCACGTAAGGTTAGATACGAATGCTTTCTTGACGTAGATGAAACTTCAATCCAGTCGCCGTCCTGCGGTTGATTCACATTATAATCTGTAGCATCAAGAGCGCGATCAAGAGACACGTACTGCTTTCCAATGCTGGCGGAACATCTCCAATGTACCAATGCGAATTGCCCTAGACAAGTCCCTTGCTTCGGTGTACGAGTGCTGAAAAAGTTGCTTGATGATACCATGAACAATAAAAGATACAGCGGTCGCTGATTGAACGGTCTCGACGCCACTAATCAATAGGGATTCGACGAAAGGTTCGATGCCACGAGCATGCATTTCGGAAATGCTGCCATCCACCAACTCCTGTAATTTCACCGGTGGTATAGGCGAACCTCTTCGACTCGATGAGGCACCAGCAGAATCCGACGTAGACAAAGCCCTGTCGGAGTTTTGTAGATGATCTGCGACGATACGACTATCCAGGTTATCCAACGGCCCTTCTCCAGGATCACGTTGAAGTGGGTTATCATCCTCCATATCCCGTTTAGGTGGATGAGGTGCGTCCGGGAGATCCAGGTCTACCATTTCGAATGTCGCAAGGCCAGGGGTTGGGCAGGATTCTGTCTCGTACAGCAATAGGGACCCCTCATTGTCACTGCGGTTACCAGTCAAGGTGTTGCAATATTTAGACCCCTCATTGACAGGAAAAGTTCCGTCCACCGGCGTTGACGGTGGGGCACGAAGGAATATCATGTCAGCCTTGAATGACATTGGCATGACGTCCATGGTGTCATTAGGGAGTTCACCCCAGGTGGCATTTAAATGGTCGTTGGGTAGCGGGAGGAAGCTGTCTGAAAAAAAAGCCACCATCTTCTTTGCCCTGATTTGCAAGTCATCGGCAAGGAGATGTTGCTGGTAATTTTTGTAGAAATATTTTTCCATAGCACTGTTAAGTGAGATGGGGGCCAGCATGAGTGGCGTCGTCTGCGAGAGGGGGTGGAGATGGGGAGGTAGCAGTATTGTGGCAGATCATGTCTCCCATAGTCGTTTAAATGGTACGCTGGGTTTTTGTGGACGGTGGACGAACACCAAGTGAACAGTGCTTTGAGCCACGAGGTGGATTGTCACGATTAAAAGGGCGGTGGACAAAATACCTGCAGGACAACGGAGCTGTAGCTGTGAGCATCCCCAACGGTTGATTCGACGTCGCAGACTCCTTTAGTATGATCGACGCCTTGATACCTTGGCAAACGGCTGCAGGCGAAAGAATAGCAGCATTGAAGTTGTCCTGGTAGCCGTGTTTGATTGTGGTCACTAGCACGTCAGTCATGAACGGGCAACAACTGCCGGGAACAAAGGAACCATTTTTGGACAGGCCATCGAGTCAAAGCGGTTTGATTTCGAAAGACAAGACCCAAGCGGGCCATTTTGTTTTCCAAATGCAGTTCGAATTACGCGTCTCAGGCTTGCGTCTCAGGCTGGCTTTATACAGCAGTGGCGAGCTTCGGGGTTTTCCCTGGTGCACAAAATTCACTAGGGTGAAAATCCAATAATATCATGGGCATGAGCTGAATCTTGAAAGCCCTAGTCACTTGCCCTAGCATTCAACAAGCCCCAAAAGTGCGATCGACAAATAATTGTCCCAGGAAGGATGTCGCTTGCATTTCTGTAAACCGAAGACTGCATATACTCCTCTACCGGTCATCGCGGAAATCAGAATGATGACCCTCCCTCGATATCAAAGAGAGTGTTCGGCGAATCAAGTTGGACGTCACAAGCCTGAGAATATAGCCAGGGGTTACATCTCGGTGTGGGTGAGGGAGCTTGTCCGTACATTAACGAGCCTTATTTCCTGCCCCGAAACTGGGTACACTAGCCCTGGAACACAAGGCCGCTCTTCGTAGTTTCAGCGAGCCCACCACCAGCAAAACCCGTCCCTATAGGAACATCCTGGTTAACAAGACAAATATGCAGCAACATGCGGGCTGCGCACCTTCTCTCCTTAGTTCTATGATATCCCGATCATCCAGAGTCTTGTCACAAACTATACACTGCTTTGTAGGCCGTATTAATGAGTCTGTGCAAACTTTGCAGACAACATGAGAGCAATGTTTCATCACTATTGTCACGTTAAGAGAAAAGTCACAATTTTGAATGCAGATACGCACAAAACATGACTTTATTATTCGAAAGGTTACTCTTGCAGGATGGACATACGGGGAACTGCTTATCTTCGGCATTCCCCTTGTGGTTCCCCACAGGAGTAGACTCTAAGGAGCGAGAACTTGACGCTGCAAAGGAAAATTGCACAGGGCTAAATGACTTCAAGCTTCACATCGGGCATGAGTCGACAGTCTCACTCAAAGTATGAACCTACTTGATGGGATGTGATGGGTCACCTCCTCGACACATTGTCTGCACTTTGACGTCTTTCAATGATGATGGTGGTCCACTTGAGCTGTACGTAGGCGTCAACGACGGGAGCCAGAAATCGGGGAGTTTTGCCCGTAATGCCTCTGCTTGCTCTTTTTCAATCTGCCTAAGCGCTGCCTCCTCAGCCTCTCTCATGAATGTCTCGACAGTAGTGGAGTCAAAATCAAGCTTCCGCTTCCCTGGTCGAGCTGTGGAGGATTCATTATCCGTCGCAAGACAGGAGGAGAAAAAAGCTCACAATCCTTCGTATCCGACCCCGAAGTTGTTGAAGCAACCTTCGGGTTCGAGGATAAACTAAGATGTCCTTTCTCGAAATCTCTCAACACACGTTCCCTCGCAGCTTCTAACGCTCGTGCTTTCTCTTCTTCCGCGTCTTGTTTGAGCCTATCCAACCGCTCCTTCTGTCGTTTCATATCTTTCTTCTGTGTCACTAGAGACCATTATTACTCCGTGGCTGGTGTTATACAAAGAACACTAACGCACAGAGATCGGTATAGGCGCACTCCTTGCAAAACAAGTGACCCCGGTCGCAAGCTATGGGATCTCTTGCCCGTTGCAAGCAAAGGGCGCAGGCATCGAAGCTTCGCATGGACTCATTGCCCAGTCGTTTCTAAAAGTGTGCACTCTTAGTTCATTGCAGCCACGTCTCGGTAAAGATCACACAAAAAACATACTCGCTGGGTGCCATATTCTGTTTTCCGCTTCTCCGCATATGAAAAGACGGAGGACGCTGTGTTATTCTTGCTGTGCTTGGTCATGACGCCAGTAAGATGGTAAATCTTAGTCCTTTCAACTTTGCCCAAGTACTTACTATGTAGTCAGTACTTAGTCACGTGCAACACTACTAATCTGGAAATTGAATCCGGGTCGGTTCGGTTCGGTAAGTTTGCCAGTTTTCAGTCTGTTTCAGTGCCTATCATTTCCGAGGATCCTTTCCGTGCAACCTTGCTAAAGCCAATACATATTTGCAAGCGTCGTGTTTTTGCGGCTTTGCTCGAGACTAATTGTGCTAGGGGAATTGCCGTTGCTTTTCTTGTGCCAACCGGAGCCCAGTGAAAGGGTTTCTTTTGACGTCTCTCGAGTGGCTCAAAGACTATCCTGAAAGGGTGGTCATATTATGAATCCCAAAGCCTTTCATGGACTCGGCCGCGCTAGATGGAGTCTCCACGCAACTCCATAATGGACCTCGAATGGGAAGAACGACGGCATCGCGAGTTAAATCTCGCAGACGGCGATGCTGCAGTCCTTATTATTGGGGGCGGGCAAGCAGGCCTGGAGATCGCCGCTCGACTGAAATACACGTCAGTTTTCACTCTTGTAATAGGCAAGTATCCACGGTGAGGGATAGTGTAAGGACTCTTTCAGGTATTTCGACCTTACTCAAGCCACAGTCCTTACAGTGAAGGACAGGTTTTTCCGTCTACACGACACAGTCTGTAAGTTAATTTTCTTAATTGGACATATTCAGGGTCGAATGATTTATACTTAACTCTAGTAAGTACAACTGTTGGCTGTTGTCCTCTCCGCACATGGTTCTTATTCTTTTCAAATTCCAACCTGGCACATTCATTGTCCTGTTTCTAAGGTGCGTGATAACCCCAAATTGCAGTCCATGAGTCAGACAACTGGTGTTAGCATGGGGACTGGCTCTAGACCTGAATGTTTGGTTATCCACCAGAGTTGTGAGCGCCAGCTGGAATGCAGAAATAAAGATGTCCGTTTTCATTAATCGGAACCTTGACCTGTATCGTTACGGTGTTGGTGTAATGATGTACGTCGGAGAAGCATACAAATTTGTTTATTTGAATCACCAGGTACTTCACAGGATCCGGCGGTCATCAACACATGTCGTTTCCTTGAATGCTCAAAATTCAGCAGATAGTCCATTCATGCCACAGGTCTGTGGTTATATATGTAATGTCATGTTCTTGGGAGAGGTACAATGAGCATTTCCCAGTGGACGTTGCGGATGTCCCTAGTTATGCATGACCCTGGCCAAGTCTCCGAGCCTTATTGACAGACGCAATATGGCGTACAGTATGTACCATTGACATGTAAGTCCGCCAACTGGGTCTGTCTTGCCGTATAGTCTGATATTCCCTTCGCGAACTTGAAAATATGGGTTTTAGAACCAATTTGGCATGGACGGTGTTATCAGGGGTGGTGACTTCTATATAGGTATGTCGCTGCCCGGATGTCAAGGCATGTTCTGATTCTCTGGTAAACATGGGTGCATGTCAGGAGATTATCAGTGGGAGTCACTTCAAGATCAAGAGCGGCTTTTCTGTTCGTCCCTTCGTCCCGCACGGCTCCGAATTGGAGGATGAGACTGAACTGATGGTGTGACATTGTTGTCTTTACCACTTGGTACGTACTAGGATGTCTTTTGTCTTTTGTAAATGGAGTATGGTACGGCAGGAGACCTGAGTCCAATGTTGTAAGAAGTACCAGTAGATTACGAGATTCCATAAGGGAAATTTGCGGCCTCGATATTGCAAACAAGATTGGTCCAAACTACTGGATGATGAAGGGGAGCTGCAGAGCGTTTGGAGAAGAACAGGTCAACCAGCCACGTGATCTGTGGATCGGCTTGGGTATGTGAATTTGGTTATCTTGTGGGAGTGGGACGCCTCAGCAATCGTTTCAAATATGGACCAATGTTCGCAAGAGCTGACTTTCCCCCAAGTCACTCCGCGAATGCATGCATGTCTCGCATGCCAATATACAGAGTATTTTATTGCATTCCAGAGCATTAGCTATGTAAAGCGCTGCGTGTACATAGCCAAGGCTTATGTAGAATGACATGTGTAACCATACAACATCCATACGTAAGTTCATACTGGTGATGATAGTGCAAATATAGAAGTAGGTAATGTGTCTATATAATTTCAGTGTACAGTACGATCGATGCCCCCATAATCCCCTGACAAGTACTTACACATACGTCCATGACGTGAACTATTGTACAGGTGGCCTTCCTGCAACAGTTCCCCCTTGCAGATTCGTAACAGGAAATGAAATACGTAGCTCGTCGCATCCCTCGTGAAGTAGTAGTTGGGCGTTAGCGGCCTACTGGGGAGGGCCTCGCCTTTTCCATGTCAGCATTGCGGATTCTAGAAGAGGATGATCAAGAGGCATTTATAAACTAGTGACAGAGGAGCGCGAAAATCATTCACAAGGCTTCGTGATCGTGTTCGTCGGTGAAGTCTTTGACGCGGTAGTATACCATCGGTAGGGCAAAGACCATTCCGGCGGCCGTTAATACCCACGTTGAGAGAAAAAGATTCATGTATCTATTTCAAATATAGTGGTCAGTTGCATAGCCCATTTAGCCATGTTCAGTGCAGGAAGGCCATAAATGGCACGTGATAGGAAAAACTCACGGTAGCCCGACACCGTCCGCGCGCCATACACCGGCTGCACCGGATGACTGGAGGCACTTATCTACAAGACAAAAGGGGTAAGAATATATTTAGTACAGGACACAGATCAGGGAGTGACCTACAAAACCCAGTGAAAACAGCCAGTTTGGCCATATCATTGGACATAGCACCCATAAGCCAGTATGCGTATGATTGCCAGTTGGAATCGAGGATTCCATATAAGATCATTAGTACAACATGTGCAGGGTATTCGCTATCATGGATGTCGATCTTGTGGAAATCCTGTGCGCTTACGGACTGGCGCGTGTAGTCCCTAGACGCAAGAGCCATTTCACAAGTGAGAATTTCATGTGGGTGTAATACTAGCTGAACTCACTTCTGATAAAAGTAGGCCCAGGTGTGCACAATGAAGACCATCACAAAGACAGTAATCCATCCGAAGTATGCACGGACTTTGCGTCGGAAGAACCTGTTGTCCAGGACGAAATACCCTATAAAAACTGATCCAATGATTTGTGCAATCCAGTAGACAAAATTGTTCAACGCCCGTGCGCGAATCGTGAAGAGGGCGGCGTTATAGTCATTGAATTCTGCAGGGATTGGGGTCAGAGAGATCGGTAGAGAGTCATCCAGGCAGAAGCCTACGTACGCCATGTATAGAAGTAGTTGCTCACGAAGAACATCGGAAAGAGCAAGATAATCCACGGATCTGTTTTAAGGGCAACAAATAGGTTTATAAATTCCGTTTTCCAGGAAGGATGGCGGACTTTGGCAACTTTGGTGCCATCTGATCGGATCACTTTATCTGGATTCATCAACAAATGAGAGATGAAGAACCCGCTGGCTGAAAGAATCAGGAAAGCGATCTAATGTGAACTATGTAAGCATTTTTAACAAGACCCTTTTTGGTTGGTCTTACATAGGTCCCGTTGCTCACTGGTCTCGATCATGTCAGACTGTTTGGATGGATTGATAAATGCCGTCCAGACGCACCGCTATTATCCTTTGAGTCGGAATTCTGTCCGAAAGCAATGGCGGCACCAACAACGCCACCCAAGTTGAAGATAGCCCAGAAAATACCAATGTACATGCCTTTCTGGGACTCCGTAGGATAGGACATCATGAGAGAACCCTGTGCTGTCCACAGCAGGGCTGCACAGAAACCCAAGACTGCACCCGCAGTGATTACATATGCACCAGTGTTTGGATGAATGTTGAAAACCCTGCGGGGTTTATAGCGTCTGAGTTTAGTCACTCACGACGTGAATGTGAAGTAGAACATACAGGAAGGAAGATATGTAAAGAGGATATCCCAAGGACCCCAGCGTAAGGGAAAGACGAGCCCCAAGAACATTATTTATAGTGCTGAAGTCAAAATGTCAGGAATAACCTGCCAGACAGAAAATAAAGGAGAAAGGACGTGCCCCGAGAAGAAACCAAAGAAAGCGAAGGTCGCATAAACAGCAGCGGTAGCGTTTGATTGGACCGTATTGGACTGCTGACCCCCGCCCCCAAGACCGGTGAGCGCGTTGAACATGCCCGGACACATGAAACAAGTGAAGCCGAGAAAGGCGACTTGGACAGTTGGATGAGAATAAATTCCCCTCCAACCTGAAGGACGCTCGAGCCGCTTTGAGGTGGAGTCATCGCTGAAACGGACACCAATTGGTCTGCGAACTTCTTCTGCAAGTCGTCGTTCAGACATGGCCGCAGGGGGTGAAGGTAAACATGCAGGGTGCTGAGCGTTAGGGGGGGCACTGCGCCGTGATTCTAAGCCCTTTATATATGTTTTGATGGCGTTCGGTGACCCAAATGGGGTCCATCATCCCCCTGAAGTTAATAAAGCTCCAGATCGGCGCATTTCTTGCTGGGCTGAATGAGAGTGAGCTCGCCACAACACAAGCAAGAATATCAGTGCCAATATAGGGAGCTCGTCAAGCTCCTTCCGAATTGTCTTCCTCGGTCTCTTCGATACTAGACTCATTTCTACATTTCTCTAAGGCCTTCACGCAACTGGGTATCTCATTGGATTACTTCATCGCATTCGTCGAGCCCGGCGGTGACAAGAGAAAACGGACACGTTCCTGACCGAAAGACGTGTGATTCAGAGTATCCTGTGTCGAGGGCAGTGGGAGACTGTCACACTGTGTACAGGGCATGTTTCAAATACCGGTGTATTACCATTCAGCGAGCACCTAAAAAGGCAACTTCGATTATCATCCGTGCGGACTCCAAGGACTCCCACCGTGATCAGATATACCGCCTTCGTCCTCGTCCGCAGCCACTTCTTCTCCATCAACGCTTTCAAACATTGGTCCAATCCAGAGTCCGAAATCCTTCAGTGAACTGGACAAGAAATCTACTGCTAAGAATGCAGGATATTTCCTACCGAGTTGATGATTATTCACGAAGGTCCAATGGCCCGGGGACTCAGAGGAGTCAAGTGGCACTGCCACGGCGCAATGATGGGTACTGGTATCAGGGATAGGTGGCGCGATTAATGGATAACTATGGGTAGGGAGCGTGAGGGACGATAAAAGCTACCAAAGCACCCGCAACTCGGGATAAATGGAAAATTGGAGGACACGGATAGTGGGAAACCGATGGATAAAATGAAATGGATTAAGATTACAGCCGACTGCGCTAACAAGGCTTAGACGGACGGACTGGGACTAGGCTACCATAACACATGATGGCCTCTCCGGAAGAAGAGAGAAATTGACATGACCGAGTCGCATGCCATATTGTTGATCAAGCGTCGATGTCGGGATCCACAAGAAGATGGATGTCCATCTTGGAGACCCGCTGTTATCTTCTCCTTCAAAGATGCTTCTGTTGATAAGGAGTCTGAATGCCAACTCGTCCATAATTTCCTCTATATCGCAAGTGCACTGGTCGAATACCTTCGTTAATGCGTTCTTAGTGATTTTGGCCGTCCACGCCACTTGCTCGGCACGGCTTCAAGTCTCCGTGCGGCTTGAAAGTTTGATTTTGTGGCTTCCCAAGCGCTCGATCACGAAGGCATTATCAGGTCAGGTGTTACTCAGACGGCTGAAACATTCCTTAGATAGATCAATCACACCTTGCAGCTTCTCGGAAAATAGGATACTTCCCGTCCTTGATAGCGGCCAGGACATCTTAAACCTTCTGATCTTGTTCCCCCTTGCGGCACACTAGGCATCTGCTCGATCCAAATCAGCGGCAGCTGAGTATATTTGAGCTTACTTTCTCCTCTTCGTGCAATGTAATGTCTTCGAGGAATAAAGAGATAGGGTGCGGGTAGTATGGCCCAGCCAGACTAAGAGAAGAAGATAGCATTCCTCTGGTTTCTATAGGCGACCAGTTGAGAGAAGCTTGCCAACATCAGGGTCTAGGCGAGCATGATCCTGCATCAGTTGTTATGCTCCTAAACTCCATAACCTTTGTTGAGTTCACTGGGGAATGAGTTTTATCCAGATACTTGCCTAGCAATTGCACCATTATAACTTCTCAGATCTAATTCTTCTGGTGAATTTAGCCCGTTAAGCACAAAGGCAGAGAGGTCATTGCTGGGCATCATCAAGTCAATTTCAGAAAGAAAAAACCTGTCGCGGGGGAAAGTTAAGGTTTCGCGTTATATTCTTTGCAAGCGTTCCGGACAAACTACATGCCTAAGTGCCAAGGTAAGTGGTATATAAAACGAATGCAAATGAAACTAAAAGGGACTCGTAAAAGCGTATCTTCGAGCAAAACAATAAGAGGAAAGAATAAAGTTGCCTAAGTCCTTGGTACATGGAAGGAAGAAAATATCCGCAAGTCCGTAACATCTCACGTGTTTGCGGCACTTCGCTGCAAACATCCCAGACCACGTACTGTCATAAATAATACCAAGATAGTTGGATGTCGTCTTCAACTCGTGGTGGCTCTCAAAGGAAAAAGGTCCGAGCGGGACGTCGATGCCTCGTGATTATAGGAATTGCTATTTAATGTGCAAGTTGGTTTGGTGTAGGAGTTATGAAGCGTCTCCGGTGCTGCCTTTTGGGTAGTTGGCCAGGATGCAGTAGGAAACAGCGATTAAGGGACGGGGTTATGCTATTGAATGATAAAGGCGTGATGGGGTCTGTGGTGGCGACACCAGACTCTTCGGTGATGTTATGGAAGGTCGCCGCGACCGATTAGGGTTTGGTTTGCGGAAGGTCTGTAGAACGCGTGCTTAGGAGAAATGAAAGAAGTGCACAAACGGCGCAACGTACATGCCGTGACATGATCAGCTTTGCCATTGACAGTGGTACAGGGTTTTCGTATAAGGCGGGTGCTGTATTATGGGGTTAGCCAAAGTCAGAGTTCAAGGCAGGTAAGATACTCACGTGGAGGTTGAAATTGGGGTCCTGGCATACGGGAGTGCCAACGGGGAACGAACGGCAAGCGTTTTGGTGCAGACACGCCGCTGCCAGCTGGCAGATGCATCTTTTCTGTCAGCAAGGTGAAAGGAAGCGATGCGGGTGAATTCCACGGCTGGAGAGTCGCTCGGGTGTTGCGAAAGAGAAACAAAGACAACATGCTCGATTTCTCTTGGTTGTCTGAACGAGCCAGTGGACAGGACCATAGTCGCATAAAAGAGAACATGACGTGGGCGACAAGTAGGAGAAGAGCAGATGCGGCCAAGGCCATGAAGACAGCTGCGACGCTGGGAAACTTGGCTACGACGAGGACAGACATGGTGGTGAGGCCGAAAGAGGACCGGAAACCGTTATAAGGGGGCAACAACGGAGATGAAGACCACCAGGCGGAAGTAGTCGTCGACGTCGTGGAGAGCGACTGAGGGAAAAAAACGCACTGCCGCTCACGCCTCTACCGCCAGCCTACTTATCGGACATTCCCGAACCTCTATTTCCGCTTTCGGGTATTATGTCATTACCCCCATAACGGCACGTTCCCACGTCCGATTTCGAGGTTGTCGGCAGAGCTCGACGTAATACAACCGTTCCTTCTCTTATGCTGCAACCCTCCACAACCTCGTACGCACTGATACAGAACCGCTGTATGGAAGCGGTACCCTCATAGACACTCTTGGTTTGTCCGTATCTAACCCCGATCAACTACTACTGCAACATATCCCCACCGTTCATATTCTTATCTTCAAGTCTACGATCGAGTTTCAGTCTACCCCGAAGAGTTAGTCCACATAGATATCATCTTCAGTGGTCAGGCCCTCCTCGAGCGCTTTGATTTCTTCGAACAAAGTCGGTCCACCACCAACGCGCAAGAAATACAAATATCGACTAACAGAGGGCAAGATGTAGACTGAAATCGTGACCTTGCCAGGTTCCCTACCAAGACATCAGTTCAGGCGTCAAGAGATAACCAAATTCACATACCCATGCCGATCCACAGATGTGGTTGATCTATTCTTCTCCAGCGGCCATAATGTTCCCCTTCGTCGTCTAATCCCCACACTGGACCAACCTTGTTTGCAATATCCGGGCCGCATATTTCCCTTATGGAATCTCGTAAACCATCAAACCTGTTCACAAGATCGGATTTAGCATTGCCTCGCCGCCATGCCATGCTCCCCTTACAAAAGCACTCACACGTACCCAGTGGCAAAGATAACAACATCACATTCCAGTTCGGTACCATCCTCCAATTCGAGGCCGTGGGAAACGAAGCGACGAACGGAAGAGCCGCTCTTGATTTTGATGTTCCCACTGATGATCTCCCGACATGCGCCCGTGTCTGCTGACGGTCAAAATATGCTTTCGACTTCAAGGTAGGAAAAATACCAATACAAAATCCACCGCCGGTTGCAAATATCAACGACAGAGGCCCTGCACCGTCGATGCCAAGATTGGTTCTAAATCCTACCTTTTCTAGTCCGCTAAGGAGTTCCCTGAAACACCTCTCAGACCATATGACGAGGGAGGAGTGGTGGACATACTGATCAATAGTAGATGCTGTACGTAATGTCTCGTTTTTCAATAACCTTCTGAGACTTGGCCAGGGTAGCGCATGACCGAGGATATCTGCAAAGTTAACTGGAAAATGTTCATTGTACCTGTCTATAATAGAATAACAACACCGCGCAATTTGTGCCATGTGTAGACTACCTTTTAACGACGCTTTAAGCGCATCTAGAGAGATGATGCATGTCGATGAACGCTGGACCCTGTGAAGATCGAGGTGATTCAGATAAACAAGATGAGATGTTTCTCCAACATACATCGTTACATCAATGCCATGACGATACAGGTCAAGTGCGACGTCATGGGCTACGCAGAATCAAGGACATTCAACGAGGTATGCAGGCAACTGTTGATTCTCACCTGAGTTGCAAGCACCAACCACAACTGCCTTTTTCCCGGTAAAGTCTGAGAAAGACTTGTATTGGGAGGAATGCAAAATTGTTCCGTCGTAGATATCCTGAAAAAGGGAGCTACGTCGAACCCGAGCAGGATTCATAAAAGAAAAACTTGCCTTCCCTTCTAAATCTGGCATGTTCGGGAATCCACCACCATAACCAGTTGCAAAAATGAGATGATTCACTGTCATTCTCCTAACATCTCCATTCCGATGGATGACGATAGACCACGTCTTTGATTCTGCGTTCCAGCTGGCGCCTACAACCTTGGTGGATAACCAAACATTCAGGTCCAGAGTTGCTGCATAGAATTCGAGCCAATCTCCAAGCTAATACAGTAATCTGACTCAGGAGTAAAATGTAATTTGGGGTTATCACGCACCTTTGGAGAGGGGCAATGAATGGGCCAGGTTGAGGGGAATCTAGAAAGATATAAGCATCAGAGGGTGAACGTCAGCCATGGCTGAACTTGCCGGAGGTAAGGCATTTCATTATACCCTGGATATGGTATGAAACATCTATGGGTAGATCGGAAAGCGACTTACAGATTGTATCATGTAGACAGAGGGCCTTGTAACGCGTCCTCCACTGTGAAGGGTGTGGTTTGAGTAAAGTCGAAATACTTAAAAGAACCCTTACGTTGTCCCCTATCCGTGGATGCTTGTCAATCACAAGAGTAGAAACCCCCATGTATTTCAATCGAGCGGCGATCTCCAAGCCTGTATGCCCGGCACCAATGATGAGAACTGTAGGATCGCCATCCGCCAGATTTAACTCGTGATGCCGTCGCTCTTCCCATTCATGGTCCATTCTGGAGTCGCGTAGAGGCCCCACCTAGCACTGTGTCCATGAGAGGCCGTAGTATTCATAATACAACTCACCCTCTCGAGATAGTCTTTGAGTGACTCCAGACACGTCAGGAGAGACCATGCCTTCCACTCGGCATCCGACGTTGGCACGAGGAAGGCAACTGCAATTCCTCGACCGTAATTAGTCTCGAACTCGAAGCAAAGTCGTAAAAAGACGACGCCTGGCATTGGCTTTAGCAGGATTGGGGCACGGAAAGGATCCTCGGCAAGAGAAAGGGCTGCTAGACCTGTCTGCGCAAGGCGAGCATCCAAAAGGCGTTTTATGGCCCTAGCGCCCCGTATAGTACGGTAGTTCCAGGTGAGGGTCAATACATTTTTCCAAAAACCAAGCTCGTGAAACAAGCTGGTCAGCAAGTCTGTGGCCTTATCATGGGTATTTGTGCGAAACGCAGCGAGCCACTTGGTTGCTTCTGCGGTGGGAGAAAGTTCGCCCAGCACTGTGAGGTCAACGCCAAGGTCGTCCAACGTTGGGACATCAAACGGTGGAGGTGAGGACATCAATGGATGGTCGTCAGTGAAAGAGAGAGACTATCGACTTTATGTACTCACCCTTGAATGTTAGATTATCGACCTTGGGCGCTGCGATGTGTCATGATGATCAGATCATCGAGGTTACCTCACTCAGTGGTAAAGCCTTGGCCCTTTATTACTAGTACATTACTTGCCAGTAGGTCGCTGTCCTGCCCGCGCAACTAGTCTCCTTCAAGAGCTCGAGGAGGCCGTGTAACAACGACTCGAATAATGGTCGTCCAATATGAAGATTTCTGCTTGTGTCGTGATTGAAATATCCATGTATAAGTTACAGTTCAGCTTCCGGAGCATTCGCCGAACCTTGAAGTTGCGCGTTTCATCCCAAAGTACTATTCGTATCATGTATCCGACCCACTCGAGCTCCAGCGACTGCAGCTCTGAGCCATGCTTGCTGACCTTCCTCTCAATTGGTCCTGTAACGATGATCCGGTTTGACCGAGAGCTCCAAGACATCTTCGAGTCGATGTTACCTCAATCATGGCTGACAACGAACGTCTGAACGTCTCTTTAGAACCTCACCTTCAAGTCGCATTAACGTTTTGACGCCAAGCTAGCTGCAGAAAATCTCGCGCCTTAGTTGGCACCATCCCCTACACCCTCCTGCAAAAAGTATCTCGATGGTCACAAACCTCAGAATGGACATTTAAAGCGCTTTAAGAATGCTCCTCCCCAACACACCGATTTCGCTACTTGTAGGCACGCCCATGTCACCGGAGAAACATTTCCCTTTATACATCCATAGTGACCCGATGAAAGAGCGCAGACGAAAGCCATTTCGGCGGTGATGAATGTCATTCTCAGTATCACTGGGACAGATATTGCTGCATGGTGGTGAGCGGTGGGACAGGATTTAAATTCGAGTGGGTGAGTGGGATGTTCCTGTGCCTTGGTACCAGTTTTTAAAGAAGATGTACCGCTCAGAGAGCTTCCTTGGCCATGAGCGTTGCTATCATCCTCGAATTAGCAAAAATCATTTTGTTTGCGGTCTGGCGTTCTCAGAAGGGGCCCGAGTCGAAGAATGTCCGACGACGCACCGTCAGGATCAAAAAGGATGGAGATGGTAGTGACCACATTCCTGTACTGGATGGATATTGGCATGGCTCTACACGAATTGGGCCCTTGCCATCGAGGTACAGTCCACACAGACAATTAATGTATTTCCTTCATAAGTTTCGTGTATCATGGGTGATGAGGTTCTTGCCTGGTGTTCATGTGGCCAACTCCATAGCCTCAATCTATCCTGCCAAGTTATTGCACACAGATATCATCCTCAGTGACTAGGCCCTCCTCGAGCGCTTTAATTTCTTAAAACAAGGTCAGTTATAGCGCCAATACACAAGAACTATCGACTAACGGAGGGCAAGATGTAGACTGTGAAATCGTGACCTTCCTAGGCTCCCTATGAAAACCTCAGTTCAGCGGTTAGCAGATAACTAAATTCACATACCCAAGCCGATCCATAGATGTGGCTGACCTGTCCTTCTCCAAACGCCTTGCAGGTCACCTTCATCATCCAGTCCCCACACTGGACCAACCTTGTTTGCAATATCAGGGCCGTACATTTCCGTTATGGAATCTCGTAATTCACTGAACCTTCAAAAGTGACTCAGCTTTGCCTCCTGCTATGCCATGCTCCCTTCAAAATGAAAAAAAAGAAATACTAGTGCATACCCTGTCGCAAAGACAACAACGTCACATCCTAGTTCAGTCCCATCCTCTAATTCAAGGCCGTGCGACACGAAACGACGAATGGAAGAGCCGCTCTGAATTTGGATGTTCCCATTGATGATCTCCCGACATGCACCCGTGTCTGTTGGGGAATTAGAACAACATTTTCGACCTTCGAAATGAGAAGTACCAATGTACATCCCACCACCCCTTTCAAAAAACAATGATAGTGGCCCTGCATCATCGATGCCAAGATTAGTTCTAAAACTGGCGTTTTCGAGTCCACTAAGGAGTTCCCTGACACACTTCTCAAACTATATGACGAAGGACAGGTGGTGGACATACTTATCAATAGTAGATGCCATACGCAATGTCATGTCTTTAAATAACTTTCTGAGACTTGGCCAGGGTAGCGCATAACCTAGTACATCTGCAACGCCCACCGGAAAATGGTCATTGTACTTATCTGCCAAATAGAACATGATGTTGACACCATACAAGCTGTAACATGAGTGGAGTACCTTCTAAAGAAGCTTTAAAGGCATTCAAGGATATGACACATGTCGACGAATGCTGGATCCTGTAAAACTCCTGGTATTCAAGTAAACGAATTCACATAGTTCTCCAACATACATTGTTACATCCACGCCATGACGATATAGGTCCAGTGCAATGTCATGGGCTGCGCAAATTCAAAGGTACTTCAACGAGCTAATCGCTTCTTGACTCCGCTCCACGTGGCACCCCGACTAGGACCCCGAACCAGCAAGTTCGAAACTCGTCGCCCCGTCTGTTGTTGAGCCCGTCGTACACACTACGACGTTAAGCAGCATAATACCACCCTGTTCTTCCTCCTCCGTAGACTTGCCCAGTACACCACTAACATGTCTCCTCCACTAGCAGCAGACAATGAACTGCCAAACATAACGACGGCCCCACCGACGAATGTCCCAACGGTTTCAGCCCCCCCCACCAAGAATGACAGTCTACACCAGACGCCAAACAGCAGCATATGGCAGACTTGCGACAGGCAGAACCAAGGAGGATCTACTCAGCTCCCCCAAATTCTCCACATCCATGAACACCAAGGAACAAGCACTGAGATTCCTAGCTGAACACCTACTGGTCACACACAACCAGGACCCCGACCACTCCTCGCTAAGTCTAGTGTTACTCAATTTAGCCTTCACAGCCCCAGGAGTCTCGGCCGTCACAGCGGAAGCATTACGGGAGTAGCAATCATCCTTGACGCCACATCGTTGCCACCACCACCACCACCTCCCCCCCCCTCCTCCACCCCCCCAACTGCCCACTCTCCCAACTGGGACGCAACGCAACTAGCTGATTTTGAGAACCAGGTCCTCCGCCTGAAAGAGGCAATACAAGAAATCCAAGACGCCATGCAAACCAATAAGGAGACGGCTGACATGCTAACAAGAGTAGTTGATGAAGCGAGTAACGACTTACAAACCACAGCCCAGGTAATCAATGAATCTGTAGAAGAACTGGTAACACTCTCCCCCCAGATCCTGGCCAAACTCGAGGAAATACCCCAGCAACAAGCCCCAGCAGCCCACTCAGCCCCCACTCCTGCTGCATCATACCGTGAGATCCTCCTATCGGACCCTCCTCCTCTTCCAACGGACGACAGACAAATGCCCCACAAATACCCCCTCATTGACTACACAAGAGGAAACACCACGATAAAAGAAAGACAACTATTGGTAGACGTTGACCCGGACCACCCCAACATCAAAGAAGACTCCCCAAGAAACGAAGTGATCACATTCCTCCAACAAGCGCTCACCCCCCTTGAAGACGACTCCGCCCCCTCTCTCAAGATCAAAGCCCTAACCAAACTCAGAAATGGAGGACTGGTACTCGAACTCCCTAGCACCGAGGCAGTCAAATGGATAAAGGACCCACTCAGGAAAGCTAACTTCCTGAGGAAACTAGATGGGAAAGCCCGGATCAAAGACAGATTATTCAACGTAGTAGTCCCCTTTGTTCCAGTCTTCACTGACCTTTCAGACCCAGATATCCAACGGAAAATTGAACAAGAGAATGGACTCCCCGAAGACTCGGTCAGTAGCATCAAGTGGATCAAAGATCCATCCCGACGCAGCTTCAAACAACGTGTAGCCCATACCCTCCTCTCACTGACCTCCCCACAAGCTGCAAACAAACTAATCAGTGTCGGACTCTACCTCAACCACACCAAGCTACGCACCCACAAGGACAAAAAGGAGCCCCTGTGCTGCCTCAAATGCCAAAGATGGGGACACTTCTCGAAGGACTGCAAGGAAGAAAAGGACACATGCGGAACATGCGGAGGTCCCCATCACGAACACTTCTGTAACGCGTACCAGACAAACTACTGCGTAAACTGCAAGTCCTCCTTGCACGGCAGCTCGGACAGAGGATGCCCCAACTACATGAAGAGACTCAACGAACTGAATGCCAAGATCCCAGAAAACGCTACCCCCTACTTCCCGACTGACGAACCCTGGACCCACGCCACGCTCCCTCTCAGCCAACACGCACCCATAATCCAGATGAGATCCCCGCATCCCCCCCAAGATATGACCCGCCATCGCCAGCCTCAACAAACCCTCGGCAAATCCTCCTCAGGCACCCTAACCATCCAGAGGAGACAATCAAACGCAGCAACCGCCTCAAAAGACCCCAAGGAAAAGACCTCATCGTACAAATACCCCTTCTCCCTCCCGCCAACCCCCAAGATAGCTGCCCCACTCCCCCCCCTTCGTGTCCACATCTCTCCAACGCCATTGCCATTGCCATTGCCATTGCCACTGCCACAATCATTAACGCCCCACGACAACCCACAGCAGTCCGAACCCCCCCACACTCCTGAACTCCTATGACGGACACACCCGCCCACACCACGCTGGACAAACTCCGAATATGGCAACAAAATCTCAACAAGTCTCATATAGCGCAACTAACACTCCTCAACAGCACCCCCCCAAGAGAGTGGGACATCTTAGCACTACAAGAGCCCTCACTCAACTCACTAGGGAACACAAGAGCGAATACGCATTGGAGGGTAGTCTACCCTACAGTGAAGTACACGAATGGGGACAAACCAAGAGCAGTAACATTGATCAGCTCCAGGATTAGCACTGACGCCTGGAAACAGGTCGAGTTCCCATTGGTGGACGTAGTAATCGTCCAGATCTGCATGTCACAGGGGATGTGCACTTTGTTTAACATATACAACGACTGCACACACGACGACACTGTCTCCGTGCTAGAGAGATACATGCTGGAGAACCTGCCGGCCCTTCGCCCCACGGAGCAGGACCACCTAGTTTGGCTCGGCAACTTCAACCGCCACCACCTGTTGTGGGACAAAGACAGAAACAACCATCTGTTCATGGAAGCAGCACTTGCAGCCTCGCAGAAGCTGATTGACATCCTGGCAGACTATGGCCTAACGCAAATCCTCCCCAAGGACATCCCAACCCTCCAGTCGACCAGCTCAGGTAACTGGACACACCTGGACAACGTTTTCTGCACAGACCATACGTGTGGTACCCTGGTCTCATGCGACACAGACCCAGAACGAAGAGGTCCCAACACGGACCACGTGCCAGTACTCACTCAGTTCGACATGTCTCTGGCAGCGTCAGTAGAAAGTCCATCGTGGAACTACCGCGAAGTGGACTGGGAGAAGTTCAATTCCGCTATCAATAATGCGCTTTCTAACACACCCCCCCCTCCCCGTCTAGATAACATAGAAGCCTTCCAAACAGCTGCCCGCAATCTAGATACAGCACTACGCAACACAGTAGAAGCGCTGGTCCCGAAGACCAGACCCCACCCGCACCAGAAACGATGGTGGACCAAGGACCTCACCAAGTGAGTAAATGAACTCAAACACCTGCGCAAGCAAGCGTACAAGTTCAGGGCACTACCAGACCACGTCAGCCACACCCGGCTCAAGGAGAAAGAAAAACTACTAGACAAAGAGATACAATCCACCAAGGAGACACACTGGAAAGAATGGCTGGAAGAGATGGCAGGTAACGACGTCTGGATAGCAAGCAAATACATCACAAACCCGGGAGGCGACAGAGGGAAATCATGTATACCCACTCTCAAAACCCGGTCCTCAGACGGAAACGAAACACTTGCTGCTACCAACGAGGAGAAAAGCGCCCTCCTAGCACACACCCTCTTCCCTCCCCCCCCCGCGACGTCGTCAGTCCCAGACACATACCAGTATCCGGAGCCAGTGGAAGAATGGACAGAGATCACACTAGACCAGCTCACGGCCGCCGTTAACAAACTCAGCCCATACAAGGCACCCGGCCCAGACGGCATCGCCAACATAGTGTTCCAAAGATGCCGTCAACTGTCCAACTACCTCCTCCCCCTCTTTAACGCCGCAGTCAAGCTATGCACCCACTACGATCCATGGAGAGAATCTGTCACTGTCATATTACGAAAGCCCGGAAAACCCGACTACTCAGTACCCAAGGCCTACCGCCCCATAGCGCTGCTAAACACTACCGCAAAGCTACTCTCGTCCATCGTAACAGACAGGGCGTCTTACATTCTCGAGGCCCACAACCTACTTCCAGCCACGCACTTCGGTGGCAGGCCAGGCCGCACAATGGAAGACTCCCTGCACCTGCTCGAAAGCACGATTCGCAACGCCTGGAGGCAAGGCAAGGTAGTCTCTGCCCTGTTCCTAGACATAGAAGGTGCCTTCCCCAATGCGGTCACAAAATGCCTCATACATAATCTGCGGAAAAAGAGGCTTCCAAGAGAAATAATCGACTACGTTGAAGAGATGCTGAAAAACAGGAGAACAAAGCTGTGATTTGACGACCACACCTCGGACTGGTTCGACATCACAAACAGCATCGGTCAAGGCGATCCCTTCTCTATGCTCCTCTACATAGTATACGACTCAGACCTGGTAACAATTGCTAAGAACAGAAACGAACTAACCCTGGCTTTCGTAGACGACACGGTACTAGTCGCCATAGCCAGGACATTTCAAGACACCCATGGCATTCTTACCGACATGCTGGAAAGAGAAGGTGGAGCATATGAATGGTCAGCCGACCACAACTCACGCTTTGAAACCAGCAAATTTGGCCTGGTAGACTTCACCCTCAGCAAGACCAAACTGCGCCCTCCCATGAAGATACGAGGAAACGTCATCACACCCGCCCCAGCGCACAAGTTTCTAGGAGTAATCGTAGACCAAGAACTACGCTGGAAAGAACATGCAGCATACGCCCTAGCCAAAGGAGCCGGCTATGTGGCCCTGCTCAGACGCCTATCAAGACCAGCTCACGGAATCCCAGCAGGACTCATACAGCAACTGTATCGCTCAATAGCCATCCCAAAAATGCTATACGCCGCAAGCGTCTGGATCAAACCGCTACTCAATGGGGACTCCAGTGTCCCACTACGAGGCTCACAAGGAATAGCCAAGAAAATGACGCAGGTCCAAAGAACGGCGGCACTAGTCATTACAGGAGCCATGAAAACGTCCCCAACAGACTCTATAGAAGCACATGCAAACCTTCTGCCAATGCCGCTACTCCTGCAATGCCTGCTTCACAACGCCGCCATACGCCTAGCGTTGAGACCCCAGTCACACCCGCTGTACAAGCTAATCAAACGCGCGGCCAAACGCAACGTCAAACACCACAAGATGGCACTTCACCACATCCTCCATGGCCTCAAGATAAACCCGGAAAGAATAGAGACTATTTCCCCACACCCCCTTCATCCCACATTGCTGACCCTGTTTATCACAGACATCGCGAGTTCAAAGGAGGAAGCCAAAGAAGAGTTTCAAAAGTGCACGAGCCGCACGATGGTATTCACAGACAGATCAAGCCACAACGGCCAAGTGGGAGCCACCGCAGCTCTCTTCATCGACCACAACCACATCGCAACACTACGACACCACCTAGGGAAAGCCACCGAACACACAGTGTTCGAAGCCAAAGCTGTCGGACTCCTCCTCACAGCTCAGCTACTAACCCAAAGAAGAGAAGCCAGTTTCCCCGCAACAATATTCGCCGACAATCAAGCAGTCATACGCTCCAGCACCCACCCTACGGCTAAGCCGGGACACTACCTCCTGACCCACTTCAGAAAGCTAATGAAACACCTACAGAACAAGAAAAAAGTCAACAACGAAGTGCTATCACTAAACTGGATTGCAGGTCACGCAGACATCCTGGGCAATGAATTAGCGGACCGGGAAGCAAGACTAGCAGCAATTAGCCAGACCAACGCAACCCCCCGACGTCTACTCCCCAAGATCTTGTGCAAACCCCTCCTGCTGAGCATATCAGCAGCGAAACAAGATCACAACACTAGGATACAAAATGAATGGCAGAGACTTTGGAAACGGTCGCCGCGCTACGATCATATGGCGACTATTGACTCCTCCCTCCCTTCCAGAGCCTTCACGAAGCTGACGAAACATTTAGGCAAGAAACAATCATCGCTATACGTACAACTCAGAACAGGGCATGCACTGCTCAATAAACACCTGTACCGCTTCAAATGCAGTGACACCCCCCTATGTTTACAGTGCAACGACGAACATCCGGAGTCAGTTCACCACTTCCTGTTTGAATGCCCAAGATACGACAGGGAAAGACACATTTTACGCACAAGACTAGGTCAAAAGGCGCTATCCACATGGTGCCTACTAGCAGAGAGATGGGCGCAAAGAGCCCTATTCATTTACGTCAATGGAACCAAGCGGATGAAAAGCACATTCGGTGAAATCCCATTACCACCAGAAAAACTCGACTAACACATGCCCATGCCACAGCTTCCCATGATTATGATACGTTATGCTACACTCAATCCCGAGCCAGAAGAAACACAAACACGGCGGACACAGACACATAATACAACGTGGTAGCACACCCCCCCCCCCTGCAACACCAAAGGGACAGCGGTTTACCGCAGCAAGCCCCCCACAAATACATAGTCTATATCTGCCACCACTATCGTCCACAGCCCACAGCCCATACCCCTCGCAGACGATTCATACACACCTGCGCACACCAAAAAGCACCAGACTATGTCATTAGCACCCTTGCCCTCCCTTTGGTCCTGCTTGCCTCCTTAGAGGCAGCCGGGATCGTGTTCGTACAGACAATAGTTGAAACATACACACCACACTCCTCCCCCCCAAAAGTCAGGACGGCGCACCTAAAACATGCGGCGGGAACGAAGCGGACCACCGGGGGACCTTAAGTCCTGGCCAGTGGGGCATTCGCACATCCGGGGGTTGAGAGACAGGCCACAGGGGGCCTTATATTAGAACTTAGCCAGTAGAGTGCAATATGAGGCACTGCGCCTCGACGCACTATAATTTAATTCAAAAAAAAAAAACAAAAAAGGTACTTCAACAAGAAATGCAAGCAATTATTGATTCTCACCTGAATTGCAAGCACTGACCACAACTGCCCTCTTGCCGGTATACTCCAAGGCAGAGATGTATTGTGAGGAATGTAAAGTTATTCCAATGCAAAAAGAGATGGTGTCAATGCTAAGCTGGACTCGCAAGGAAATTACTTCCCGTGCCTTCGATATTTGGCATTTTCGGGTATCCACCACCAAAACCAGTCGCAAAAATGAGATGTCTCACTGTCACTCTTCTAACATCTCCATTTCGATGGATGTCAATAGACCACATTTTTGCTTCTGCATTCCAGCTGGCGCTCATGACTCTGGTAGATAGCCAAACATTCAGGTCCAAAGCTACTGCGTAGAATTCGAGCCAATCTCCAAGCTACACAGTTGTCTGACTTGGGTGTAAGCTGCGATTTTGGGTTATCACACACCTTTGAAGCAGGGCAATGCATGGGCCACATTGAAGGGAATCTGATAAGACAGGAGCCGTGGATGGCGAAAACGACAGCCAACAGCTGTACTTACAGGAGGTATGGCATTGAGCCCATGCACCTGGGTAGGCCGTGTTATACAGTCAGCAGACGATGACAATCGGCCGTGCTACATGGGCTGGTGGAAGTGAGGCTTATGACTAGAGCTTTGCTGTATCACAGGGGTCAGCCCCCGACAGCATTGTCACCAAGTGACAACGGTGGGCCCGTGGCTCTGTTGTCATCGCGGGGTAGGGTGAAAGTCTTAAGCCGGACAAATGGGTGTCGTCATGAAAATACT
>Ga0307518_10000598_pt1 | contig 27499 bp, 8 predicted proteins | sample 25_EM_MG_FD_203889 | JGI IMG/M metagenome (GOLD analysis project Ga0307518, IMG submission 203889) | Populus trichocarpa ectomycorrhiza microbial communities from riparian zone in the Pacific Northwest, United States - 25_EM | ecosystem: Host-associated > Plants > Roots > Unclassified | place... | reverse complement strand
CTAAGGTAATTTGGTCACCGTTCTGAAGTTGGTGTTCGACCGCTGAATGACACCACATGCGCTGTTAGAATCTAGCGGTTAGTGTTCATGCGCCATCTTTTTGTTTTTATAAATAATTTACATGCTCATGAAATAATCATCCTGTCCCTATATAACACGAGAATTATAAGAAAACCATGAAAAAGATGAAAACACCCTTAAGCCTAAATGTATTTTTTTAGTCAAAGGGTAATAGAATAAATTTGCTATGCTAAAACAATTAAATATGCTAAAAACCCTCTGCATGTTAGATTTATTTTTTTGGCACCCAGGGTTAAATAAGTAATTTATTTGTGCATAAAAAAAAGAGATCAATTTAACCCAATTAATTTGATAATGACTAATGGGTCCTATGAAAATAACAATAATACCCTCATTATCTAGGCCACTGATTTTTGAAACAAGGGGCAAAATAGTAAAAACACTAGTCCAATCCACAATAAACTGTGTATTAAATTACAATGTTTCATTGATGCCTTGAAAATTTTTTATAATGTATAAATAGAGTTTGGGTATTCCAAAATTCACAGGGAAGCTTACTTTCAAGTACATCTTGAATTTATATATAATGCAGTCTTGATAGATATCTGTTTTTATTGGATTAGTTGAAATGTTTTTAAATGCTTTACTGTGGATAGTTGCCAAGTTAGTTTAGTTTTTATTCTAGGCTTTATTAAATTTTAATTTTCTAAACATTACCATCTAAAAAAAAAGTTTTAAGAAAAGTGTTGCCATCTAGGTTTTTGGTATGGAAGAAAGTTTTTTGAGGAGTAAAGGTAGAAGATGATCCATTAGCAAATCATTGAAGTTTCCAAGCATAGGCACTTGTGTTTTACATATAAACTTTAACCAATTCCAGGTTTACGTTTGAGTCAGGGCGTGCATCTCTTATAAGAGCCTGGGACAGCCGATGTTTTACTCGCTCATCTGGGCTCACAAAGTGCGCTTTCCGGGAGGTGGGGTTTCCTTGAATAAAAAAAAATAAAAATTCCAAGTTTACAAATATGCTCCAACATCTAAAGAAAAGTGGTAAGAACAATGCAAGCTATGACCAACCTCTTATCATCCACCAACCTAGTAAGTTCAACGTTGCTTCTGCCTCTCTGGTTCTTCACTATACTGTGACTGCTAAGTCATGTGTATATAGTTTTTACTTTAAGAGTGAAGAGTATAGATGTTGAAGGACTTTTTTTCTTCATTTTTCCTTTTGTATTCAAAGAAGCTTAGGAATCCCAATAACTGTTTGCTTCTTTGACTGAAGAGTTGAGCTCCCTTTGTTGTGGCTGGTGTGACATGTGGTGGCATGGTTGTTGCAATCGGGGTCCTCATATTGTGATCCTAGGCTACTACTATGTGTGGTGACTATTTAGATGTGTCCATGTATAATGTACTATATTAGCTGGTATGTCATTCTAGTAGAAAAAAACTGCTTTGACATTTTTCTTTTTCTTAATTTTTTTTCCTTCAACTTTGTATCTTAGGGAACAATTTCTATAAATTTTATTTATCTTCTACTCATTACACACTCTTTACTAAATTTCCTTATTTTAAAAAAATCACAAACCTTTGGATTTCTGAGCTTGACTATTTTTGTTTAATGCATACATTTATTAGTTCTTACTTATTTCTTAATTCACATCTTGTCAATGTATACATAAATCTAGAGGTTGTCTTCCATGGTTATCCAAAAATTCAATATCAATTGATCAAGTAGGACCCTGATTTTCACAATGTTGCCAAGTTGCTGTGCTTTCATTCCTTTAAGAGTTTGAGCTAATAAGAGCAGATATGTTTGCCATAAAAAACTATATAATTGACACATCTCTTGATTTTTGAACAACAAAAAGGCAAGAAAAAGACACATTTCATTAAAAGAATGAGGTGTGATCCTAAAACAAAAGTGCTGAATAGCAAAATTGCATGACAAAATCGTTGACAATGCGACACCCTATTTAACTTCTCCAGCAATCATCTATGTCTTGTCATCGCATATTGATTTTCTTATACTTGTGACGATCCGGAAATCTTTGATTTTGAGCTATCAACACTTCATTTTATGCATCAACCATTTTTTTGGTAGGTATTAAATGTTAGGTTTCTCGAAATGAATACACATAGTGGAGACAATAAATTTAAAATTTTTCAGGAGTCCTAAGGATTCAGTTACACAAATCTAGAGTTGTTTAAGGTTTATATGAATATTATCGAAAGATCAGATGTTTTTTTTCAACTTTGAATAATTTCTTCAAGGTTAAGTTGTCACAAACTACAAGTCCTTTAAGTGTTCATCTTCTAACAATATTACTACACGAACCACTAGTGAAAAATCTCCTAAATCCTTTTAGACAAGAGAGATTGCTATGTTTATGAGCGCTAAGTCTTTTCTTCTAAGTTTAGATGTTTCTGTACCAAACTATTGTACTATTATTTAATGTCCAGAAAACAAGAGGCATAACATTCCATTTATAGGGAAACCTAAAAACTCTATAAATAACAAAATATCAATTTTCTCCTTAAATAATATCACAAATATTATATTAGGATAATTTTATAAATTTAATCAATCAAGTCCCTAGTTGATTTTTTCTAGGTCTAGAATTGTAATCCCTTGTATTAATTACATTTTAGATCTTAATTTCTAAATAATCAAGTCATACTTGATTAAGCATCCCACTTTAATTTCTGACCAATGGTTCTTATGTGTGTGATTCATTAGGTTCCCTAATAAGTTAGTCCAAATATAAATCACAATCTTAAATAAAATAGGATTAAATAAATTAAACAATTGATTAATTTATATCTGAAGATCAAGTACAATATTTAACAACCTGTCATGATTATCTAAATATTAAGAAAGTCGTAAGTGGTTTGACTTAACCTTAAAGTGACTAGTTTCTTAATGTAATTATTATCCCTTTATCAAATGTTTTGATTTAGACATTATAACATTGAGTTTGTCTGCTTTGTTAAATCATTTAGCTCTCAACAATATTATTATTGATTCTTTGAATAAGACTTGAAACTGTTTTCAAATCTCATTCCACCTTGGTCAATGATTTCTTAATTAATATTATTTGAGAATAAATGAAATATTTTTTTAAGTCACCGAAGATAATGAATCCTCTCTTGATTACTCAAATATGTTCATATAATTTATGTTATACTCAATATTTTTCCTTTTGTTACCCTTTATTAGGGCAACATGTGGTCATAATCATAGTATAAAACTCTTTATATAAGATAACTTAGTGATTTTAAGTCTAAGGATCACCTACACAATTATCACATGAGTCTTTCCATAGACATATATGATCTTTCCATATAGAATTCTATTGCGGGTCAGTTCAATGTACATGTCATATGATAAACACTTGCATAGTAGTTCTAGGTATTACTCATACCTTAGTTTATGAGAGTAATTGCTTCCTTTCATGAAGGAAGGAACAAATGTATGCACCGGTTTCAACAACTCTAATTAATATTCAGTCTTAATAGAACATTGACTAGAAACATTGATCAGGAACATTTAAAAACAATGTTTTAAAAAGGAACAAATATATGCATCGGTTTCAACAACTCTAATTAATATTCAATCTTAATAGAATATTGAACAGTAACATTTAAAAACAATGTTTTGATACAATAGGAATCTCATAATTATAACAATTTTATAATTTTCTATGCAAGATATTTTTTTCACGAACTTTACCTTTACTCTAGATTCATTAATCAAATATAATTGAATATTAAAGATAAAGAAAGTCTTTATTAATAATAAATATATTTTACATGAATAAAAGCAATGTTACATGTAACCAACTGATTGATTAAAATATATTTTCACTAAAATTAAAGATGTTACTCATGTCCGTTAATTTTGTCAATTATTGATGTTCTGAAAAACTCAATTGAGTAATGTTTATTACACTCTAGAGCAACTTAAAAGGTTAACATGATTGTTTGTTGTTTGTTTTCTTACTATTGATAATAAATTCTATATTTGTGAAGAAAAGAGTTAGGGCTAATGGTCACGAAGAATGGTAGTGTAATGAAAAGAAATAATTCATAAATGGTAGATATCTGTTAGTACCACACTAGTCATTCTCTAGTTAGAAGAACTTTATTGAGAAAAGAAGCAAAAAATAGAAATTCCATCCAAAATAATAGTAAAGAGCTATATATCTCATACCAAAAAAAGCTTAAAAGTGTCCTTTTCAAATAAAAACTCCCCTTTTCTTTTTTATGTACCCTTTATCTAAATTCCTGTATTTATGATACAATGTTTTTAGGCTGTCCTGATTTGAACTTTCTCTCTGTCCTTCTCTTCTAATTCAGCAATATAGATGGCATTACTGGATTTAGGTGCCGTTTGGTAATGCGGTTGTAACCGAGGTTAAAGCAAGCCACAATGTTTTTGTGGTTGGTTATGTTTCAAACCCGATTTTATTTTGGTGGGACCCATCAACACTTGTAGCCGAACTTGTGGTTTAACAAAAGTTGGAAAAGGCAACTTGGTAACAACAAGAACACCCATTTTCATCTTCTTCTGTTGTGGAGAGTGAACTAATTCACTCTCCACTGTTCATGTGAACAGTGGAGAATGTCTCCACTATTCCGGCTGGACCGGGTTAATTTTTATTTTTATTTTTAATGCACTGAACCGGATCCAACCTAGTAAAACAAAAAAAAATTCAATTATTTATTTATTTTTAATTGTGTTTTATTCAAAAAACTAGTGTTTAATATTATTCAATAACACTACATAAATTAGAAGGAGATCGCTTGATGACGTAGTATTTGCAGAATTTGATCGCAATCCCAATTTTGTTCCTGATGATATTTTACCTGATGTTGTTGCACGCTTCAGAAACCAAGGAAATTGTAGTTCTTGTCGAATGGATTTTATACGTGATGAAATTGTAGATAGTTTAATAGAATAATAAAAAATATTTTATATAAAGTATTATTTATTTCATGATGTAATAGCAGTAGTTAAATCTATAATATTTAAATTAAAACCATCAATATTAATATATATCTTTTTTAATTATTTTATAACTTTAATTTGAAAAGCATTTTTGACCAAACACATTAAACTACTTTTTGTTCAATCTCAATTTCAACTACAGTTTTAACCAAACATATATTTATATATACCAAACCAACATCAACCAAAAATATTTTTTATAAAATAACTTTTTTAAAACCACAACCGTAAAAGCTACCACAATACCAAACAAACTCTCACCTGAAAGTTTGTCTTATGTTGTGTCTTGTTTAAACCCTTGGACGTTGTCTGAGCATCTATTAGACAACTAATTCTTGTTACTGGCACCCTTTACGACATGCTGTTATTGAATCTTCTACTGACAAGGACAGACTCCTGTTCCTGGTTTCGGAGATATTGAAGAGAAGTCCTTTGAAACTTCACAATCTTCTTATGATGGATCCACAACTAAAATACAAAAGATGAGCATTGCAAATTTGAGTTATTTCTGTGTTATTTTTTTTTACAATCTTATAAAATATAGCAACATTTTATTATTATATTATAATTATTATAACTATATTATATTATTATAAAAAAACTAATTGGGGGTTGGTGTTTTAATGTGAAACCACTCACATCACATTTCATTGTAAATTCATATAATGAAATAATTGTTTCTTCATTCTAAAACAAAATAAATAACTAAACAATTACCCTTTAAACTAATTTTTCTTAGGCTTGCAGCCAATGGTTTTTTGTCATTTCATTCTTTATTTTTTTGTAATTATAAAGTGGACTCCAAGGCAATTTGATATTTAATAAAATATAAAATATCATTAAATTTTTTTTTTGTTAGTGTGTGCTAGTGTGTGGAAGGCACCAAACATTTCAGGCGGCGTGCGTGACACCTTCCAGTGGCAAAAAATAACAAGCCATCATTTCATCCAAAGAGTCAAGTGGCGACGTATCCTTTGAGGGAAGTGCATGTACGATGGTTTGGTGATGGTTGAATTTTTTTCTCCCCCTCTTTGCTCAGGAATTGTGCTGGCCCAAATCAAATTTAAAGTTGTCCTCCCATTTTGTTTTTATTTCAATTCTAGCCATTATTTTGATTGCTTTTTATTTGTTTTGAATCTTTTTTTTATTGATTTGTTTTTCAATTTTGATTGAATCTTTATTTAGTTCTCATTCTTTTAATTCTATATATATATATATATTAATTATTATTTTTTTAATTTCATCCCTCATCATTTTATTTTATTTTATTTTTTTGTCAGATTTGATTTTTGTTCTTTTAATTTGTTTTTTTGTTGCTTTGGTTCCTTTTTTAAAATTGATTTTCTTTTTTCAACTTCATACTTTAACAGGATTGGTTGAGTGTTGGGCTTCACAATGTTTTTTTGTGCGGTGATCCTTGTCTTATGACCTGAGTCACGGATATGAAATGTTAACCTGAAATGACATCATTCTTTTTATTTTTATTTTTTTTACATCGATTTTCTTTTTCGATTTTACTTTATTAAAGATTAAGCTTCTTTATTTTTTCTTGTTTGTTTTCTACAAGGATAGCTTGACCTCACAATCTAGGTCATGAATTTGTCATGCTTACTTGGATTGGCTCAGGGCTTTTATATTATTTTATTTTTATATTAAATTTGGTATTTATTCTTTTAATTTTTTTTTGCTTTGGGTCATTTTTTGAAATTGATTTTATTTTTTCAATCTAATCTTTCAACATTAGATGTGTTAAGAATCGAGCCTCATAATTGTTCTCAATGCAGTGATCTTGATATTATGACTTAGGTCACGAGTATGTTGAGTTTTTTTAAAATCTTTATTACACTGATTGTTTTTTGATGTCATCCTTAAACATTGAGTTTATTTAAGATGGAGTTTTTGTTTTTTGCTTTCTATAAGGATAGTCCAACCTCACGACCTAGGTCATGGATTCTTCATGCTAACTCAGATTGACTCGGGGCTTCTACATCATTTTATTTCATTTAATTTTGATGTTAAATTTGTTTCTCATTATTTTAATTACTTTGGATCCTTTTTTTGAAATTGATTTTATTTTTGAAATTGCTTCATTTAACATTGAATTTTTGAGAATTGAGCTTCATAATTTTTTTTGATGCGGTGATATCGGTTTCATAACCTGGGTCACAATTATAAAATGTTAACCAGGATTAACATCAAATTTTTTTTATTTTTTTTTAATTTCAGCCTTTAACATTGAGCTTATTAAAGATTGAGCTTTTGTTTTTGTTTTTTTTTTTAATTTGCTTTCTTTAAGGATGACTCGACCTCATGACTCGAGTCACGAGTTTGTCATGCTAACTCGGATTAGCTTGGGATTTTTTTGTTATTTTGTCCTTTAATATTAGGTTATCTTGGAATCCAGCTTCATAATTTTTCTCTTTTTGGCAAGCATTCTTTTTTTTACAGGTCATCGTTATCACTTTTTTTTCTTTAGATTCAATATATTTATTGTCATTGTTTTTTTATTATATAATTAAATAAAATCATCTTATTGGACCCAACATGGTCTATAACTCAAGTTGCGAGGTTTTTTTTCTTACTTTAAAACATGTTAGTAGTGCTTGAAAATCTTTTTTTAAGTTATAAAAAAAATTAACACGGCTTACGGTGAATCACAAACCACCTATCTAGTAAAGAAACTAAGAGAAAATGATGTTTCCTTATAGAAATGGTGATTTTATAATTGTTTTCAATTTTCTATTATAGCGGGTACTTTAGAAATAATATTTTTGTAATTTCTTCCAAATCGTTTTACTATAACAGTGGCAAATCTATAAAAACAATTTTTTTTTTAGATTTTTCCCCTTTTCCTTTGTATTTGACATATTTATCACTTTATATTTAGCCTAGTTATCACTATTCTTTTTATTCTTATCTTCATTCTTTTATAGTTTTTCCTTTTTTATTCTTCACAGTTGTTTTTTTTTAAAAGTTATTATTATTTTTTCCTTACACTTGGTATATTTACATTATTTTTTTATATCTTTATTCTTTTGTAATTTCTTTTTGTAATTTTTTTCTTTATAGTTTTTGGAAAAAAATATTATTTTTTATTCTTTACATTTTACCTATTTATCACCATTTTTTTTAATCTTCATTCACTTAATGTTGGATTTTTATTCAATTCTTTTTATTAGGTTTTAGTTTTATTTTAACATATTTTTTAGCAAATCTTGCAAATCTTTATGATGTTTTTTTTAATGTAATACAATTGAATTTTTACTTAGTTTACAAATAAGATTTCAATATTTTTTTTATGATATTAGAAAATATTCTTTCTAAATAGCCCTACTTAATTTTGTTTCCTTTAATTTTATTCAATTACTTTTGTAAGTGTGTCTTTTTTTACTATCTTTTTATTAAATAAAATATTAGTTTCAAGAAACAAAGTTATTAAACACCACCAAGTACATGACCCATGTTGCGAGATCAAATTTTTTGATCTACATTTATCTCTTGATTTTTTCAATTTAATTTTTAGTTGTCATAAATGATTTTCTTTTCATTTATTGGGACAAAGAATTCTTAATTTATTTAATTAAATACATGCATTAATTTTTCAATTTACAATTAGGATTTTTTATGTCAAAAATCATGTTGGAAAGGCTTGCATATTTTTTTTTGTGTTGAAAATAAAATTTAACCGACTCGTAACGAAGCACAAGTTAGATAGTTATTCTTGTTCTATTTTGACAAGCACTTAATACCTTTTTATATGAGTTTTTTTAGGGGACGGGGATGGTTGGCTAACATCTTATTCTTAGTCTATGCTCAAAACAATAATGAAATTCCCTTGTTTATTGACTTTATTTTCTAAAGGTGATTGATTGAAATGTATCCTAGCTTCTTGTTATATTATTTTAGCTCGAAGAGAAGGAATCAAATTCTCTTCCTTTGCCTTCAAATTATACATTAGAGAGGCCTTATCTATGCACTGGTGATGATCTATCTTGTATGGGAGTTCTGTATAGTATAAGTTTGACAAACTAATAGTCCTTTTCTTTCAATAGCTTCTCCCTTGTTTTTTAGTATTTCTTAGTAATTGATAATACAATAAAAACTAAAAGACATCTCTCTCTTTGTGTGTTCCCCTCACTCTCTCCTCCTTTTATCCACTATCTCCAAGTCCATGTGATCAATTTCTCTAAGTCCTCGTGATCAATTTTATCCAAGTCTTTATGACTAATATCTCCAAAAAAATCATGAATCTTTCACCATAAGACATTGACAAAAATCTCTAACAAATTCAAAAAAGAGTAAACTTTCAAAGGCATGCCTATACAAGTAATATTTTTATGCAAGCATACATTATGAGTATTTTCTCTCCCTTTCTAACTGGTTAAAGTCTTCCAAACATATAATGTTTATAAGACTTCAAGGAGCAAATGATAATATAACAAAAAAATAAAAAAAGCTCAGTTAGGCCTTGGCCCAATCGAGCTCCCTCTTTCCCTCTCCTTTTTTTCATCTCTTTCTCTTTCCTCTCTCTCTCTCTCTCCCCTTCTTTTCTCCATCTTCCCTTGGTCAAGACCTAACAAAGCTACAAGGTGGCTCGGTTTGACTGCACTACTTTGGCTCACCTCGGTTTATTATTCATGAATAGTACTTTTCATGAATAGTACTATTCATCACTATTTATGAATAGTACTTTTTCAACCCAATCATGCTCTAGGGCTTGGTTAGGCTGAGATACAAGATAACTTTATATTTTCCCTTTCTTTCTCCTTATTTTTCCTACTGAAATAAGCTTAAGTTAAAGCTACCTGTGAAAATTACCATGAAATAGAACTGCCATCTTGAGCAACTTAAGATATTTTTCAGATATTTTCCAATGCTATATATTTTTAATTTTAGTAAGAGAGTGATGATTCATCTAAACAACACTACACATAAAACACACTCAACAAGATAGACAACACACATTTCTTCTATATACATAAAAAATACATATTTCATTCTCTTGATTTTCTATATGCTTGTTACTTGATCAAATAAAATCAAATGTTGACTTAAAAATATGAGTGTCCCTTGTTCTACGAGAAAATTGTTTTACAAGTACAACTCAGGCCCATAACTCATAAGCCAGGGAATGTTTACATTATTCTTTGAAGCTTTTCCATGACTTCATTGGTGGTGTCATGGAACCTGAATAGAAAGTTAGTTCAGTCCCTTTCACCTTTTTCCAAAAAAGCTTTCAATGGCTGATAAGACTCCAGCTCTTCTAGAGCTCTAATTGATCTACAACCAAGTTCAGTTACTTAACGATGTTGTTCTAGCGATGCAACTGCATCTTTGGACTCTTCCTCCTACATAATAAGAAGCTTCCCTTACATGATCCAAGTGTGCATAAACAACTCTATTTCCCTAAAGAAACAATGCAGAATGACATGCAAATAAGTAACACTCGCACTCCTACATTTAAAAGGAGCTATTGATCCCTATCACCTAACTTACACACCAGAAAAATACTTAGGTGTGAGACAACCTCCATGACTACAAGTTCATAAGCTAGAACACAATATCCATCAAGTGAAAAAGTCTTCACTTTGTTAAAGAGTGTTGTTACACACTCAACTATTCAAAGATCGTGTCTCTGTAAAAGCCAATTTAGATAACTATGAGAGATTTATAAACCCTCATGAACATATATGAAATGTGAAAAGCATCCTAGAACTTGTCACACAAGACATTGATGCTATGTGCAAAGTTCTTTCAATAGCACTTCGTGGATTTGCATGTGTATGGTATCACAATCTAGAACATGACTCTATTCTCCACTTTCATAATCTCAGCTCTAAAACTAACCTATCGCTTTAGCATAATCATTCCTACTAATAAGAGTACCACAAAACTTTTCACAATCATATAACAAAAAGATGAAAGTATTAAAGCCTATCTCCAACAGTTCAACAAAGACATGCTCAATGTGGAAAGACTTCTTAAATCCAACGGTTCAACAAAAAAGCTCTAATTAATGGAGTATACAACTATTCCTTTTAGAAAAAAGTTATACACCCTCTCTAATAAATGTCTCCTCGAAATAAAACAAGCAATAGAAAACTACATTAGGGTGGAAGAAGCTATCATGACCAAACGAGGCCACCCACGTTTCCAAGCACGAGTAGAGTTTCCACCACACCATCAATCTCCAACAAGAACATCCAAAATAAACACCAAAGAGAACATTTATGATCGTCTGATATTCACTAAACTCATGACCACACCTTTCACAACTACATGTGTTAAGGTGGTGATTGCCATAAAAGAAAAGGACATCTATAATACCTGTTTCAAATGAAAAATCATTTATACATAAGGAATCCCAAAAAGTTGTCTTTTTTACCATGACAACGGGCATGACACTAAGGAGTGCTACACACTTGAAAAGGTTATATAACAATTGATAGCCAGAGGTCACCTCCACTATTTTGTGAGAAAAGAAAAGCAGCCAGAGCTAAGGAAAGAAGTCGGTGCACTTATCGCGTTGCTTAAGATCAAATAATCCATGGTTATATCTAAAAATTTAAATCTCAATCTCTTGAGTTTTTTAGTAAAATAGTATATTAATTTTCTCTAGGTCTTCGTGACCAACTATCTCCAATTTCCCATGATCAATTTTCTTTAAGTCTGTACAACTACTATCTCAAAAAAGATCATGAATCTTTCTCCACAAAGCATTGATAAAATCTCTCACAAATTAAAAAAAAAAAAGAGAAAACATTCAAAGGCATGCCCATACAAGTAATATTTTTGTGCAAGCATATATTATGAGTATTTTCTCTCCCTTTTTAATTGGTTAAAGTCTTCCAAATATATATGTTTACAGGACTTCAAGGGGCAAATGATAATACAACAAAAAATAAAAATAAAAAGCTAGGTTATGCCTTGACCCAATCAAGTTCCCTCACCCTCTCTCTCTTCCCCTAGTCGAGACCCAACTGAGCTAAAAGGTGGTTCAGTCTAACTGAACTACTTTGGCTCATCTCGGTTTACTATTTATGAATAGTTATATTTCACCTATTCCATGCATGGTACTATTCATCATTATTCATGAATAGTACATTTTCAACCCGAGCTCTGAGGCTTGGTTAGGCAGAGATATAAGGTAGCTCTCTCCTCTCCCTTTCTCTCTCGTTTCTTTCTCTCCTCATTCTTATTACTAAATAAGCTTAAGTTAAAGCTAAATGTGAAAATTACCACGAAATAGAACTACCATCTTGAGCAAATCAAGATGTTTTTTTGTATATTTTTCAGATTTTTTCTAACACTATATATTCTCAATTTTAGTAAAGAGGGAGGAAGATTCATCTAAACAACACTACACAGAGAACATACTCAATGAGACAAAGAGCACACATCTCTTCTCCACACATAAAAAAACACATATTTCATCCTTTTGGTTTTCTGCATACTTGTAACTTAATAAAACAAAATCAAATACTAACTTAATAAAACAAAATCAACTACTGACTTAATCATTAGAGTATTCTTTATTCCACGAGAAACTTGTTGTACAGATACAACTCAGGTCCAAAACTTATCAGTAAGGGAATGTCTATATTTTTCTTTGAAGTTTTTCCACGACTTTATCAGTAATATTTCAAAAATAATCTTTTCCAGTTTAAATGTTTAAGCTATCACTAAAGAATTAAGTGCATTTTGAGGCTGAACTTTATTTTTTTTTCAATTTATTTTGTCTGGTAGGTTTTTCATTGTTCCTTTCACTAATTCTCAACCTTTCTTTACCTTTGAAGGTGTGCAATGGGAGGTTTTTCATTGTTCCTTTGACTAATACTCAACCTTTTTTAACCTTTTAAGGTGTGCAATGGCATGTGTTCATTAAAGAATTAGTCTTTATGTGGCATTATAATAGTATTTAAATTGTTTTTTTTTACCTTGTAAAAGCATTAAATTAATGTTTTTAGGTGTTTTTTTTTATGATTTTGATATATTATTGTCAAAAAAAAAAAACATTATTTAAATATATTTATAATTAAAAGACACCTTTAACAAGCATTTAACATAATATTATTACACACGCTAATAAAGGAATATTTTATGCTTTTCCAAATCCAAACTAGTGCCATTAGGTGGTGTTCACAAGCTACGAGGAGACAGAAGCTTAAATCATCATTATGCTATTTTCAGAATGTGTGCCTGAAAAGGTTCTTGATATCATTGGAGACGATAAGAGCTGCTGATGTCAACTGAACTGCAACCGCTGTTTGTTAACAAGAAAGTTCTGGGTCATGATAGAATTTAATTGAGCATTCTTTCAAGAAATGGGATTTGAACTTCTGCGCCTGATATTTACAAAGAGGATGAATGAATGAATTTCCTCATAGCGAATGCAGATGCTCCTTGACAGAGCTTTGGACACAGAAATATGCCCTCGGAGTTCCACAGCCAATATATAATATGGCTTCATTTTTTACGGCAATGAAAGTGCGTGTGATTTTACCTTGATGGATTGTATATCATTTAACACCTGACATTGTACGTTAATTATTCTGATTTTATTCAAAGAAGCTACTTTCGATCAGAAAGGATTTCGTGTCGACTCAAAAGAATAAAGTACAGTCTCTCAACAAGGGTTCTAGAGATGGAATAGTTTTTTTCAAGCTTGCCCTGTAATAGTGGATTATATCTTGCCATTGAAGCAAAAATATTACCAGCACAGGTGGGCTAAACCTGACCTATCTCCCAGCAAATGGACGTCTTGACTATGTGGAGGAGTTCGCGAACAGCACAAAGCTCATCGGAAATAGTCATGAAATCTACACTACTGTACCCTATCAGCACATGAATGATATTCCACGTCCCACCGTATCCTTCTATTCAAGCATGGGTCAAGAATATGGACACTTAAACCTAGAGAAACTTAAAATGGTTCATTTGATTAAAAGAAAAAATTGAACCTGCCCCCCAATTCATTTATTCAAAGAAATCTTTCATGACTTTAGCTCAAAATGTGAAATAGCTATAGCACAGTACTATCAGCCCCACAACTTACAATTTCACAAGTGTCACTAGTTCAGTTCTATCAGGCAAGAAACCTCTTAGCTGATTGCAACTTGGTTGCATTCTTTCCTTATCAGAATCACTTCGTTCCTCAAATTGTGACGGCGTTGCCAACAGAACTCAACAACAAGGATTGAAACAGCAGTATCAAAGTAGGATTGGATCGACATGTCTATCAATTCTAATTATATAATATACTAAAAGGAGTACCCCTCTTACTATTTACTTAGACTCAAAACATTGTGAATTGAAGCAGTGTAATGGCAGCTCAGCCCTTGCCACAAAGAGTTACAAGGGCAGCAGGGGAGGGGTGGAGTTGTCTTTTCACTAGGATGCATTTGGCATTGAAGGGATGATTGATGAGAAAATGGTCACTTCGAGTTTTGGTTGGGCTGCCCTGGGCGTGAGCCTGGCCCACGCCCCCACGTGGGGACACCTGACGCTTGGGCTGACCTGCCCTTGCGCTATGTCAGGCCCGAGCGCCACATGGCGCTAGGGTTGGCTTGCCTTGCCCTTGGCGTGAGCCAGGCCAGCGCCCCCATACGGGGACACCTGGCGCTTGGGCTGCCTTGCCTAGGGCGCACAGTGGGACCCGCGCGCCACGTGGCGACACCTAGACGCGTATTAATGCTTTGAATTATAATAAAAATAAAAATATTTGTATCTCAAATAATAATATTTTTTATATTAATGCTTTGAACTATAATAAAAATAATAATATTTATAACACAAATAATAGTATTTTTAATATTAATACCTTCAATTATAATAAAAATGATAATATTTATGGCATAAATAATAATAATAGTAATAATAATTTTAAATTTTATCCTTCAAGTCAACTATATGGTTTTTCTTCGGTGGTAATAACATGTTGGACCTGGACGCGTCCACACCCAACCTCACGTTGGGTCTGGACATGATAACGTCTAACTCCATGTTGGACCTGGACGCGTCCACACCCAACCCCACTTTGGGCCTAGACGCGACTGCGGCCAACTCCAGGTTGGGTCTGAACATGTCCATGCCTAATGATGCAACTATATTATTCGATAGTTTCACCCTAGTGTTTTACCTATGTTTTATATATAAAATGCATTGATATTTTTTATTTTATGTTTTGAAGGCACTTTTGGATGAAAGATGCAAAAAAGAGTAAATTGAAGGTAATTAACAAATTTGACCTTCAGTCGATGTTTTGTGCAGAGCGTAAGCTCTAGAGGTCGAAATGAAGTGATTCCAGCGGCATTAAAACGCTAACATTCATACATTTCTGAACATCTAAGGCAAGAAAATAAAATAAGAAAGAGCATGGAAATCACAACCTTCAAAGTCAAATCTCGCAATCTATCAATGTTGACCTTCAGTCATTCTGACTTGAATATCTGGAGTTTCCAATTGATGCAAACTCAATTTTATTGGATTCCTGACTCAAAGACCTATCAACGCTCCAAATTTCAGCAAAAAACGATGTCATATGAGGGAGATATGAGTTTTCAAAGATGACAAATGAATTCTGCCAGCAAACAGGTTTCGTGAAGAAACGAGTCTAAATTACGTTCCGAAGCATCTAAATCGACATCCAAATTTTTATTTCAGCAATTTAGCTCCTCTAAGTCAAAGCTTGAAGATTTCATGTAAGGCTATTTCTTATTTTTTAGAAAAATAGTTATTGAAGTAATTAAATGTAAACTATCTATTTAAAGGAGGATTATTTTGTAAAATAGAGACTAGGATTTCCTAGGATATAAAAAGAATAAGAGAAAAGAAGAGGGAAGCCAGCCAAGAAGAGAAAAACACCCCTTTCCTCTAAGAAACCCGAAATCATGCATTCCTCCTTCTGTTTGATTAATTGCTGAACAAACATGCAAGGCTAAACTTATTTTCTTGGTTGGAAAGACACAGAAACCTTCAGATTTCAAGAACTGTGAGAATTATTTTACCTTTTCTTTCCAGTTTATATGATGAATATGTTTGTTCTCCTATGCTTATTTTTTATATGATTGTTTATTTTAATTGCTAGAGCGGACTTTAAATTATTATTGTAGACAATCTATTGCTAAATTTGATATCAAAACTGGAGTTGTGGTATATGAACTTGTGAAGCAACTGAGTTTAATAATTGTGGCGGATCTACGTTATTAATCTTAGGGAGAACATTCAATCAAATCAAACATAGACTGCGTACAGTTATGTTTTCTTGATTAATCAACTTATCTAGTTCTTAAGGCTGCCATTGAATTAAATTACTAGTACGGACACTGTGGTTGTTTGATGGTTAAGGTTAGTTATACGGCGGATCCGTTAACTAACCAATGTTAAGAAGAGATAAATATTCAGAATATAAATTGATGTTTCGTTTCCATGATCAGTTCTGATTTCTGTAAGTAGACGTTTACTTGTGACCAAGGTTTGTTCTCTTGATAATTTTCTGATTTTATTTAATTTCGCTTGATAGTTTTTTGTTTTCTTTTGCTTTAGCTTAGATAATGTCCAAACCCTCCCAAGTTGCATATCATCTAGCATAAAAATATGACTTGAACCTTCCTCGTGGGATCGACCTCTTATTTGCTCTATACTATCTTGTGTGTTTTGTTTTAAGCTAGGATAATTAATTTGTACAATCGCGACATCGCAACACCCAACCACATATTGGCCTGGACAAGTCCCCGCCCAACCCCACGTTGGGTCTGGACGCGATCGCGACCACCTCCATGTTGGACCTGGACACGTCCCCCCCCAACCCCAACCCCACATTGGGAATGGTCGTGACCGCGACCAACTCCATGTTGGTCCTGGACACGTCCCCGCCCAACCCCACGTTGGGTCTGACCGCGACCGCGACCAACTCCAGGTTGGCCCGGGACGCGTCCATGCCCAATCCCATGATGGGCTAGACGCGACGACGCCCAACCCCATGTTGGGTCTGGACGCATCCCCGCCCAACCCCACGTTGGGCCTGGACGCTACCGCGCCCAACTCCACGTTGGGAATGGCCGCGACCGCACCCAACTTCATGTTGGTCCTAGACGCGTCCCCCGCGCCCAACCCCATGTTGGGCCTGAACGCGACCGCGCCCAACCCCACGTTGGGCTAACCCCTTGTTAGGCCTGGACGCGTCCACGCCCAACCCCACGTCGGTTTTCTTAATATATTAATGTGTTATAAATATTATTATTTTTATTATAATTAATAGTATGAATATTAAAAATAGTATCATTTGTGTTATAAATATTATTATTTTTATTATAATTAATAGTATTAATAAAATAATTAATAATTTTTTAAAAAAATATATTTTTTAATATTAAATAAATATTATTTTTTGTATTATAAATCTTTACAGTATTTTTTATGAAAATAAAAAATAAACCCCCCACGTAGCGCGGGCATCCAACTAGTAAAAACTAAAAGACATGGAGATACCATTGGAATTCAATTATCCTCTGTATACATTTCCATTATTTCTGCTAATAGAACCTATGTTCTCAAAATACCTTTTGAGCTGAAGGACACATACTTCCAACAACATATTCCATTTACAGACCAAGTGAGATTCAAGTGGAAAGGCGAAATCTTATTTTCAACAAGAAAATTTTCTAAAAGAAGGTTAGAAAAACAGGTAACAAAGGCACTTAACAAATGAAAGAAAACACACAACACTTTTAATGCATAATTTCATATTAAGAATGTTGAAACACCATGAAGCTATGTGAAAGAGAAATTCATTTGCATTCGATGATTCAACTAAAAGTTTTATACAAAAAAGTGTATAATACTGCAAGGATGGAATACAGATTTTTAGATTACATAACAGCTCATAATCCATAATGCATAGACAAAAACAAAAAACACAAGCAATAGTAGACAACTGACAAAAGCATGTGCATATACACTGAAGATATGATACTGTACAAAGGATTTGATAACTTATGTGATGCCATGGTATAATTTCCAGCACATACCTCCACTATTTAAAAATAGCTGACAATATCTGATGTGTTGCTTTCATCCACTTGAACCCCTCTAAAGAAACTGGTCCATGTACTTCTAACATAAAGTGATTTTCTTTTTCAAATTTAAGTTCAATGAGTACATCCGAAACCACCACAAATTGATAGCCAAGTTAAAAATAGAATCAAACATATAGCCACATCAATAGCTAGAACAATCCTTACTTGGCGCCACCACTTCTTTCGAATGCTTTGAGAGCTTGATCTAATCCTCATTGAACCCAAATCCTTTTGTAGCGATATTGAAGAACCTACTCCACCTTGATTATTGGAATCCAAAGTAGCTGAATCAAGCTTAGCCCCTCTATCAGTAGAATTTCTATGCTCTTCTAACTCAATATCTCTTATTGTAATAACATGATCCTTTGACTTCCTTTTATCTTGCTTATTTGATTTACCTAACAAAGGAGCTTTGGTAGAATTGACAACTTCAATTTGTTCATTTGCATTAAGAGGTGATGGAGAGAGGCCTACATTATCAGATGAGGAACTCTCACCGGCCCCATCATTGCAAACAACATGCTCCAATGAAGTTATCAAGCTACAAATAACAGGCACTAATTGTTCTTGTACATTGATCGAGTTCATACCAGAAAAACCTCCTCTAGAACCTTTTCTAGCAACCTTTTTGAATTCATCTCTTACATGCTCTAGAAATTGAAGTACACTCGGGTGTCCAAGACCCTCATCAACAATTGTAAAATAAACAGAACCATCTTCTATCAAAAACCCAAAGGTTTTTTCAGCAATCGTCTCAAAATACCACTTGTGGTAAGAGGGAGTGCTTTCCAAGCACAATGCTGCCGAATTCTCAATCTCATGGTCTCCCCTACTATACACATACAAGGTGCGATTACCCCTTGCAACACAGCAGTAATGGACAGTACTGTGCATTGAACTCATTTAAATGATACCAAAAACTAATCTACAAAAATCCTTCTCTTGAATAAAACCTTATGAGCTTCCCACCAAAATAAGAAACAAACTATCTATTTCTCTCTCCAACTTGTTTCGACTTAAACAAGTAGTTGGTTTTAGCAGCACACAATGGAGTCCAAAATCAGTTCTCAAACATCTAAAGAAATGCAATTTGGACAAACATAATCTGCGTAAATTTCTCAGTCAAGGAGGCAAGCAATAACAAAATCAGCTAAGTATTTCAAAGTAAATAAAGATGTCCCTCATTCCTATCTTCAAACCATCAAAATCAGCTAACAAAGCTTCCCCCAGTTCGAGGTACCCTGCAATTAAGTCAACTATCATATTATCATCTGATCAAGATTTAGCGAAAACCCAATAACATAAATGAACTCAAATTTCATTTAAGCCAACACCACAAAAGATTGGCAAACCCAGATTACACACACAAACAATTTGACCAAAATCCAACCAAAAATTTCAAGTCCAAAGATCCAGCCCAGAAAAGTTGAATACTTATATCCAACCATAATTCACTAAAATCAAGCTCTTCTTCTATTTTTCCAGTAAATCAAAGGATTAAAAAAATAAAATCAACCCCATGTAAATCATGTCAACTAGAACTACAATTCTGAAAAAAATTATTGTTAGAAACTAAACAGACCATACAATCTAAGACTTTGTGGATAAACATCGTTTACCTATGAAATAAAGCTGAAGGAATGGCAATGGCAACCCTTCGCACAGACGAAAGAGGTTTTAGTTTGGAAAGATGAACTGAAGAAAACAGACAATTTTATAAAGAAAGGATTTGTTTTTTAAAGCAGTGGAGTTGCTTGACAGTTTGACCCAATCACTTTGCAATCTACTCTGCTGCTGTTTTTCTATTGCTTTTATCAAACATTAATTTATTGTATCTTATCTTAGAAATACTTCAAAACTTATTAAAACATAAAAAATACATTGACTCAGTTAAAATTATGATGTTTCAATAATATTATATATTTCAATAATATTAGTCTATATATATATATCAAAAAGATTGTATTTTTTTTAAAAAAAATCTAAGATTTTGATCATTGACTCAAGATAAAAAAAATTAAAAAACAATAAAAATAAAAAGTCGAGTCAAACCTGATAAATCTACTAATTACCCGAGATATAATATCAAGATAACTCTATAAAAAGAAAAGGTAAAAAAACAAAGAATACTAATTTTTTTAAAAAAATTAATTAAAAAAATTCTTTTAGGTATTGCCTCAAATTAAATATTAGGGGATAAAATCAATAAATTTAATTTATAAAAAATAAAATTCCTTTTACAGAAGAGAAATTTAACAAAACTCAAAGCAACTCTTGTTATTTTAAAAAGAAAGATAAATTCTATATAAAAAAAGTAAAAAAAAATATTAGAGGATGAAATATGAAAAGAAAATCAAAAGCTTAAAAAAAACAACCAAGCTTGAGTAAACCTTATAAATCCGAGTTAAACTCTCACATACGCAATCCATTAAATTTTTGACCCGGGCTTAACCCAGGAGCTGAACACCTAAAAAAATAAATGTTGGAGGATGAAATCAATCAATTTAATTCAATTTAAAAACAAAATTCCTTTAAAAAAGCTAAATTCAACAAAGACCAAAAAAAAAAAAAAACCAAGAATGATTAAATTGCTAAAAAATAAAAAATGCCAAAACCATCTAAAATTAAAAAAAAATATAATTAAAAGAATAGAAACCAAATCTGATAGATGAAAATATTAATTATGGATGAAATTGAAAACAATTCTAAATTAAAAAAACAATTCTAAATTAAAAAAAATTGCAACAAAGAGAACACAGATGAAATTGAAAAAACCTCTTAATTTCATAAAGTATTCTAAATTTTAAAAATTGTAATAAAGAGAATATGGATGAAATCTTAAGTACAACAAACTTTAGGAGTTGATTTGATTTTTCTAATTCCAGCACGAAATAAATAGGAGAGAGGGAAAAAAAATAAAAAAGGTCATGCATGCCACATCGGCCACTATAGTGCTACACATGCCGCTGATCCACAGAGGGGACACTGAAATGCTTCGGAAGCCACCCTAGAATCACGGATTCGGCTACCAGACGACCCCATATATGTCGTCAAACGGTGGATGACACTATTTATTATGATGTTGCAGTCACACAAATTAATTATCCTAGTTTAAATAAACAAGATAGTAAAGAGCAAACAAGTGGTCGATCCCATGAGGAAGGTTTAATTAAGATTTTTATGCTAGATGATATGTAATTGGGGGGAGTTTTGAGGTTATCTAGGCTATAGCTGAACAAAACAATCAAGCTAAATTAAATAAATTAGAAAATTATCAAGAGAACAAACCTTTATTTCAAGTAGACGTTCACTTACAGAAATCAGAATCGATTATTGAAACGATACATCAATTTATATTCTGAATATTTATATTTTCTTAATTTTAGTTAGTTAACCGATTCGCTGTATAACTAACCCTAACCATCAAACAACCACAATGTCCGCACTAGTAATTTAATTCAATGACAGCCTTAAGAACTAGATAACTTGATTAATCTAGACAACATAACTACCTGCAATCTATGTTTGATTTGATCGAATGTTTTTTCTAAGATTATTAACATAGATCCGCCACAATTATTAAACTCAGTTGCTTCACAAGTTTATATACCACAACTCCGGTTTTGATAGTAAACTTAGCAATAAATTGGTTAGAACAATAATTTAAAGTTCGCTCTAGCAATAAAACTAAACAATCATAGAAAATAAGCATAGAAAAATAAACATACTCATCATATAAATTGAAAAGAAAAGGTAAAATAGATCTCACGGTTGTTGAAATCTGAAGGTTTTCGTGTTCTTGCAACCAAGAAAAAGAACTTAGCCTTGCATGTCTATTAAGAGACTAATAAAATGAAAAGATGAATACATGATTTCAGGTGTAGGAGAAAAGGATGAGTTTTTCTTCTCTTTCTGGCTGCCCCCTCTTCCTTTCTCTTTTTCTTTTTATTTGATAGGAAACCCTAATCCCTCTTTCCTACAAAATATTCATTTTCTAAGTAGATAATTTGCATTTAAGTAGTGTAATAACTATTTTCTAAAAAAAAAAGAAATAGCCTTGCATAAAATCTTTAAGTTTTGACTTTGAACTTTGAGGAGTTAAATTGCCGAAATAAAGACTTGGATGTCGGTTTGGATGTTTTGGAAAGTAAATTGGACTTGTTTCTTCGCAAAACCTGTATGCTGGCAAAATTCATGTGTAATCTTAGAAATATCATATCTCTCCCATATGAGCTCGTTTTCTGCTTCAATTTATTAGGTTGTTATTTCTTCGATTCAGGAATTCAAACAAATTGAGTTTGCATCAAATGAACTTCTCTAACTCAAGATATTCAAGTCAGAACGACTGAAGGTTAACACTGGCAGAATGTGAAATTTGTCTTTGAAGGCTGTGATTTCTATGCTCTTTCTCTTTTTATTTTTCTTGACATAAATCTATAAAAATTTATAGATGTTAGCTTTCTAATGCCACTAGAATTTTTTCATTTTGAGCTCTAGACAAAACATCGATTGGAGGTCAAATCTGCCAATTATCTTCAATTTACTTCTTTTTGAGTCTTATATCCAAAAGTACCTTCAAAACATAAGACAAAGAATATCAAGATATTTTATATATAAAACATAGACAAAATACTAGGTAAATATAAGTAAAATTATCAAATAATATGGTTGCATCACTATTTAACTGATTGTTTTTCTTCTTTTTTTAATTTCTTTATTTACCAAATTACCCTATTGCCTCCAAGGACACCCAATAATACCAAATGACCAGATTTAAATGACAAAAGTGCCCCTAAATCAGACAATTGTTTTTAATTTTCAAGAGTAATAAAGTAACTTACTTGTTTAAAAATAAAGTCAAATACTTAAAAGCCTCGAACCAAGTGATTTTTTTTTTGATCTTTTGAGGGCAATTAAGTGATCACACTATCAAAGAAAACACATAATTATTGTCTAGCCCCTTCTCTTTAAGTAATGATCAATGTGTCCCATGAAAAATACTACCATATCCCTAGATCCAAGGCATCCTACTTTGTCTATCAAAGAGTAAAATCAGCCTTTCACTATTGATTTGCATAATAAAAGACTGATGACTTTTAGTATAGAGTGTATTTATTTATTTATTAAGTATTTATACTTTTATACTTTAGATTTTACAAACCAATCCATGCATCATAGTTTTAATGACATTATTATTATTATTATTATTATTATTATTATTATTATTATTATTATTATTATATGAGCTATGAATTAATTCATGCTTCAATCTTCTTCTTCTTCTGCCTTTTTTCTCTCTCTTTAATTTAATGCCCTTTGAACATTACACACACATACAAGACACTAAATTAAAATTCAAGATTATTTTTTTATTTAATATCCATAACAAGAGATAATTTGAAAATATTTGTATTGCTTAACCTGTAAGAATAATGTTTAAAATTTAATGTAGAAAAATATGTTTTCTAATGAGGAAAATTAAATGTGCAATAAAAATTAACTTATTGTCCATGTAATTTCAAAATAACCTTGAATATTAAATACAACAACAAAAATTTTGAAATAATTATTGAGATTTTTTGTTATTAATAAATTAGAGATTGAAATAAAAAAAAATTAAAATTAGATAAATTCATGATAAATTTTGTTTAAGCATTATCAAATTTCAAAATTTGGTTTTCGATAAAATTAAATCTAGTTTAAGCATTATCAAATTTCAAAATTCTGTTTCCATTGAACAAGAAATAATGGACATTTATAGTTAAGTTATTATTAAGAAATGTATAAACTTTTCTAGAGACAATAAGGTAGTGTTTGATATTGTGTTAGTGATTATTTTTCAAAATACTTTTGGCTTAGAAATATATTAAAATAATATATATATTTTTTAAAAAATTATTTTTAACATTAGTATATCAAAACGATTCAAAAATATAAAAAATATTTTTTTAAAAAAAATCATATTTTCAGCAAATGTGTAGCTAGCCGTGTTGCCAAACAAGTTTTAAATAGTGAACATATGTAGTTAATTGATTATTAAGAAATTTCCTATCTGAATGTTGCACTATATTTTCTTAGAAAAAATATTTTCGGCAGTAGTTGTTCAAGATAAAAAAATGAACAATTTTAAATTCCAATCAAATGATACCAATTAGATACAAGTTTTTTATTAAAAAAAAATCAAAACGACATCAATTAAAAAAAATTAATCAAGTTTTGATTAGATAATGAGTTAACTCATTAGGTTGATTGGGTCAAACTAGGTTAATTCAAGATTGACTCTTTTTTTTACACCAAGCCTAAAAAGCTAGTTGGTCGATCTGTAGATTAACCGAGTTTTTTTTCCACATTAGCACAACGACAAAACTTATTTTCCAAACTAGTACAGTTGGGAAAATAATTCCCACAATAACACATAAACAATGGTAGCACATAAGTATATGCACCACCTATAGATCACACATATACTACATGCACGACCTATTAAAACCCCATTCTCTTTTAGTCTCAAACATAGTTATTAAACCCGGTCCGGGGGTTGACCCGGCTAAGGGGCCGGGTCCCGGGTTTCATGGGTCAACCCGGATCAACCCGGAAAAATTAAAAAAAAATTAAAGTTTTAATATTTCATATGAAAAAATCCATGTAAATATAGGTTATACATGTTGTAAACAATGAAGTTTAAAAGAATATTTTAAAAAGTTCTTTATCCCATATTAAAAAGATATTATGTTAATCTTTTAAGTTAAAGTATTTAAACCAAAAAAGTTTTTTATCCCACATCGAAAAAACATAACTTCTTTCTTGGGAACATAAAGTATATATACTAATAGGTTTCAAATCTCATATTGAAAAAACATAACTTTTTTCATGGGAACATAAAGTATATATACGAAAAAGCTTCAAATCCCACATTGAGAAGATATTATATTATTCTTTTAAGTTGAAGTATTTAAACCAAAAGGTTTTTTATCCCACATTGAAAAAACATGATTTTTTTCTTGGGAACATAGAGTATATATACTAATGGGTTTCAAATCCCACATTGAAAAAATATAACTTTTTTCATTGGAACATAGAGTATATATATGAAAGGGCTTCAAATCCCACATTGAAAAGATACTTGTTATCCTTTTAAGTTGAAATATTTAAACCAAAAGATTTTTTATCCCACATTGAAAAAACATGATTTTTTCCAAAGGAACATAGAGTATATATACTAATGAGTTTCAAATCCCACATTGAAAAAATATAATTTTTTTCATGGAAACATAGAGTATATATACGAAAGGGCTTCAAATCCCACATTGAAAAGATACTATGTTATCTTTTTAAGTTGAAATATTTAAACCAAAAGATTTTTCATCCCACATTGAAAAAACATGATTTTTTTCTTGGGAACATAGAGTATATATACTAAAGGGCTTCAAATCCCACATTGAAAAGATACTATGTTATCCTTTTAAGTTGAAGTATTTAAACCAAAAGGTTTTTTATCTCATATTAAAAAAACATGACTTTTTTTCTTGGGAACATAGAGTATATATAGTTATATACCAATGGGTTTCAAATCCCATATTTGGAAAAAAAAAAGGGTCTTGTCCGGGTTCACCTGGGTCATGGGTCGACCCACCGGGTCGCTCGGGTTTGTCCAGGCTGTTGTCCCAGCCGGTCTTTTAGTAAACCCGGACCGGTCCAGCCACCGGGTCGACCAGGTCCAGGGTTGACCCACCAGGCCGGGCCAAGTTTAATAACACTACTCGGGATGCACAAAGGGCTTGCCAATAGCGCCACCCTTCAGTGAATTTCATCCCTGTACTTTAGTGGTATTATCCTTGTTAATATATGCTCGAGCTTATTCAAATTACTAATGTTTTTTACGCCATTAGTTTTCTTGGCACAGACATTGCATGTCTTTCGTGAGTATGAAAATCCATATATCCTCTCAAATGCAAAGCAAAATAAAATTCTAAATTATCACATCTAAGATTTTAGGCTAACACTAAAAAAAAATGATATAGTTTAAATGTGTGATATGAAAAGGAATACTTTGTAGGTATAATTTTTTTTCTTATAATAATTGTTTTTTTAAGAACAAATATTTTTTTATGATATTTTATGGGACGAGAATTGAGGAAAATATAACTCATTACAAACCCATTCGTTAACATTCCTATTGTTTTCTTGAATGAGTCATAAGATAAAACCTACCTAACAATTATTAAAACCGATATTGCTTTACAAATCATATAGAAATTTAAAACTTATATAATTTAGTAGATCTTAATGGATAACACGAGATAAGTTTCGCAAAATTTTAATTTATAAAATCATTATGCAATGACATGATATTAATTAGACCATTTGGTATAATAAGTTAAATGAGTTTCATATTTTTACATACTCAATTTTTTTTATAAGTTAATTAATATAGATAATTATATATTTTACAATAAACATTGGCCTCATTTGTTTGTTAAAAGTATTTTATTTTTAGAAAATGAATTATTTTTTGAAATTTGATAGTGTCATAAAAAATAAGTTGAAAAATCATTTACCAATATTTTTATTTTGTTTTTCAAGTTTATCTAACATATATAGAATACAAACGTAATTATTTGACAAATTACAATAAAATAATGAGATATAAAAAGTACAATGATGAAAAAAATTATTATCATATATTTATATATAGTTTATTTTATAAAATATAGCTGGACATATAATATAAATATTTTAAATATAATATTACATACATATAATTATTTTTTAGTGTTCGGAGAACATTGAAAGTAAATTTCTTCGGTATCTTAATTTTACAATACAATTTATATGATTTAAAATGTATGATTGTTTGTATAATATAACATATTTTGTATTCGAAAATATTTTCTAGCAATATTATCTAAATTAAAGTATTTATATATGCATATATATCACTTCAGTTTTTGGATCTTTCAAGAGAGATATTTTACAATCTTTGAAACCGAAAAAACTCTTTTCTCTATCTAAAATTTATATTTTTTTAATCAAAAAGTGAATTTTATTTACCAGTTTCTTACAATATAATTAAATACAAGAAGGTTAAAACAATTCTTTTTAAAAAATCACTTTTCAAGGCTATGGTGTCTTATTTTGCTTAAGCACCTAGGCTCTAACAAGTCTTGGTGCTTAAGTGACTAAATAATCCACTACCGAGCTGAGCTCAAAGGATAGGTATCGTAAACCTTCTCTTGAAACTCGAGAAAGTAATTGATGTTCATGGAGAAAAGGGAAAGAAGAAAAGATGATTCCTTCACGCAATTCTTGGGTTTGTTTATATACATTTTGAACGGACATGGCACTTCCATCTTGACTGCGGTGGTTTTTGCCCAAACATGCATGGAGAAAAAAAGGA
>Ga0307518_10000597_pt1 | contig 27519 bp, 28 predicted proteins | sample 25_EM_MG_FD_203889 | JGI IMG/M metagenome (GOLD analysis project Ga0307518, IMG submission 203889) | Populus trichocarpa ectomycorrhiza microbial communities from riparian zone in the Pacific Northwest, United States - 25_EM | ecosystem: Host-associated > Plants > Roots > Unclassified | place... | reverse complement strand
GCAAGTTTAACGTAGATTGGCAGAATTTGCGGCATCATGCTTGTAGTAGTGAGGTGCATAGTTCGTGACATGCGCGTGTGCGTGGAGGTATACGTGTATTGGGTGCTGATGAATACGTGGATAGATCCGCGCGAACGGTCTTATGTAGTGGGGAGTGCAGATACATGCGTGAGCTGGGCCGGGGATACTGTCGTTCTCGAAGCAGCATCAGGTATAGTGTCCGCGCATCACTCTGATAGTGACTAATGTATGCTCTATTCCCTTGCCCACAGGCATGTATTCGCCGCCGTGCGATCCTCTCCGCTGGTGCAAATTCAGCATGTCCAGACGCCGCATCAGCCGAACGCGCCGTCAACGAAATCTGGGAGAGCTACTTCAGCGACACAAGGCCGTTTGATGAGGTGCATGTGTCTCTATGTCGGACAGTGCGTTTGCTAGATCTGAGTATTAACCCACTTATTACCTCGGAACTCGGGATCAGTAGCAATTTTGCCATGGAAAACGTGACAGTTAACATCCTCCCTTATTGTGTTTTATTTATTGTTGTTCGTACCTCACAGTAGTACAGTTCATTATCTCATAATGCATTGTGTCGCGCTGCATAAATATCATACTGCATGAAATTTTTGTCAGCCCGACTTGGGGTAGGCTCGGGCGCCGGAGATTTGGGTAAAGTGGTAGAATCAGAGAACAGCTTGGGCACGACATGGTGATATTAGCAATTCCTTCTGACGAACTATGTGTAAGCACTATGTCACCCTTGAACGCTGAACACACCAAGTCGCTCGAGTGAAATTGCCCTCGTATTAATTATTCAGAGCTAACAACAGAAAATGAAATGTAGAGACTTATTCCGAATCTATGGGCAACGCTGTATCTTCTTCAAAAAGGGCCCAATCATTACTCGAAAACTTTGCTGTATTGTGAGGTGGATACTTCCCGTTGCGTCTGGCCCAGTATGGTTGCCACCTGTGCCAGCTGTCCGGTGGCGGGGCCGATCGTGGTTTCTCTTTGGCGTAGGCGACGAGTACTTGATCGCCCTCATTCAGTATACTTGATTCCCACCCTCCCTCCGAGGCTGCGGCATCGCAACACTTCATCGTCCAGTCGTTGATCCCTTCTACCCATGCTGTATCCTCAGAAGGGCACCAGCCATCGGCGTCGACGGCAGTGTCGAGAGAGCCTGAGCTAGAAGTGGATGCGACATCGTGACGCTGTCGTCCTACATTGGACTTCTTTGAAGGGGTGGATTGGAGTTTGTCGCTGTCGGCATCGCTCTCCTCCTCTTCACTCTCCTGCTCTTCACTCTTCTCCTCCGGCTCCTCTTGCCCCTCCTCTGCATGGTCTTGGTCTTGGTCTTGGTCGTCGTTGTCTGTGTCATCAGAGGGACCAGAGCGAGGACGGGAGCGAGCGACGAAGTCATCCGGTATCACTAACTCAGTCCAATGCCTGTACAGTGTCATGACTGTGGAAAGCATTGAATACGCTTGTGAGGTACGCTTGTGAGATGCAATTTGGTTGAGAACCGGTCCTAACATGAGAATTACATCGGGTGATCTGGCAAGTAGCTTTCGCCCAGCGTTAAAGACGACAAATTGTGGCTGGACATGGCTCTCGAGGGGGCCGAGCGTGGCAAAAGGGTAGTGATGGGTGGAGTGCCCTGCACGGTTGTTTGAATCATTGAAGCGACAGATGGGTGCATTTAACTCGGGCATAGGCAGAAGATGGTACTTAAAGATGGTGCCACGTCTGAATAACTATGAGAAATACGTCAATAGGCGAACGTAAACGCCACGTAACCCGGTGCAAAGGACATACCTTCTTCACATTAGTTTGAGAACGACCCGCAAGGGCATTTGTTATCGTAGCTTTTTCGAGCCTTTTCAAGTCCGGAAGCTCCGGTATGAGCATGAACATCTTTTGATCGAAAAGGAAGTGCCAATCTGATCTCACTAGTGTTGGATGAGCGTGGGGATAGAACATAAGTCGATTAATTTCTAGCGTTACTCACGATGGATCAGGTTGTAGGTCGAATCGAGGTTGAGGTACGTGGGTAGACCCCATGCATACTCCAATTTCGTGAGCTAAAAACGAATCAGGACAGGACGTGACAGCGTGAAAGTGGCTCACCTCGGAAGGCCGCGTCGAACTGGGAATCAAGTGGCATACGTTGACCGCGTCAGCCAAGTTTGTGAGTAAACATAAGCCTTTATGCGGGTCAGCTTTGGATGCCCTGGCCCTCTGTTTTGTGTCTACTGAAGACCCCCACTTCTTGCGTTTTTCTGGTGTCTCATTGTTCTTGGAGGGACGCTGCTCATTGCGCTCCGCGTTCGGATCGTAACTTGGGGACTCATCGGAAGAGCGGGAGTCTTCCTGAATGGATGGAAGAGTCGTCTTGGCTTTTCGGCTTGGATTCCTGCGGGGACCAGGTGGGGATGGCGTTGACATTGTCAGCGATGTTGGATGGTGAGGATTGGGGTATCGATTGGGAGATCACTGATCACTGACAATTTAAACCTCACCTTGGCTCCTCTTCCATCTCCGAGTCGTTTTTCAACTCCGAGTGATTGTCAGCGTCCACCATATTTGCTTCAATCATGTTGTCTTGGACGGTGCCAGTTCAAACAATACGCGCGACGCCATCACATGATCATGAACATGACCACCTACACTTATGTAATCGGCTTCCTTTCCCTTTCTTGGCTGTTTCTTCGTCCCTCTGCGGGCTGACGAGGTATCTACATTTGTTTCCCATCCTCGTACTCATTTCGGAGTCGGAATCACCCAGTATTGACAGCACAGTATTTTGCTAATTCAGTATCACCCTTCCACACATGAATCCACGAGGCATGGACGAATCAACAACAGACGACGATAATGCATCTCAGACGACTGAAGATGACCCGCAAATACCCGCACCTGCACTTGTTCAATCTCACTCAGCAGTTCCGCCGCCACCTCCCGGTGCACAGATCCAGGCTGCTCCACGCGAAAGACCGAACTACAGACTGCGACATACACTCAGGGGACATACCCAGTCTGTATCTGCAGTCAAGTTTAGTCCTGACGGGACCCTTCTCGCTTCGTGTGGTACGTACTTCTGCTCTTCGTATGCTTGAGTTTCTTGTAAGGGGAATTGCTTACGTCTTGTGATATGTTTCGTGACACATGTAGCTGCGGACAATGTTGTCAAAATATGGTCGCCTCTCACAGGAGAACTAATCCGCAACCTCCCATGGTCGAGCGATGGGACGTACCTTGCTTCTGCATCGGACGATACGAGCATACGAATATGGAACGTCGAAACTGTACGTTCATCTCTACTACCCGCGATAACCGTGTGCAGATGGATGTGGAACATAACGACAGGGCAATGTTTTAGAGGGGCACGATGCCGTATGATATGCCCCGTTCTTCCTACTCGTCACACTGATAGACCCCGTCCAACCGCAAATGGCAGCCAGCATGTTCAGTTTTCTAATTCACAATACATTCTGTCGACTGCCCACGACAGTGCGATCAGACTGTAGGACTACCACACTTTGCATTGCCTCAAGACATACATTGGCCACCGCAACGAGAAATGTTGCTTCGCTGCCTGTTTCAGTGTCATGGGGAAAATGGATCGTCTCAGGTAGTGAAGATATAAGTGTACATTTGGGATTTACAGAGTAGAGAAGTTATGCAGATGAACAAATCCCCCGCGCATTTTTGTACTGCAGCGCGACAATGTGAGCGATGGCAAATTTACCCCTGCCGGCCTGGCCGTGAAGCCAGAAGATCCACGGCACATGAACGTCAGGATCGTTAATCCAATCAACGATTTCTTTCAGAATTTCCACCCTCGTTCTACCCATGCATTTCTTCCTTCCTTGTATTATGTCCCGCGCCATCTGCATACGCCATACCATCTGGACTCAGATCCTCGAGGATATCAAGGACACGATGTACATTGATGTGCGTGTCGCGTAGGCGCGATCGCGGAATTTTTGCATCAATTCATCCAGCGCCTTGTTGTATCCGTCGACGACGGACTGTGTTTCGGAAAGAATGTTTTTTGCGGCTCGTTTTACTGCGGTGATACCTAGTTAGAAAGGGCGTGATGAAAGTATTCAGCGTGGTGTACAGAAGTTCTCGGTGTTGGAATGGTTTGCGATAAACTGGGCACAACTACTTCCATCTATGTCCATGGCCTCGGTATCCTCTTCAAGAAGTAACTCATAGACACTTTGAATCTTTGAATGTAGGCCAGAGACCGAGTGGTCTAGGTTCGCTTGCGCAATGACTACCTGACAGTGATGTGAGATGCATGTCTCAGCCAACCAGAAGGGCAAACCTGAGCGGCACCGGTGAGAAGCCCCAGTGCCATCTGGGTGCAAGGGTGGACCTGTGGATAAATGTCAGCCTGCTTGTCACTCCAAGGTACAACTGCACCGAGCTCTTTTTTTGCAGCATCAATCTTGTCACGCACAGTCATAGAAGCGACTGCCCGGTCCACTGTGCTTGTCAGCGTGGGCGGCCACTTTGTGGACGAGCGGGTCAGCAATTCCACGGCCTTGGATCCGCTTAAATAAATGCACTCACGCTCATAGAGGTACTCTCGATTGTTTGGTTGGAACGACTACACGGGAATAAATCCTTAAATCTCTCCAGTTTTCCCGTGGCGATGACATTGTCAGTGGATCTCGGAGATGTGACTTGAATGGGTTTAGTTTTCCAAGGTTTCAGCTTAGAGCGACGAGTATTGGGCTGATTGTTGGTCATGTGTGACTCGGCGATGGCAGGAGAAATACAGGTTTGTTGAAATCTTGCACTTGCAGGTCAAAGGCACCAACAATGGGAGAGAAGGCTTGCATAGGTCTGCACCACGTCACGAAGGCCTAGTATGACGTGCTTTACACGCTGCTTAGTCGGGTGTAGTCGCCGTAATCGTGCTCTCGGTTTCCTCTGTACCTTTGTTTTTCCCTCGTGTATCCCGTAGCATGGGGGTGCTTGCCGTGGTCGCGTGTTTGCTCGTTCTCGCTCCGCGCTCTAGTCTTCACGTTCGTTGCGTCGCCCTGCACGAATCGCAGACCTCTTGTCCCGCGTCTTCGCGTCTCGTTCCTGGTCGACAGCGTCGGCTGTCCTCGCGTTCGTCATGTCTTTTTCTCGCGTTGTGTCGCTCTTGGTTTGCAGCGTTTACACCTGTAGCGTCGTGGGGGCGTCCGTCATTTGTGGAGTTTCCTCGTTGTCTAGTTTTCGTCGCGTGTTTCCTTGTCGCGTGGATTTTGTCGGGCCATCAGTTGTTTCGCAACAGTCACCCATCACATGTCGTTCGCAGTGTTCGTTGCACTGTCCTCTGGTCGCGTCGTTCTTGGAGTCTTCACATTGCACGTTTAGTGGCCTCACCTTCTGCTCTCCTCGTTTGTCATGCCTTTTGTTGGGTCAAGGGAGCGACTCGAACACACAGTCGGCCACTGTGCTTCGCGGCCTTTGTCTCTGCATCTTCGGTCTTACTATTCTCGTTGTGTTGTTGCACGTGCCCCGTTGAGGGGCGTGTTGCAAGTCAACAGTCGCGTGCTTGTTTCCCCTACATTAGTGTTTCGTTTATTGAAGTTGTTGACAGTCGTTGATTCTCAACACTGAGGTACGCTGTTCGCTGTTCGTTGTTTCTGGCCCCAGGCTGATGGGTTTCTGCCAGACTGTTGTTAGCCAGTGACACAGGTCAGGCCAGCCATATTCTATCACCAATCAGCCATTTAGTCTGCTGCTAGCCTGCTCATGGACACATACCAATTACCCCCTTGTGTAACACACCCCAATAGCAGTGCAGACAGAATAAGAAGTGGGCTGTGGGGAGATTTGCTGTCAAGTTGCTGTACTGCACCATCTCCGGCGTATGCCGAGGGAATTACGTCCCGGATTAATCACGAACAGGATACATCAATGACCTCACAAATGCCAACCCGGTGAGTAGTTCTTGTATTTCGAGTCTGTGAAGCTTGGACCTGTAATATTGTTCGTGCTCAGGAAGTTGCTTTCAGGAAATCTGCCACGGCGGTACTCCACTTACCTCCAAAACTGTTGTTCCTAACTCCATGGGACTGTAGTCTGTGGGTGCGAGCAGAGACTAAGGAAATCAAACAACCTGCTTGAAGGAGTCCCGACTCCCGGCGGCCAGTTATTGTTCTTCACGTGATTGCATGCAGAGCCCATCATTTCCTTGTTTTTTACTTTGTAACTAACCGAACATGTCGCTACCTCAAGACGAAACGGAGCAACAGCTATTGTACCTGCACCACAACCCTATCTCCACTGCGCTACGCAATGTTCGAGGCTTCTGGCCAAGTCCCTAGTTCATCAGGCGAATCAAGGTATGGGACACCGCCCAGATCCACCCTCTACAGACGTGTCAGTTACCGCTCGTCAGAACACCGTAAACCCACAGTCGTCCGCACTGCATGTGAATAATATTGCTGACTGTGATCACGTTGCAGTTGCCCACCATGGACGTGGAATATGTACGCCCTCGATAGCGCAGTCTACGTCATTCGGACAATCTTCTCGAACCAACTCCAGCTCGTCTCTTCTTCCGGGAATGGCTCGACCTGGTTCATCTGCCAGCAGCTCTCACCAGCACCAAGTACGGTACGAGAGGCGGCCATCCCTGCGTCAAAATCCTGCTTGGCAAGGCAGCTTCTCGTCCGCTCAGCCCGCTACAGACCCACCCACACCAGCCTCTTCTCGGCTTATCCTGCGCTCCGACAAGTTTCCGTGGCCCGTCGTAGTGGGCCTGTCGTTGTCAAGTTCAGGATATAGCAGTGGCTCTGGCTACGGTGGCTCCCTTGGACATTCCAGATCTCGGTCGTCGTCGAACATCAGTAATCTCGATCTGCTGTATGCGCTTCACGCGACACTTCTCGTTCGCGTGACTCCTCAGGAATGGGAGGCGCTGGGACATGGAAGCCGGGCACAGCGTAAGGTCACCCGTGCTTACGAAAAGAGGTGCACGAAAATGGGAGGTGGGTGGGAAGGCGGTGTGCGGCGCTTGGATTGGCTACATGGGAAAACGAGGCTTGTTGGAATCGAAGTGGAAAAACATGGGAATGGCGCAAACACGGGAAAGCTCGTCTTTGGGAAGCCATAAAGGGTTTTCTCATTGCTTCGTTGCTATTTTACAAATTATGACTCACGCACGCAGTTCACGACTTTAACTGGGACGTCCCACATACACACTCATTCACTACTCACTAAACACTCCCGAAACACAAAACGGCTGTATTCGATGCATATGGATCGTCGATATGGCATTTACGGGTGACGATATCTGGACTGGACTTTGACCATTTGTATGTATTTAGCCTGGGATTTGTGTTGTCTGGTCATTCATGTCATCGTTTTATCTGTAATATTAATCGTGGATTTTTCAAGGACTACATACTGTTGATGGGATTGACGTAGTGATGAATCTTGGATCAGAGTCGTGGTCGGAGGCGAGCGTTGGGTTCGCTGAGTCGAAGCTGAGTGAGATCGGAAGCGCCTCGCACTCCTGACTTTACCCTAGTTACCACAAGCATCCACGGAACACCGCGGTGCGGACAAATAATGACGATGTCAGTATGGCGTTTCCACCGACCCACGACTCGCATAACCAAGGTTGTCTTCCATGTCCTGAAGAAGTATCACATGCTGCATTTACACATGTCCAGCCTCGCTATCGATTCGATGAACATCACATCCTGCGTCCAAGAACTCAATATTGCACCAAGAACAGTCTAAGCTGCGATATCTCTTCCCTCTCGAAAAACCGCTACCTGAGGCGTCGGAGACTGCGCAATCGGCAGTGTCGGGCGATTCTTGTTACTGAATTATCCGTGAAACGAACTTCATCGGGGTTTGTCAAGTAGCAAGTCAGTTTTAGCAGAGAAAGCACTGCGGCCGATTTCCGTGATCCGCGCGTCCCTTTGGCAAATAATTAAGCTGCCAGGTGGTGGCCGTCGAAATGCATGCAAGGTGGCATCACAATGACCGAAGAGAGATAGAATTTGGTTTATTTTGCTGGCAGTGTGGAATGCCGCGGAGAAAAGATGGGGCACAGCAGGGTTCGAATCTATCCCTGGGTACGTGCAAGTGTTAGCTTTCGTTCTGCCATAATCGCAATGTACCTGGCTACCAAAATGACCTTGCCTGATGCAACTTTCGGTTATACGCCCTGGCAGATTGGCATACGGGTCTGATTCACACCACGAGACGGATCTCCGCGGATATGTGATGGTGACAATGCAAACCGCATCAGCTACTTACTAGACCCATAGCTCTAGACACGTACAGCCATAACCACCCCAATTGAGGAAGATGGTCGTTCCGCCCCTGAAATAGTAACCGATAGCAGTGCAGACGGAATAAGGAGTGGGCTGTGGGGAGATTTGCTGTCACAAGTTGCTGTGGATACTGCAAAATGGGGCTCTCTCCTCCGCCGCATCAGAAGTACTTACTGGTCACTTTAGATGTGTATCATCCGACATCTCCGGCGTATGCCGAGGGAATACGTCCGGGATCTGAGATCTGAGCCATCAGGACGTGGCTGTGCTATTCTTCTAGTCTTCACCCGAACAGGATGATCTCACAAATGCCAACCTGGTGAGTTCTTGTATTTCGAGTCTGTGAAGCATGGACCTGTAAAGCACCTGTAATATTGTTCGTTGCTCTCAGGAAATCTGCCACGACGGTACTCCACTTACTGTTGTTACTAACTCCATGGAACTGTGGGTACGAGCAGAGACTGAGGAAATCAAACAATCTACTTGAAGGAGTCCTGGCGGCCAGTTATTGTTCTTCACGTGATTGCATAGTGACTCGTGTAGAGCCCATCATTTCCTTGTTTTTTACTTTGTAACTAACCGAACGTATCGCTACGAACGGCGGCCCAATCGACTCGAACCATGTTTGCAGTGGTTGTGAATGGTGGGCGCGGGTGTGTGCAATGCTGTCTTGTTCGCATTCACCACTTCTCTTGTTCTCTTACATCTTCGCTCCTTTTTGTTGGCAGATGTCATCCTTTGGCTGCGCTCAACTGGCAACGGTATGGCAAGGACAACAAGAAACTTGTAGGTTCCTGCACACAGTTTGTGTGGACGCAGTCCTTGGAAGGGGTTACGTAGGGAGATCAAATATGCCGGACGAAAATAAGACAACGCATCCCCTTCAAACGGGCGAAGGACATAAATCGAGCCTTCTCTCACTGCTTGCCATTCAGAATCCTGTCACTTCTGCTTCTTCAGCATAGCCAGTACTTTTCCATTCGCTGAGTGGCGCCTGTCGATTTCCTCAGCATCCCGCCAGCGAAAACGGAGGGCACAGCCCACTTCATTCAATCTTTGTTGCCGGGGTGCCGCTACGCACTCATAGGCCGCCACTTGTTGGGTCCCAAGGGTATATGAAAGGAGCAGAAGAGGTGAAGTTTTCTATTAGCCTGGCATTCCGACCGACGAACAACCAATCTCCGCGATCTTTAATATCACGAACTTCAAGTTATTCACTACCACCGCAGATCTCTCTCTTCACGACCCCGAAGCACGCAATTACGATCTATTCTAGTCAACGGAGACATATATCCACGACATACTGAAAGCAACAAGTGATTTAGTCACGATGCCATACCCACCCGACAGCGAGACGAGATTTTGGCGCGACCTCGCAATGGAGAGGGGGCATGAAGGGCTTGATGCCGACTATATTGCAAACGCTGTGAAGGACATTTATGAGAACTATCTCAGCGACGATGGCCATAGCCCTTCTGCCCATACTCGGCAGCGGGTGACGCCCGCTGTCTCGCCAATCTCAGCCTGCTCCCCCCATCCGTCACCCCAGCGTCATTGTCAGTCATCGTACCAGCCACAATCCCCAGCCTGCTCCCCTCATCCGTCACCCCAGCGTTCTCGTCAGTCATCGTACCACCCACAATCCCCAGCCTGCTCCCCTCATCCGTCACCCCAGCGTTCTCGTCAGTCATCGTACCAGCCACAATCCCCAGCCTGCTCCCCCCATCCGTTACCTCAGGGTCATCGTCAGTCACCATCCCCAGCCTGCTCCCCTCATCCGTTACCCCAGGGTCATCGTCAGTCACCATCCCCAGCCTGCTCCCCTCATCCGTTACCCCAGGGTCATCGTCAGTCACCATCCCCAGCCTGCTCCCCTCATCCGTCGCCCCAGCGTCATCGTCAGTCACCGTGCCAGCAACAATTGCAAGTATACACGACGCCTCGTGCCACATCCGGAACATCAGAGTTCGCTATTTTTGGAAATGTCCGGCATTGTCCATATGATTCACCGTCCCATCGTCGACGGCGAGGAGACGTGAATTTGGGAGTTGGGATCGACGAAGGTATGCACGCAGCACCTCTCAGTTCAAATGAATTCGTGAAAGCTCACACACTTGGCGGGGTAATGTGCAGATCCAATGACAGCCAACCGCCGCCCACAATGGCGTCCACCGCCATCACTCCCTACACCCCATCACAGGAGCTGGAACGAACTCCCTGGCACGCTGAATGCGGGTGAACCAAGTCCGGGCCCCGCTGACCACAATGAAAATGGTACGCTGGCGGCCCGCACACCGGACCTGGTTGCTCGGCGCTCGCCCACTGGCACACCAACCTGGGCGCCCCATCCATTACCGCATCCGTCCGTCCCTGCGGCTTCATTTTGGTCCGGGGTTACCGTCTTTGGCGCGGATCCTGCGTCCCTTACTGCGGCCACCACACTCGCTCAACCCCTCAACCCAACCACTGCCGCACATCTAACAGGTGGATGGCCTCTGCCTGGTACGTCACCTGGTGTTCATAATAATTGTTCAGATGACTAATGAATGTGTAGGTGCAGTCCCGCAATGGAGCCCCGGCACATGGCCACTGATGCCTTGGCCTATCGACGTCCCCGTCAGACTTGCCCCCTGGCTCATCCCCAACCCTCTCAATTCCGGGCTTCCTCAGCTCGAATGGGATGCAAGCACCCACCCTTCGACCGCGCGGCGCGTGACAGGCGCACATGTCAACCTGGCGCTTGACATCATGGGCGCAGCGGGGGGAAGCAGGGGACGAGCAATATTTGACGAGCCGGCTACTTCACCCGGGTTCGACAGGATCCTGGTACTGTGCGAGGTCGGCCTGATGAATCGGCTGTGGGGTCCAATTGTCATAGAGCCTGCGCGCGGGAACACGGTAACGATACGGGATCTGCTTGATGGCATCCACACATTCTTCCAGACACCTCTTACCCGTGCAGAAGTGGAACATATATCGTCGCTCGGCCGTGATAACTACAGCCTTCTCGTGGACGCGTATATGAGGCGGACTACGGATCCGCGGGTAGGTGCTGCAACGGGATTGAGGGATTGGGAGTGGAGACAGGGTTTGAGGAGGGTTGATTGTCTTGGTGATCGGAGGTGGTGGTGGGGAGTGTGGGTGACGTATAATTCGAATGGGACGTGGCAGCTGAATTTGGGTCTGGTCAACCCTGCGCATCGGTATACCTGATTATTTTTTTTTCAGGCGGCCCCACGCGACATCCGTAACGTCTCCCCCCTTACCATTTGTGTTTCTTGGTTCTTGGATACCCATTTTTAACAATGGACTTTGCTTCTCGATGTAGCTTATACATCGTGTCTATGCCAGATTGGTAGGACATGGTGATAGAGAAGGATACTTACACTAGATCGCTTGAACACATCAAGTTATACTTATCGTCCCACTCTTCACGATCTAGGTCAAATTCGAATCATGCATTTCACGACTTTGTTAACCCAGCCCCCTTACATTGTGTCTGCAGACCGTTTTACATGACGTGTCGTGATGAGCGAGGTAATGTCTGGGTAGTGCGTCCTTACATACCCAAAGTCCGCACGAAGTCCAAGTTGGCAACTGCTAATACACCCAATGTATCGTGAAACCAATATCCATAAGTTCAGATGTTGCGAGGGAAATAAAGAAGATAAAATACAGTGTCCTTGAGAGCGTTTCTAAGAAAGCAATACCAAAAACATAAGTAGCGCTAACGGATACAAAGCAAGAGAGAATCGAGATACAGCGTGATGTGATGTTCACACGAGAATGTCCAATTAGATAGAGCAGTGGACTGGGAGAGCGGCGAAAAGCTGACAGGTTGAAGGCGAGGGGCAAGTTCGGAAATCACGCATTCGGGCAAAAGTGAACATCCCAGTGATTAGGGACATCTCTGGACTGTGATAGTCCAGCAAAGAATACATTCGGACCGAGACAATCGACCCTTTTTGCGCCCTGGGCGTACTCGCGCGGATCAGCACTTGTCCTAGCTCTGAAGTATTCCGAGGCAAGGGGATTGACTGAAGCCTCCTGTGGAGACACGCTTCGATTAAGAGTCTCATGAATCCTCACGAGCACGTCGTATACTGTAACGCCGCGAGAGTTTGTCACCTCAATAGACCAATGAGGAAATGCTGGAAAATGGATGTGTAGTTGGGTTGAAGGGTGGTTTAGAGCATGGGCTTGAAGCAAAGCAGGGGGACAGTCGTGTGATAGACGGAGATGCTGGATATGCTGTGACACGTTGAAGTAAACAGGGGGACGACCGGTGTAAGACAACAGAGGATTCAATGCCAGAATGCGAGGTGTAGCGGAGCCATATGACATATCGCCTAATATGTGAACAGTCAGAAAGAAAAAGACATGCATCGACAAAGAGCGAGCATACAAAATGACGACGGGTGGTGCGGAGTTGAGTTGGGGTGGGGCAATGACACGGTGTTCATGTGAGGGGCGCCAGGCGTCGGTGCCGGTGAACCCGTCCAGCAATCGGACTGGATGTGCCCGTAGGCCAACGAGCCCTGAGAGTGTGGTGCAGGTGAGCATGATTTGTAGCTCATCGTGTCAGAGGGCGATTAGAGTGAGAGGACTGCTATGCGAATGGGCAGTGCGCTCAGGGGATGACTCGGTACAGTATGGCAAAGGGGTATAAGTACCCATCGGGCGCGTCGTGTATTTGTGCATGCGCCTATCGTTGATGTCGTTGATCTGACCGGGGGCGGGAGCGAACCCAGTCGCAAAATGGAAAGAAGCGACGCTCAAACATGGGCGCATCAATTGCGGTGTTGGCATGATTTCCATAAAAGGATATGTAGGCGGGCACACTAGACTAAATAAGGAAGGCGTCGGTGATGGCGGTGCATGTTGATTATTATCAGATGGACATCCCGCCCACAGAGACACAATGTTTGCGACATCTTGCTGTAGATCTAATATTGGCTACGGGGCGCGAGCACTGTTCGCCCGATGAAGGTGTGGCGCTTGGTATACTTTGACCGAGGATTATGAGGGGAATCAGGGATCCTCCCCTTCCCAAAAAGCATTGACACAAATTCCCTCCCAGACGCACATTCAACGGTGTTCATGGCGCTAATGAATTCGCTCCATCAATCACAGTAACGTCCAGCGCCCTCCAGCCATTCGATCGCCGTCTGAACTCCTTCGCTTCCCATCTCAGTCCTGCCTTCGTGTTCCCGAGAACACCATTCCCGCTGGGCCTGACACCACTACTTCAGATGTTCAATGACGAGTGAAATCCCCCACAATGCAAGATAGCATGCACGATGATTCCCCCTCCACAGATACTATTCTCTCCGACAACCGAGTCGTGAGCGCATGAACATACCGACGAACTCTCAGCCTCACAGGTGCCCTCGGTACCCCCATCGAAAACACGGCAGGATCCCTCCGATCCTTGAATATGTGAAGCGCACGTCGTTCGTGATTGTCAGACTGCAGCGCTTTCTTCGCCTTTCTCAGGCTCGCAGGTCAGTTGCACTCTTGCACACATCGTCGGTTTTTCACACCCGCAAGGCGAAATGACATCAGTAACGCAATCGTCACCAACATCGGACTCGACCGCATGTCTTATGCAGGGAATAGAGGCGTCGTAATGCTGCGAGTGCAGGAAGCTAGTGCGTTCTGTCCCTTGTATCTGTGCATCCATTTATATAAACGACCTTCCTTCGAAACGAAAAGGTCCGGGGAATATCGATACATGGCAACAAAGAAGCCCTGCAAGACGAGCTCAACTCCAGCACCTTTGTTGTTGTTTCTATTCAGGCTGATTGCATGGGCCCGTCGACCAGAATCTAATTGCATCTCGACACTTGAGTATACCATGGGCGTAAATATTTGGGTTTAAGCAGATGAACTTTGCTGTGCCATTCACTACTCCCTCTTCTGCCCTGTCAGTGTATACAAGACACCCAGCTAAAGAACCAACACAACCGTACTCTCATACCTACGTGCATACCTTTTTTTGGAGCACATGTTCGATCTTTAGTGGTCACCACGTGAAACCATTCATCAAGAGGGAGCAGGAAGTATGGGGAGGCGAATGGATCGTCGAGCCAACTGTCCTCGAGTTCGTCGGATGATGAAGCTTCATCGTAAACCCCAGAGAAGCAGAGTTGGGCGTCTGCGAAGGCGATACAGGCATGCGAGACGGCTTCATGGGTCGACTTAGCGAATAGATGAAATGGAGACATTCATTAGAACGCTTCGTTGCCATTAGTAACTATGGAGTGGATATCCCGAACAAGCTGTTGGAAGAGGGACAGTCTTGCGATCGGATTGTGTGCACATCAGGAGCATGACCTGAAAGGCCAATTGGACAGTGAGACAGATTCAGAGAGGGCGGATGAATACACCAAGTGTATCAAGTGCCAACGAAACGGCTGTAACAGACTGAGGTGATAACATAGGCACAAAACGTACATGCTAGAGGTGGGAGATATACGAATTGATTGGTATCTGAAGCCAAACAAATAAGTCCGGCGGCGAAATGAACGTACCGATGACGCAAAGGCTGCCAAAGAAGCAAAAGGAGAGGGGCGGTCGCTAACAAGCTGCGACGTTAAGCCTGGCTTCCAGTATACACATAAAATCTCGGGATCGACCCGTGGTGGCAATAAAGCTTGTACACTGGTGAATCAACAGGAATGGCCTTGATGTGGCACAGGTACAACATTGAAATCATTCCTACTGATCCTTACTTGGGCCGTCAAACCGTCCTGTCACTCTACCATGATGACGGAAGCGGGATGGCAAGCAGAATGTTATTGAAAATAGTCAGTCTCGTCGTGACGCGCGGGGTTCAAAGGGAGTACAAGGGATGTTTGGAGAAGGTTATTCCATGATGATCCTGGCTCTAGGGGCTAGATGATTTTCAGTGCATCATACGGTGAAACAAGGTGTGCCAATGATGGATTTCCCGTTACCTCGTCGTTGAGTTACAGTATACTCCAAACCTGCTCTATACAACCTTCATCGACCGACCTGCATCGTTCTGACAGTTCAGAACAAGCAGGCAATTCAAGTTGATCAGCCAGTTCATGGAAAATGGAAGCGCATGGGGACGACAAAAACACTTGTTTGCGGAAAGTCAACTCAACGTTCTCATTCATCGAGTACATATAAATCATTGGCAGAGGGAACCAACTGATAGTTATAAGGGAATGAACACGATATCACACTTCCAAATATAAACTCACCCATTCGAGAATGAGCAGCACGATTTCGTAGATGGCTTTGTTCGAGATTGTTAGAGCTTCTCTACTAAGCTGGCGTGTGGCCGATTCATAGTAGATCCATTGGTCGCCTTCCAGTTTTAGAACGCAGAATATCCAGGTTTGTCCGTTGGAAAGGCAAAAACGGACTTCCTTTCGCCTGGGAATGTTTCAATGAAAACACACTTCGGAAGTGATGATACGGACTTGGTCATATTTGCCAATGCGAGAGCTTGACCGACAGCTTCGGGTATGTGTGGCGCGAAAGGGCTAACACCAAATATTTACCGGCGTGCGTTTTACTTCGACAAGAAAAAAGTAGCCTTCCGAGATCTTGAAGACGTCCCGCTCGCGCCTTACACCACCTACACCGAGTAAGCGTTCTGGAGGAAATGTGAACTCCAAGGTTGGGCTAGAACCACTGGACGCCGACCTCTCCTGTCCCATTCGTCCTTGTACTGTACGACGGCATAATCCACAGTTCCAGACAACCATACATCGTACCCAGAAGCCGGGTGTATCAACTGGACACCGTCGGCAGGTGCGATCCTCATTTCCGGCAGGATCGCAACTTCCGATTTTGATTGTTCATCGTAGACGATCCTCGCCAAAGTCAAAAGCACAGCGTCGAGGATCATGCGTGACCCGGGCTCGTACTGTGTAGGAAGATTATCAGGCGACATTAGTCTGTGGTGGAATGATTAGCCCTTACATCCATATTCACTCGGCTGTAAATCTCGAGGATTCGGTCCCTTAGCAAGTTAATTTCCCTGCTTGCCTTCGCGATAAGTTGCTTAACCAAAATTGTAAGTTTGTCCGGGCAAAACGCCAGCAGTTTTCTCCCTACACCGAGTTTTGCAAGATCATCCTGCTTCATAGTCGAAAAGCTGACCTTCTGAAAGGCAGGACGGGGACAGACTCAGCGCTCGGCGATGGGCTGGTGATATGGAATACGTACCGGTTTTTTTGGCACGACTAAGGATTTCTTCCAATGCATTGACATGCTCCATAACTGACTCCATCTCTTTTTCGATCTCTTTGATTCCGTCCAACTCCTCCTTGAGGGCGGTAAGGCGGTTCAGAGCTATTCTCATCTTTGAAAGATTAACGGGGGTATCCCGCAAACTGCGCTTAGTGCGTTTGTGCATGTTAGATATTTCTATGGCAAGAATGAGGACAACGTTGAACGTTGAACTGGTGACCGTTGCAACCTGATGTATCATGTGATCACAGATGGAGAAGCCTTGACAAGTCTGATTTCGCAAAACTTCAAAGCTTCATCCCAAACGCACGAATCTCTTCTCTCGCTGATGCCGAGAAAATCGAGCTTTCCATCTGGCGAGACAGCAACACTTTCGCCTTCCAAGGCATCACCATCGACGCTCACAGTTGATACGATCGCGGACAGTGCTTTGGAAGATGGGTTGTTGGCGGCGGCGTTATCCTCGGCAGGGTTCACATCAAGTTTGCCACACGTGAAGGCAGTGAGCGTGGCATTCTAGGAGCGAACACCGTTCGCGATTGATGATGTGGGTGACGACGAGGATAATAGTGACCTTAACTTGGTTCACGGTGAGGACGACAATCAGGTCATGGGTGTGGTTAGTTGTGGTTACGTTGGTATTCGGGACGGTGACTCATTGTTTGCGCAGGTCCATACTTTACCGGAGGCAAATGATTCAGGACTGTCGGAAGCTAACGAAGAGGTCGCAAAAGGAGCGTATATGTTCTTTATTGGTCCCCCTTTCTCGCAGACGTCATGACTAGATCTTATCAGTGCGAAGCCGATGTGACAAGTATATCATAATCAGGAGTGTGGATAATCATTATATTGTCAATCATTTTACATGTATTACTATCATGTTACTTTACTTCTGGTCATGATATTGCCCTCTGGATGAGGACATATTATACATTATATTATGTATATTGCAAATCAAGCTGCTATACCATACGAAGCAAAGCTACACACACGAAAGGGTAGTGCATACCTAATTTACGAAGAGGGTCCGCGATCTGCCCATATCCGGATTGCTAGGTCTGGCTCGATCGAACCAGACGCTATCATATTTTGGGTGGGATGTGTCTATCAACACAAGGTGAACTTCGGGGAGATGAAGTAACAGACATTGCATCACTTACTGCAACAGCTACCACGACACCTATCATTTGTTTAGAGCATCAAGTAAGAGCTGGAAACGAGACACAAACGCACCCGAATGCCCATCCAATGTCTGTACAACTTCTCTACTCTGCAAATCCCAAATGTACACCTTATTATCCTCACTACCCGAGACGATCCATTTTCCTCCTGTAACACTGAAACAGGCAGCGATGCAAAATTTCTCGTTGCGGTGGCCAATGTATGTCTTGAGGCAACATGAAGTGTGGTAGTCCCACAGCCTGATCGCGCTGTCGTGGGCAGTCGACAGAATGTATTTTGAATTCGGAGAAAACTGGACATGTTGGCTAGGATTTGTGGTTGGGCGGGGTCTATCAGTGTGATGAATAGGAAGAACGGGGCATACCATACGGCATCGTGCCCCTCTGCAAGGGTCTTAAGACATTGCCCTGTCGTTGTGTTCCATATCCGTCTGCACACGGTTATCGCAGGTTCTACGACAGTGGATGGATAAAGCCTAAAGGGACGCACATTAACCCGTCAAGGGAACATGACACGATCAGGGATGCGTCGCGATTGAAATGTACGGCAGTGACGTAGTCAAGATGGGCACTGAGTGTCTTAATACATTTTCCTGTAACGATAAGCCTTCTCGATGCAAAGGGGAGACCACATGAAAATGCACCTCTTGCGACGTTCCATATACGCACGTCACCTTCGCATCCACCGGAGACTAATAAGGTCGATGCAGTGTTGTAATTGAGGCAGAACACGAAGCTTGTATGTCCCCGTAGATGTTTTGTTGTCACGCCCTGAGGGGCCCACCGATCATTTCCATGAGCTATACCCGGGTGTAGAGACAAACGTACAGATTCGACGTTCCATATTCGTATGCTCGTATCGTCCGATGCAGAAGCAAGGTATGTCCCATCGCTTGACCATGAGATGTCTGAGAGACCCTTTGTGTGCCCACTGAGGTTGCGGATTAGTTCTCCTGTGAGAGGCGACCATATTTTGACAACATTGTCCGCAGCTCCATGTGTCACGAAACATATCACAAGACGTGAGCAACTCCCCATGCAAGAAACTCAAGGATACAAAGAGCAGAAGTACGTACCACACGAAGCGAGAAGGGTCCCGTCAGGACTAAACTTGACTGCGGATACAGACTGGGTATGTCCCCTGAGTGTATGTCGCAGTCTGTAGTTCGGTCTTTCGCGTGGAGCAGCCTGGATCTGTGCACCGGGAGGTGGCGGCGGAACTGCTGGGTGAGGTTGAACAAGTGCAGGTGCGGGTATTTGCGGGTCATCTTCAGTCGTCTGAGATGCATTATCGTCGTCTGTTGTTGATTCGTCCATGCCTCGTGGATTCATGTGGAAGGGTGATACTGAATTAGTAAAATACCGTGCTGTCAATCCTGGGTGATTGCGACTCCGAAATGAGTACGAGGATGGGAAACAAATGTAGATACCTCGTCAGCCCGCAGAGGGACGAAGAAACAGCCAAGAAAGGGAAAGGAAGCCGATTACATAAGTGTAGGTGGTCATGTTCATGATCATGTGATGGCGTCGCGCGTATTGTTCGAACTGGCACTGTCCAAGACAACATGATTGAAGCAAATATGGTGGACGCCGACAATCACTCGGAGTTGAAAAACGACTCGGAGATGGAAGAGGAGCCAAGGTGAGATTTAAATTGTCAGTGATCAGTGATCTCCCAATCGATACCCCAATCCTCACCATCCAACATCGCTGACAATGTCAACGCCTTCCCCACCTGGTCCCCGCAGGAATCCAAGCCGAAAAGCCAAGACGACGCCTCTTCCATCCATTCAGGAACACTCCCGCTCTTCCGATGAGTCCCCGAGTTATGATCCAAACGCGGAGCGCAATGAGCAGCGTTCCTCCAAGAATAATGCGACACCAGAAAAACGCAAGAAGTGGGGATCTTCAGTAGACACAAAACAGAGGGCCAGGGCATCCAAAGCTGACCCGCATAAGGGTCGATGTTTACTCACGAACTTGGCTGACGCGGCCAACGTATGCCACTTGATTCCCAGTTCGACGCGGCCTTCCGAGGTGAGCCACTTTCACGCTGTCACGTCCTGTCCTGATCCGTTTTTAGATCACGAAATTGGAGTATGCATGGGGTCTACCCACGTACCTCAACCTTGATTCGACCCGCAACCTGATTCATCGTGAGTAACACTAGAAAGTAACCAACTTGTGTTCTATCCCCACGCTCATCCAACACTAGTGAGATCAGGTTGGCACTTCCTTTTCGATCAAAAGATGTTTATGCTCATACCGGAGCTTTCGGACTTGAAAATGCTCGAAGAAGCTACGATAACGAAAGCCCTTGCGGGTCGTTCTCGAACTAATGTGACTAAGGTATGTCCTTTGCACCGGGTTACGGTTTACGTTCGCCTATTGACGCATTTCTTATAGTTATTCGTACCTGACACCATCTTCAAGTACCATCTTCTGCCTATGCCCGAGTTAAAGGCACCCATCTGTCGCTTCAATGATTCAAACAACCTTGCAGCCCACTCCACCCATTACTACCCTTTTGCCACGCTCGGCCCCCTCGAGAGCCATGTCCAGCCACAATACGTCGTCGTTAACGCTGGGCGAAAGCTATTTGCCAGATCACTCGATGAATCTTTCATGTTAGGACCGGTTCTCAACCAAATTGCGTCTCACGAGAGTATCGCACAAGCGTATTCAAGGCTTACCACAGTCACGACACTGTACAAACATTGGACTAAGTTGGTAATACCGGGTGACTTCGTCGCTCGCTCCCGTCCTCGCTCTGGTCCTTCCGATGACACAAACAACGAAGATCAAGACCAAGACCATGCAGAGGAGGGACAAGAGGAGCCGGAAGAGCCAGAGGATCCGGAGGAGGAGAGCGATGCTCACAACGACGAACCCCAATCCACCCCTTCAAAGAAGTCCAACGTAGGACGCCAGCTCCACGACAACATCGCATCCACTTCTAGCTCAGGCTCTCTCGACACTGCCGTCGACGCCGATGGCTGGTGCCCTTCTGAGGATACAGCATGGGTAGAAGGGATCAACGACTGGACGATGAAGTGTTGCGATGCCGCAACCTCGGAGGGAGGGTGGGAATCAGGTATACTGAATAAGGACGATCAAGTACTCGTCGCCTACGCCAAAGAGAAACCACGATCGGCCCCGCCACCGGACAGCTGGCACAAGTGGCAACCATGCTGGGCCAGACGCAACGGGAAGTATCCACCTCACAATACAGCAAAGTTTTCGAGTAATGATTGGGCCCTTTTTGAAGAAGATACAGCGTTGCCTATAGATTCGGAATAAGTCTCTACATTTCATTTTCTGTTGTTAGCTCTGAACAATTGATACGAGGGCAATTTCACTCGAGCGACTCGGTGTGTTCAGCGTTCAAGGGTGACATAGTGCTTACACAGTTCGTCAGAAGGAATTGCTAATATCACCACATCGTGCCCAAGCTGTTCTCTGATTCTACCACTTTACCCAAATCCCTGGCGCCCGAACCCACCCCAACTCGGGCTGATGAAAATTTCATGCAGTATGATATTTATGCAGCGCGACACAATGCATTACTGTACTACTGTCAACTGAGGTACGAACAACAATAAATAAAACACTAATAAGGGAGGATGTTAACTGTCATGTTTCCCATGGCAAAATTGCTACTGATCCCGAGTTCCGAGGTAATCAGTGGGTTAATACTCATAGATCTAGCAAATGCACTGTCTGACAGGGAGACACATGCACCTCATCAAATGGCCTTGTGTCGCTGAAGCAGCTCTCCCAGATTTTGTTGAGAGCACATTTGGCTGATGCAGCGTCTGGACATGCTGAATTTGCACAGGCAAAGAGGATCGCACGGCGGTGAATACATGCCTGTGGGCAAGGGAGCAGAGCATACATTAATTGCTACCAGAGTGATGTGCCGACACTGTACCTGATGCTGCTTCGAGAACGACAGTATCCCCGGCCCAGCTCATGCATGTATCTGCACTCCCCACTAAGACCGTTCGCGTGGATCTATCCACGTATTCATCAGCACCGAATACACGTATACGTCCACGCACACGCGCATGTCACGAACTACGCACCTCACTACAAGCATGATGCCGAAAATTCTGCCAATCTACGTTAAACTTGCAATGAACATACATGTGCAAGTGTATCCTCCATGTGTTTCTTGCTCCCGAAATGACCTCGGCAGAGGACTATTGCACCTGCGGGATGAAATCCACCGGAGCGGGTGGGGTCGCACGGGGCACAGATGATGCTGGAGGGTGGGATGGGGCAGCATGGCAGACGGAGGTGGTTGAGCCTGAATACGACTTTGGGACCTGCTCGCGGTATGATTATGATTATGATATACCCGTGGTGCAGGAGTCAGGAAGGGACAGCACGTACTGTAGTCGAGCAGCCTGCTTTCCACTTCTCACAAGGTGCGCATTTCTGCTGTTCCAGGTTACGTCGTCGCTCTTCTGTGCTCATGCGGAGACCAATAACTTGTGCTGCTTTGTTCAGCCATCGCTGGCCGTCGGTATCATTCATCAAGGTATTTAATAGGCAAAGCGCCTAAATTTGGGTTTTTGCTGCCCCTCTGCTCGCGCTGAACACTCATAATTAAGTAAATCATCCCAACGTCGCAAGACTTGATAGATATATAGCCTGAGTAGAGTAGCAGAAAAATCAATCCTTTGCCCCAATCTCAACACGACCCTCTTACATTATCATGATGAATCCATGTAAGGAACGTGGCGGAGGAAGTGCAGAGGGAGATGCGTGTAGGGATCAGGTAACGAGTCATGGTCATGATGGAAATGAGGACCACGAAGGAGTGCAACAACTTTGGGTGTTCGGGCCGTGGGCGGACCAGACTTCAACCAGACCACCGGCTGCGGTGAACAAGGCTAGAACTCGTAACACTATCCTGATCTCCCGCAAATGGCGTCATCCATTTTTCCATTTCGTCCGCTCTGCAATCACTCACATATATACTTGTTCCCGCACTCGCACGCAGATTAAGGCTGTGCACGATTTCATCCGGCTCGCCAGTTTACAGGATAAACTCCAGCTGTCCTAATGCTACGCAGAACGAAGATGGAGCATGCAGGAGAGTGTACCTATGAGATGGGCTGTTTCTGGGATGTAGGCGCGGTCATGGATACGTGTGACAGGAGGAGATCAGGAGGGAAACAGGGCAAGAAGCCAAAGAGGAGTGACATGTGAATGGTCAGACCGGGGATACAGGGAGGGAGAGCTGGCCGCCCGTCTATATTAGGTATCGGATATTAAGTGTCAGAACCAGTGTGCGCATAAATGAGGCAGAGTCCAAACATACTGGGGTCAGATCAAGTCGCAGCTGTGGGGGCCTGAGGAGCCGCAGAGGCAGACGTACTTCATGCACCAGCGGTGGCACCCCATAGGCATGACTAGTGTACGCAGGCTGTTCGACGGTGGCGGTTCCTGCAAGAATAATGCGACGCAAGTAATGTAGATGCGTAGGGTCAGACCGAGATTGTGGCACATTCGATACGACTTGTGATGCTATGTCCGAAACTTATACTATGCATGTCGGCAGGTAGGCATTACGTGCATCCAAAACTAAATATATAGATGCAGGACTGTAATCAGTGGTGACCTCAGTGCACGAACTGCTGAAGAAAAGAACTGAACATCAACGCACGGGATATTTTCGTCTCAACCCTAGAGTCTCGCAACCGATCTTGCAGAACCTTCACGAAACTCGCTTCCATGGGGATATTGCCGAAGGCCGGTTCTTTCCACGGAAAACACAGGAGGCCATCGTCACTGCTCCGTTGAGAACCAGTGTTTGTGGTGGGATAAGCGTGGAGGAAATGTGTGTTTTCTGGGGGAAAGGATCGACCTGTTTTGAAAGCGAGAGGACATCGTGGTTTGGATTCAAGGTGATACTGGTAATGGTACATTCAGGGGTGAGTCGTGCCATTGCCAAACCACTAGCATGATCTGGCGTAACTGGGGTGTGATCAGTTCAATAGCGTTCACGTCAAGCCATACCAGGATCCTAAGGAGCATAACATCAAAGTGGACAAGGGTGAACAGACCATCCATCATGGACAGACTGGCCAACGTCAGTGAGTTTGTATATTCCAACTCGATTGCCATACTCGATGGAACTCGCAGTCTCCTATGGACCGCCTCTTAGAAGATAGTCACAGAATTTAAGCATACCATAGACCTCGCCCAACGCTAGCCGCTGTATTTCTGTCCTCTGTAAAGCTACCAGATATTGGGTAAGTGTTTTGCACAATTAATTGCACGACGAGAATAAAACATGGTGGCTCCAACACCCATGTTTGTTTTTATGGTTGAGTGGGGCGGCGTTGAAACTTCGTGTCATCCGTGCAATGCTGACAGGTCTCAACCTTGTGCCCTAACACCTCTACTCCATAGGCCACTTTTTTGTGGTCGCCATGACTCCTCAACCCACTGAGAAGTTTCAGCCCCGCCCAAGTTCCAGTTTAGGCTGAATATCATATACAGGATAGTGTTGGTGATGTGACTGACCATTCTCTAGGTACTAAAATGGTACCTCCTACACTTGGAGTGCGTGCACATTGTCCACGTGCACAGCAGTGACACATGTAGTTGAGATGGGCATTGAGTATTTTAATGTATTTCCCTGTAACTACATGAGCATTCTCGATCCAAAGGAAAGACAGGGTGACAATGCAACTTTCGCAATGTTCTATATACGCACGTCACCTTCGCATCCACCGGAGACTAATGGGGTCGACGTAGTGTTGTAGTTGACGTAGAACACGAAGCTTGTATGTCCCCATAGATATTTTGTTGTCAAGCCCAGAGGGGCCCACTGATCATTTCCATGGGCTATATCCAGGTAGTAGAGACGAACGTACAGTTTCGACGTTCCATATTCGTATACTCGTATCGTCCGATGCGAAAGCCAGGTATGTCCCATCGCTCGATCATGAGATGTCTGAGAGACCCTTTGTGTGCCCACTGAGGTTGCGGATTAGTTCTCCTGTGAGGGGCGACCATATTTTGACAACATTATCCGCAGCTGCATGTGTCACGAAACATATCACAAGACGTGAGCAACTCCACACACAACAAACCAAAGCATACGAAGAGCAGAAGTACGTACCACACGAAGGGAGAAGGGTCCCGTCAGGACTAAACTTGACTGCGGATACAGACTGGGTATGTCCCCTGAGTGTATGTCGCAGTCTGTAGTTCGGTCTTTCGCGTGGAGCAGCCTGGATCTGTGCACCGGGAGGTGGCGGCGGAACTGCTGGGTGAGATTGAACAAGTGCAGGTGCGGGTATTTGTGGGTCATCTTCAGTCGTCTGAGATGCATTATCGTCGTCTGTTGTTGATTCGTCCATGCCTCGTGGATTCATGTGGAAGGGCGATACTGAATTAGCAAAATACCGTGCTATCAATCCTGGGTGATTGCGAGTACGAGGATGGGAAACAAATGTAGATACCTCGTCAGCCCGCAGAGGGACGAAGAAACGGGGAAAGGAAGCTGATTACATAAGTGTAGGTGGACAAGTCATGTGATGGCGTCGCGCGTATTGTTTGAACTGGCACTGTCCAAGACGACATGATTGAAGTAGATATGGTGGACGCTGACAATCGCTCGGAGTTGAAAAACGACTCGGAGATGGAAGAGGAGCCAAGGTGAGGTTTAAATTGTCAGTTATCAGTGATCTCCCAATCGATACCCCAATCCTCACCATCCAATATCGCTGACAATGTCAACGCCATCCTCACCTGCTCCCCGCAGGAATCCAAGCCGAAAAGCCAAGACGATGACTCTTCCATCCATACAGGAAGACTCCCACTCGCAGCTCGATGAGTCCCCAAGTTACGATCCGAACGCGGAGCGCAACGAGCGACGTTCCTCCAAGAACAATGAGACACCAGAAAAACGCAAGAAGTGGGGGTCTTCAGTAGACCCAAAACAGAGGGCCAGGGCATCCAAAGCTGACCCGCATAAGGGTCGATGTTTACTCACGAACTTGCTTGACGCGGTCAACGTATGCCATTTGATTCCCAGTTCGACGCGGCCTTCCGAGGTGAGCCTCTTTCACGCTGTCACGTCCTGTCCTGATCCGTTTTTAGCTCACGAAATTGGAGTATGCATGGGGTCTACCTACGTACCTCAACCTCGATTCGACCTACAACCTGATTCATCGTGAGTAACACTAGAAAGTAACCAACTTGTGTTCTATCCCCACGCTCATCCAACACTAGTGAGATCAGATTGGCACTTCCTTTTCGATAAAAAGATGTTCATGCTCATACCGGAGCTTTCGGACTTGAAAATGCTCGAAGAAGCTACGATAACAAATGCCCTTGCGGGTCGTTCTCAAACTAATGTGAAGAAGGTATGTCCTTTGCACCGGGTTACGTGGCGTTTTACGTTCCCTATTGACGCATTTCTTATAGTTATTCAAACCTGACACCATCTTCAAGTACCATCTTCTGCCTATGCCCGAGTTAAAGGCACCCATCTGTCGCTTCAATGATTCAAACAACCCTGCAGAGCACTCCACCCATCACTACCCTTTTGCCACACTCGGCCCCCTCGAGAGCCACGTCCAGCCACAATACGTCGTCGTTAACGCTGCACGAAAGTTTGCCAGATTAGCCAATCAAATTATCATGTTACAACCGCTTCTCAAACAAATTGCATCTCACGAGAGTATCGACGAAGCGTATTCAAGGATCGCCGCAGTCGTGGAACTGTACAGGCATTGGACTAAGTTAGTGATACCGGATGACTTCGTCGCTCGCTCCCGTCCTCGCTCTGGTCCCTCCGATGACACAGACAACGATGACCAAGACCAAGATCAAGACCATGCAGAGGAGGGGCAAGAGGAGCCGGAGGAGGAGAGTGAAGAGGAGGAGAGCGATGCGGACAGCGACAAACTCCAATCCACCCCTTCAAAGAAGTCCAATGTAGGACGACAACTTCACGATGTCGCATCCACTTCTAGCTCAGGCTCTCTCGACACTGCCGTCGACGCCGATGGCTGGTGTCCTTCTGAGGATACAGCATGGGTAGAAGGGATCAACGACTGGACGATGAAGTGTTGCGATGCCGCAACCTCGGAGGGAGGGTGGGAATCAGGTATACTGAATAAGGACGATCAAGTACTCGTCGCCTACGCCGAAGAGAAACCACGATCGGCCCCGCCACCGGACAGCTGGCACAAGTGGCAACCATACTGGGCCAGACGCAACGGGAAGTATCCACCTCACAATACAGCAAAATTTTCGAGTAATGATTGGGCTCTTTTTGAACGACATACGGCGTTGCCCATAGATTCGGAATAAGTCTCTACATTTCATCTTCTGTTGATCGCTCTGAATAATTAATACGAGGGCAATTTCGCTCGAGCGACTCGGCGTGTTCAGTGTTCAAGTGCGACATGGTGCTTACACATAGTGCTTCAGAAGAATTTGCGAATATCACCCCTAAGCTGTTCTCTGATTACTCACAGGATCATCCACATGCTTATGTGCCTCGGTGCAATTGATGATACCTATGTTCTTTGTCGCTTATCAGTCTTGGGTGTGCCTGTACACTTTCAGGACTTAGGGAAATTACAATCAGGGCAGATCCCCTCGAGTAACCATGACCAGCTAGTGCTGGTGCCTGCCTTTGGCAGGCAGCGCTGGGCAATGCTTATCCTAGTTTGCTGGGCAATGCTTATCCTATCTTGCCAGGCAATGCCTATCCTATTTTTGCCAGGCATAATAAGGATAAAACCACAATATCTTTCAGACATTCTTAAACATTTTCA
>Ga0307518_10000595_pt1 | contig 27552 bp, 20 predicted proteins | sample 25_EM_MG_FD_203889 | JGI IMG/M metagenome (GOLD analysis project Ga0307518, IMG submission 203889) | Populus trichocarpa ectomycorrhiza microbial communities from riparian zone in the Pacific Northwest, United States - 25_EM | ecosystem: Host-associated > Plants > Roots > Unclassified | place... | reverse complement strand
TTCAGGCCGCCGAGGAAAAGGTGCGCGGCCGGTGCACCAGGCAGGGGGCGCCCTTTCCGCGGCCAGGGATAGAGGACACATCATCCATGCAAAGAATTTCTGAAACCAGGTTGTTAAAAGTTAAAACCCACTCAGTAAAGGATGATGTGACCACTGGTTGATCAATCTATATAAATCAAGTGGGGTATATATTATATTTATAATTTACCACCTGAATAATAATTGGTCTGGACCGTCTGGTGGGCCATTTCCGATTTATACAAGGCAGTGAACAGTGGACAAAATTGTTGTTCCTTAGAGACAAAGGCATCCCCTCTGGATGTTTTTCTTTTCTTTTCAGTACATGATATTATTTAGCAGTCGATCGATGTTTATTCTACAACCTTTGTTTATTATGAAAAAAGATAGGCCAGCATTTTAGATTCCAGTGTACTTTAGTACACGTGGTCTTGCACAGACCACCTACTCGCAGCTTGCAATGTGAACATCAAGAAATCTGTTATGCATTTATAACACACTACCACAAATAGTTCTGTATTGCCACGTGCTTTATTAAGATGAAATCCAATTTATTGCTACAATGTTTTTTTTTTTTTCTGGTCTGATAAAGAAAAATCAAGGTTTGAATGTCTCTCTGTAATGTGTTTCGAGTCCATCATAATTGATGAGTTTACTTTTTGTTGAGGGTTTTACAAATATTTTTTAAAAAATTAAATGAGTTCGATAAATATACTTACATCTAAAATATTTGGAATTGATAGTCAAAACATATATATGGTATATATATTAGAACTAAAAAATTTAAACATTATCATATTTTAAAGTTTTAGAATAATTATTCATACTAAGATAATGATTTTTTATATTTATAAATGTATATAGGGTCTCTTGAGATATTTATTATATTTACTATTTTATTCACGACATGTAAGATATATTTACTCCTATTAACATCGTTGAAAGTATTAGAGTAATTTTTTGTTTTTTTTTTTTATAAAAACAACAAGGTCCAGATAATATAAATACCTATTAAATTACCATTCAGTTAAAGGGTTTATAATTTCTTATCTCTTAAAATAAAAATACTTAAATTTCAGAGTATTAACAAACATAAAACTTAGAACAAATATTTATATTTCTGAAATTTAAGTTTTTTAAGGATAATTAATATCTTTTCTATAAAGATAATGCCTTTATTATTTTAAAAAATCCTTCAATTAAAAATGTTTTTACAAGTAATCAAAATTTCTACTGTAAACTTGAAATTCCATAAATTAAAAAGAAGAAACCTAAGTACACCAAGATTATGGTCTTCCATGGGTCCCAAATCCATGATAATCTTCTCGACATGCTAGCAACAGCCTTCCTCTTTACGCTCCAAAGCACGTGCAACTCTGATGTAGTTAAAATTCCAAATGCTAGGAGAGATGAGCATGCACCTTCATGAAAAGAAGTCTGCTCAGGATCTCTGGTATAATGAGCCTCGCATCCACTTTATGCCTTTTCTACTTGATAAAAGATGGAAGATGTATACGGTCATCTTTATCCAGTTAAGGCTTTGTCAAGCACAAGGTGACAAGAGAGTACTTAAGAGCAATAAGCCTGTCCACATGATATAATCATCGCGTGAATATTATTAAAACTTATGTATATATATATGGTATTTGGAAATTAATCCTGATTTGAAATCGGTGATCCATTAACAGGGAAAATGTATAATTTTCAGATTGTGTTTGGTAATGCATTTTCAAGTGCTTGGGTACGTAACTGTAGTGCTTTTTTTTTTCAGGATTAATTGGTGTTTTTTATTTTATTTTTTTGACATGATAATTCTAAAACATTATCTTACTATTTTTCAATTATAAAAGGATTTCATGAAATTAAGTTTTTTTTAGAAAATAAATATTTTTTCTTGATTATTTTTGTTATTTTAGTTTAGAAGTTTTATTATTTTTATTTCTCTATTCAATACTAATAGACTTTTCTAGTTTTTTTTTTATTTTAAAAAATAACTTTCTATTAATTATTAATAGGTTTTTTAGTTTTTTCTATAATATTTTTTTGACAAGTGATCAGACTTAGATAGATAAATAATTAAATATTTTAAGTATATTTTTATTATTATGATGTTTTTGCTTTTGAAGGTTTTGATTTATAACAAACCCATTATTATTTACTGCTGGCTATATCAAAAATTTATTTAAATGATATCCCAAATGGATGCTTTTGTAGAGTATATGCTCATTAATTTAAGGATTGATCGATATGGTGATTAATAAAGTTTACGTCTTCTAAATATATCAAGCTAATATGAAAAAAAAAAACATTTTTAAAATCATTAAAAAAATAATTTCAATTAACATCCAACCTGGTTTATGATAATAAAAAGACACTTATGCTTATGATCATGAAAACACGAAACCGATGAGGCTGTGTTTGGAACAGGCCGGCTAACCCTGGTTCTTTCAAGAGGGTATGCGCATATGATGTAGAGGATTCTATTCATGGCGACTGAGTTGAGTAGGTAAACATGAAGAGGGTTAGTTGGATGAAAGTGAGGGCCATGCGATTAGAGTACTCTGTTTTAAAGCTAGCTAGCAATTGCCATCGCAGGATTATGACTACACTCCTTTAAGGGTGGTCCTTAATTTGGCCCCATTTAACTTTCTTGGATTCTTGATAGGGTCTATTCAAGTCTTAATACTTGGAACGATCTTGTTCATCAATGTTCTAACTATGCATCTCAAATATATATAGTTAATTACGCAACTAAAATGATCCATAACTTTTAGAATATCGATCAAGCCTGATGAATGCCTTCTTAATTATGGCTTCATTTGCTTAATTTCTAGCTATTAATTTTCTTCTCTCCCTCCCTAGATCTCTCTCTCTATATATATATCGGTTACCTCATTTGTAGATATATATAACTAGATTATTTTCAATGATATTACAGATATTCTGGTATGTAAAACAACCAAGCTATAAGTACCATTTTTTTTCTTTGCTACCTGACCTGATCCGAACTCTCGCGCTTTTCAAACAGACCTAAGAGAAGCCGCCCCCATCTCTCGATCTCTCACAATCTACATTTCTCAACATTCATTCCTTCTCAAACTCCCCGTTCTCTATTCTCTCAAGATGTAAGTGTAGAAATTTCTCTTGCTTCTTCTTCTTTGAAGATCTTGAGCTATGATATATTAAAAAAAAAAAAAAAACAACAAAACCCTTATTCAAAATCGATTTTTTTCTCCTGGTGGTGTCTGCCTCCTGGTTTACTCTAAAATCACAATCCTTCCAGGCTCCCATGCAAAAAATATATTTAAAAAGCACGTAGGAAGGCACTTGCTAGGATATATGATAATTATCGGTGATCAGCTGCCTTTTAGATCATTTGTTGAGACTTGAGGGTTTTAGAAATTTTGTTAAGTTATGCGACCTAGGTTTGCAGTCCCCTCTCATTTTACTATTGCAAAAAACAAATATTGGAAACTTAAAAAAAGAAGGAAAAACTTAAGCAAGCAACGAACGAGGGGTCAACGTAGTTTATTTGCTCGATAGCCAATACTTGAACGTCAGTTCAAAATGCTAATTACATGCATGTGTTTAATCACGGGTGATTGGATTGATAATGTTGATTATAATTTTTTTAAAAAAATATTTAACTCTTTTAAATTCTTAATCACAAAGGAGAACGTTGACACTTTCTAGTTAAATTGAGGAATGAACAAGACTTTCATTAACTTTTATCGTAGATAGTGCAAAGATCTGATGATGGCGATATTATATAGGTCTTCGAGAGAGTAAATAGGGATTGGAAAACCAACATTTTGATAATAAATACACGCATGTGAGCAGGGTTTGAAAGAACTGGATGATTTAAATGTTAAAATTCGGAATACAGTAGTTGGGCATGTGAGGCCTCCTCCTTCTATGCTAAACTCATTTGACAAGTGTGCAGGGAAAATTAAAAGTGAAAGTAAAAAGCTGATGTGCTTGGATATTACGATGCGTTGGAACTCAAGCTACATGATATTAGAGGCTGCTGAATTTAACGAGAAAGTATTTGACTGAGTGGAAGAAGATCGATGACCCTGGGAACTTGGCTTTCTTTCAAGAAGATGATCCTCCTTAAAATGCACCTCGAGGAGTGATGATTGTGGATGAGCCTGAGCATGAAACATGCTGTCTTAGCTTCCCAGTTGAAGAAGCACTTGAAGGAGGAGGATGGTGCGTAGAGCAAATCCCAAGTAGAGAGATATTTGGTGGATAGATGACGATGAAGTCTATCAACAAATTGAATCAAGTAATTTATTTATGTCTACTGTAATTTATGTATTTTTAAATAATGTTCTTGATCCATGATTGATTCGTATTTTTATTATTTTTTATTTTAATCAATATTTTCTGTTAGAAAAAAATAATTTCTATGATATGAGCTCTCTATGTTAGAAAGTTCGTGCAATCAACTCCCTGTTAGAGAATAATATAAATCATATCTTAAGAATTCACCTAACAACTTAAACTATTGGGTTGAGATGGTTCTTTGACATGGTATCAGAGCCTTGATTACTAAGCGGTCACGAATTCGAATCTTATCATCCCTATTTATTTGATAAAAATTAAGCACAAGGTAATATGAGCTTGTGCAAGTTTCAAGTCCAAAGAGCTTTCACTTGAGGGGATGTGTTAGAAAATAATATAAATTATATCCTAAAATCTCACTTAATGACTTAAACTATTGAGTTGAGAAAGTTTCTTGACACTCCCTATATGTTAAATGTTTTCTAAGAAAATAAAGTGTATTAATAGGGTATAAAGTTTTTATTTCTAAAGTGGATTACCCATACCCGAAGCCATATGTATTTTTTCGGGCCTGCATGCTTTAATGCACATGGCCCATTAGACATTTTTTATGGGTATTTATTAGTTTAGATACGAAACCGTGCCTGCTAGTCTGGCCCAATTACCATTATTGGGCTGCCATATAAAAAGAAAGATGGTTGTGTAATGGGCTTCGACTCACATTATATGTTCCTCTCCATCGAGCACTGATAGGAACGGGTCCAAGAGATAGAGCCCACGAGAGATGAAGTGGTTGTGACCGGTACTTTTAAGGCACGTGTTTCACATGTAGTCAGCTAGACATTGATGTTTGTGGGCTTGTAGTTCGAAGCTTCTTGGCAAAACGGATCCGAAACAAGAAGGAGAACGGAAGCCCAATAAAAAAGTGACAGGCCGCAGTGAAAGATCGGGGAGGTGGGTGGGTTAATTGTAGATGAAGAATTCTTTTAATGAGTTGTCTGTCTTGCTATATTTTTTCTAATTATTTACTTTTGGTCCTCGTTATTTTTTAGTATTTTTATTTTTATAGTTTATTGAATTTTGCATTTATTTCATAATCATAAATGTTTCAATCGGTAAGCGTCGCTTGCATCTCTAATTGAATATGAAAAGATATAATAAAAAATAATATATAGAATTTAAATTATACAAAAGTAGTAATTGAATCTCTTAAGCATGAAAATAAAAGTACAAAGATGGCATGAGAGCAGTAGGAGCATGTTTTGATGTTTTGAGTGTGGTTGTAGTTGTTTTTCAAAGTGCATTTCATACTGAAATGCATCAAAATGATATTTTTTTTTATTTTTTAAAAATTATTTTTGAGATCAGCGTATCAAAATGATCCAATACATAAAAAAATTAATTTTTAGCAAAAAAAATTGAATTTTTAGAGAACACAGTTTGCACCGCGTTCCCAGCCGCTCTCTAAACCTTGGAAAAAAGTACAATTTTTTTTTTCCAAGCTTGAATGGGAGGGTATTTCATCTACCTAAGTTTTTTTTGCATTTCATGGGCTTGAAGTTATTCTTTTATATGATAAATGCTACTTTCCCTTCTTTCAATTGCTAGAAACTGTCCAGGGGAGAGATTTGAAACAAGAAGGGTATAGACAACATTAATCTGTTATATCTCCTTGGAATTCTGCTGTTGTTTCTTGGCAGGCTATTAATATTTTCAAGTTCAATATCTTGACAGTTATTCCACTTCATAGAGGATAATATAAAATTATTTATAATGTAGTGTTTCCTGATTGAATACCAGTTTATTTTGATTTATTATGAAAATATAGAATTAAAAAAAGAAATACCAAAATAAAAAAAACATCTAATATAAATAACATGTTATAAGTTTTGTAATAAATGCACTTTGATCTTTACATTTTAAAAATTATATAAATTATATAATTTCAGCTTATTGATGTTGATGAGGTATTTCTTAAGTGTTTTTATTATACACATATATATAAACTTGAAAAATGTTTTTTTTTTCCAAAGAGAGGGGTCAATTTTCTGATGATTTCCTACCACTATAGGTGGCCGGATTAAAATCAATAGTCGACACCTCATTTGACACTGTAGATGACACATCACTTGTATTAGGGTATAGATTGTGGTGCTGATCTTTCCGACATCAGGATTTCAAGTGATGGACTAGGGATTATTGTGGATGTATGGCTCTATGATTGTGTGGCTCTTTGCCTCCCTGATTATATGGTCAAACGCTATCTTTATAGGTCTTGGACCCTATCATACTAAATTCTTGTATACTTGGATTTAGTAATGTGACAAGTACAAAATAATATACATCTGAAAAGTTATCAAATTCAGTATATTCAAGTTCAGTCATGTGTTGAGCTAAAAGTAATGTAAGTTTGACGAGTTGTCAAATCTAATATACTTGGAGTTCGTTCATATGTTGAGCCAAAAAGCAACGTGAATCTAGCAAGTTGTCAAACCCAGTATAATTAGATTTAGTAAAAAGATGAACCCGACTCTCTTAAGCAAAGACAAGAGATGAGCACGACTAAAGGAAAGAGCTTAACTCCCTTTGATTCAGCTAAAAGCTCAGCCTTTATAAACGCATCTGCATTTCGTATCTTGCTGTTCCTTTAGACGTGTAAGAATCTCATAATGTCTTGAATGTTTAACCATTATTAATATATATAAGATATAATCTCTTACATGTTTTAGTCAGTTTGATGTACCAACTAATTATTCTGACTAGAAAAAATTAATAAGATTCTATTATCAAGAAATTAACTAATCATCTATTAAATTAGTTGAACGCTTTGGGAATTCATAGCTGGGAAAAGGATAGACCGTCTAGATCATTATTTGGTAACATATTCTAAAAAGGCCATTAACTATACGTTTCAAGCTTTATTTATTACTGGTCACGCACCAACTCCTTTCTTCTCTCCGAGAGAGTTTGATTGATCCCACCAACCCCCTCCAAAACTTTGACTAATTCGACGCCTTCGCAATTATATATATATATATATATATTAAAATTTACTTTTGATATAAGCATGTTAAAAGGATAAAAAAATAATAACAAAAAAATAATTTAAATTTTTTAAAAAATACAATTAGATTGCAATACCAAATATGACCTAAACCTAAATTATATTATACATGTGCAAGATTTAAAGCAACAAAAGAATATAAAAAATAAAAATAAATTTAAATTATTTATTATCATTTCTAAGATACACTTCATCTAAACTGACGAGGAAAAGATATAAAAAATAAAAATCTAATTACAGTAAAAAAAACAAATATACGTGTGTGTGTGTGTGTGTGGATTTCTAACTTTTCTAAAAACAAAAGGCCATATCCGAAATAAAGAACAAAATAAATGTTCAATAAAACCTATACGTACGTGTCTCCGTGCTTATGCATAATTGCTCAACTGTGTAAAGCTATAAAGAAACACCATCACCTCTGCTACCATTGAGTTACTTTTTTCCTTTTCTTTTTCCGTTTATTTCTTTTCTTTTCTTTTCTTTGCTGATAACCGGAGACTCCGAATCTAAATCATGGCCACTGATATCCCATCCTTTAATATCCCAACCCTCGAACAAATGTAAGTTTTTTTTTTAATTTTTCTTTTCATCTCTACAATTTGAACGCCTTTTTTCTTTAGACATTGAATTCTATGTTAACAAGGAAATTCCTCGAACCCAATTTGATTATACAAAGAGTTCAGCTACGAAATTTTACCTTTTGTTTCTTTTGAACTGAATTGAGGGAGATTATAAATGAGGACTCTGTTTTTAGTTGAATTGAGAAATCAATTTCGACCCATTAAATGTTTTTTTGCCCTTTTGTTTCTTCCTTGTATTTTATAAGTTACAGAGTGAGACGTAAGGATTGGTGGTGAAAGAATTGAAATTTGGTAATATTTTCATGTGGGGTTATGTGGAAATTTGGAGAAAAGTTGCTTGCATTGAAAAAAGAAAAGGATGCTGGAATGCATTGTCAAATTTCAATGATTACTCGTCACGACTTATCGAATTAGTCATTGCCATTTTTATTGTCTTTAAATGTAAGCACTTGATTTACACCGATTTCTTTTATATTTTGATTCTGGTTTTAGGTACATTGATTCTTGCAAGAGGCGTGATGTCCTACCTAATACGGAAATTCTATCTGGTTTCTTTAAGGTCAGTGTGGGTTAGAGTTGCACCTTACCTGTGTATTCAACAAAACCTGAAATAAAATAATATTAATTGATGTGTTAAATTTGTCATGTTTGATCTAGCACAGTGTTATCTGCGTTAAGTTAGGGATTAGTTTAGTTATTGATGGAAACAAGAAGTTGAACCTGATCATTGTTTTACTGTTCAGGCTGAGGTTAAAAAGTCCTGCAATGAGTTATGCAGTTTGGAGATCATCTTGGACCATCTTAAAGATATTGACGTTCCTCCGCTTCTTGATGTATGTGCAACCATAGAAACCTCCGAGATTGAAGCAGTTGACATACGCAATGGACCATCATGCTCTTTGAATGGAGAATGTGCTTTATCTTTGATGCGTGCTTTCAATCAAAAGCTTCGAGCAGTTGATCTTCAGGATTCACCATTTGGAAAGGACTTCTTGCGGTATATAGTTGTGCTTATTTTTATTATTTGTGTTATGGTTTTGATGAGTAAAAACTAGTTCTTTGATAACGCACCGAGGGGACACCATCTGTTTGAAATGATCAGGAAAGCCACATCAATATAATGAATCAAAAAACTCTAAAATGCCCTCATTTACCAAAAAAAGAAAATCCCTGCATACCAGAAATGCGAAGTCTGTAGCCGCTGAAGGTTTTAAAGCAGCCAGAAGTTGAGAGAAAGGCCTGGATAAGAACAGATCCTTCCTTAAACCCTACCATCACCTCGGAATCTAACCAAATATTCTCTTGTTAGAATTGTCTTGAGTCCTGAATTCTTTCTCTTAAACGAGCTGGGAATTTCACTATAGTTTTGCAGATACGATTTATTTTTTTTATCACTAACTTCAGTTTCATACCTAGGGAGCTCTCGCAGAGAGGTTTGGCATGCCAAATTTTGAATTTGAGGTCTTCTCATTTCCGGAAGCTGAACATGGCAGGGAAATTCATGCAAATACATACTCTCAACCTTGATTTTAGTACTTCACTAACAAGCTTCCTGGAGGATTGTTTTACTTGCATGCCCAATCTAATTTGCCTCTCAATGTGTGAGACAAGAGTTGCAAATCTATGGACAACTATTTCAGCACTTTCTAAACTCTCTTGTTTGGTAGAACTTCGGTTTCAGAAGTGGCTATGCAATGATAGTGCCTCACCGTCAGCATCTTCAGGTGGAAATTTGGAGGACCAACCTGATGTTGGTCTGCCAATCAGCTGTACTGACATTGGAGAACAGTTGACTGATATTGAGGAAGAAACATATCTTAACCCAGGCACAGACGAGGCATTTAGGAATTTGTTTTCATTCAATAATATAGCTATAAATCAACCAGTTCAAAGTATGATGGAGGATTCATCTGATGACAGTGAAGTTGATTTTTCAAGTAATTGGCGGGAATTTGGTTATACGGATTTGTTGGCCAATTTTTCTTCTGGTTGGAACAGGCAGGTCAATCTGCAAAATGAGGTAATCCACATGTGCACTTTCCTTATGTACTGGTCTCTAGTAATTTCAGCAGGAGGAGGCAGATGCATCTCATCGCTTAAGAAAGTGGTGTCTTTTTGTTCATTTTCAATTGATGGCATTCAGAACGAGTCATTTGAATTACAAATGAAGTCCTATTTAGGAAGTCTAGCAAAGTATGATTGTTGTATCTTTTCACCTGTAATTCTTTTTAATTTTTGGCTTTTCTCCTGGTTACATTTGACTGTAAAGGTTTCATGGATTATATATCTTGTTTTTCTTGTCCTTTTCTTTTTAAAGGGGAAAGGGTCTGGTCATTTATGCTTATATGTGCAGACTTCCTGTAGTGCATGATCCCACCTTCCTTTATAATGCTGGATTATTAAATGTCTACTATAGATTGAATTTATACTATTTTCTTGTGTCCATCCAACTCTCTTCTTTTTAAAATCCTCAATAATCAAATTTCAAATTTACTTTGGTAGGTTTCTTCTGGTGCATCATTGAATCAAAAAGAGGAGTCCCTTACTGGTTCATTTGGGAGACATATTGCAGATGTTCCTTTGAAGTATATCCCTCGACATGCCTCACCAATATGCTTTGAGAAACATTATAGAGAGTACATGATAGCGTCATTACCCAATTTGAAAGTTTTGGACAACTTACCTGTCAGAAAGATTGACAGAGAAAGGGCTGCTGTTACATTTTCACAATACTTTGAGTACTTACCATACAATCGGAAGCATAAAGAGAGTGTTGTTAGTATCTTGCATAAGCGTGAAATAAAAGAAACTCGTTCTCATATACAGTCAAAAAATCAAAAGATTTCTTATTCTCATGGAAACTCACAATACTTTTATACCCGGTCTCTTGGTGCTGCCAAGGTGGGATCTTCTGCCTGGCCGTTCTTGCATTCACTTTCTGTATCAGGCTGTGATTTGGGTGATGGAAGTAGGAGCTTTCGCCCCAGACAATTTGAGTACCATCCGTCTCTTTCTAGTCTAATGGTGTTTGGAACTCTAGATGGTGAAGTTGTTGTGGTCAACCATGAGAATGGGAAAGTGGTTAGGTATGTTCCATCACTTGGTGCCATGAACAGTGTGTTGGGACTCTGCTGGCTCAAGAAGTATCCATCCAAGGTATGTCATACTGCATTGAGTGCGGTGAATACGTACGGTGTCTTATCATTCCATGATGCTTATCGTTTGTAATTTGAAATAAGTTTGGTAATTGTATATGGCTAACTGGTTTCAGAAATGGTTAATAGTTAATTTAAAGTATTATCCATTTTGAAATGAAGTTAATTTGATCTGTACTTCTAGAGCATTCAGTTGAGTTTTTTGAGGTGATTTGCACAGTATGATGCTCATGCATGTCAACTTAGGAACATCAAATTCTAAAACAATGTGCATGCGGCTTCACAAGACCAAACTGCTTCCTAGAGGTAGCAGTTTACCGTGATAATGAAATTACTTTTGGCAACATGATCATTTAATGTTCTCTATCTATCAACTTTTTGTTAGAGCGTTTGATCATGTGCTTATGAAGTTCCTAATCATATGCCCCCTTCTGATTCTGTTTTGGTTCCTCTCCCTTTAATTGTCAGCTCATAGCAGGTTCAGATAATGGTTCGCTAAAATTGTATGACATTGAGCACCTGCCCCCTACAGTTACAGGCAGGTATTTAGGTGCTGGTTCAATCACCTTTGATGACTTTGACCAATTGACATCTGTTCACATTAACTCCACCGACGAACTATTTCTTGCAAGCGGATACTCAAAAAATGTTGCTTTGTATGACATCAACTATGGAAGGCGCATACAGGTGTTCACTGATATGCACAGAGAGCATATCAATGTTGTCAAGTTCTCAAACCATTCCCCATCAATTTTTGCAACTTCTTCATTTGATCAGGATGTCAAACTGTGGGACTTGAGACTGAAACCAATACGACCTTGCTACACTACTTCAAGCTCTAGAGGAAATGTGATGGTGTGCTTTTCTCCTGATGATCACTATCTTCTTGCATCTGCTGTTGATAATGAGGTATTATTTGAATTAATTTACTGCATTTTGAGTGGTCTCGATGCATTTCCATCAAGTTGAATGTTAAACTAGGGCCCCATCAATTGTTTTCCCTTGCGCAGAATCTACCCTTAATGAAACTGAGTGATGGTGTACATACAAATTAAATTTTTTCTCCACAACACCATTTGCTAAAGCCTCTCTTTCTTGTAATGCTAGCCCATGTTTTTTGGTGATCAACATTTGGGTTGAGCCCTAATTACCTGGGGATCTAATTAGTGCTTACTGCCTATGATGACATGACTTGTCTATTATACTATGTTTGATATAAGAGGAGTAGAATTTATTTATTAGGGCGCAGATGTGATTCATCGGGGTTTCAAACTTATGGACATGTTTCTTTTATTTCAAGCAATTCTAACAGCTAACTTCTTGGTGTTTAATTTATGCTCCTTTTGCAATTTGGGCCTGGTGACTTGCTAAATATTCATTTCCCCTCCTTCAATTATAACTCGTGCACTGACTTTATTATTATTATTATTATTATTTCTGATATTTAATAGAATTCTGGTCACTCCTTTTAAGGAAATTAGTGGAGTCTTGAGATTAACAAGTTGAAATGTATCAGGTTCGACAACTTTTGGCTGTTGATGGGAGACTTCACTTGAGTTTTGACATAAAGCCTACAGGAAGTGACCAGAATTACACCCGTTCCTACTACATGAATGGAAGAGATTATATTATAAGTGGGAGTTGTGATGAACATGTGGTCCGTGTTTGCTGTGCTCAAACTGGAAGGCGTCTGAGAGACATATCCTTGGAGGTACATCCATATTTTCATTTAATGCTTTATATTAAACTCTTAAATGTTAAACACAGTTTTTGATTGGGATGTGGAAGCATATATAATGACAGAAATGCTATGGAGTTATTGATATCGGAGTGTATATGCCTAGGGAGGGTCGCATTTTCCTGGAACTTGTAAAATGAGCATTTGTTGTTTTCTTGCAGGGGAAAGGCTCAGGGACTTCAATGTATGTGCAGTCTTTGAGGGGTGATCCTTTTAGGGTGAGTTTACTTTTGCTACTAATTCTTAACTTGATTCTGGTTATTGAATTGTAGATTTGAAATTTTTTTTTCCATAACCCTTTCAGTTTTTGGATTTTAAGAAAAATATTGTTGTGGGAATTTTACCTCATTAAACATCTATGTTCTTTTTTATTTAGTATTATTTTACTTGTTGCTGAAACTTCTTTTTTAGCTGCCAATTTTTACTTTCTCTACTTGGTCTCTACCCCACTCTTGTACTTGGTATATTGTTAAACTACTAAGCTGAGGCTTGTGCATTGTGGAATTATTAAGTGAATCTCAATTGTGTTTTTTACGCCCCTGTACACAGGATTTCAACATGAGTATATTGGCAGCTCATATGCGTCCAAACTCGAAGTATGAAATTGTTAAGGTATGATCATTCCTTGCTCTTCATTCTTTGTAATTTGAAGTTTGTTGCCTGTTTCCCTTTTCCTTTTAAGATTTTATAATTTTAGGGTAAAATTTGCAGGTCAATTTGCTAGCATCTTGTGACAATGCCAAAGGATACTCTAAAAGCCAGGATTCCTGCCCATCCAATAGCATGGGAGGTTGATGTGTGTGTTGTGTGTATGTATATATATATATTTTTGGTACACAGAAAATGTACACCTTTTATATTCTTTCCATGGTTGAAAATGTATATTAATCGTCGCTTATAAAATCTGTATCTTTGATATGCTTTTCTCAGTGTAATTAAACAATTCTAGCATTAATAATCGAGGTTATGATTTTTAACAAAAGAACCCGAGGCACTATAGCGTTTGTGATTTTGATTCGAGCATTTGGGATCTCAGCATCTTAATTGTTTCTTACACAACTATAAAAAACTAGAAGTATTTTGATGTTAGAAAATAGAGTAAACTAGAGCTCGGCTGCTTGCGGGCCAGCCGAATAACAAATTCTTTTCACCGTTGAAAAATAAATGTGTAAGCATAGTCAATGCATGTATTCTTCTACTAAAATAAAATAAGAATTATATCATTTAATAAATGTAAAAAATAGTTGTCAAAGTTATTCTAAGATTCAATCATAAAATTGGGAGATGTAGATTTATTTATTTTTTTACTTTATTATATGACAATTGAATATTGAATGATTTCTAATGAAATCAATGACATCTTGGATATGTCTATTTAATTATACTAATTAATAAATGGAAAAAGGCATTTAATAATATTAAAGAATTTATTACAACCTTATTTGAAAATAAATTTGAAACCGAAAAGCATTCAATGAAATAATATCCCAAATACTATTATAATTATTTTAATGGATCCTGTATAAATTCTTTTTTAAAAAAACTTTCACCCTCACACGCCAAAAAAACCTCTCTTACGGCAGCATAAAACCATTAATTTAACGGAAGGAATCCGGACAGCTCGACAATATTAAGATTTAGATAGAAGGATCATATTAGTGACAAGGAATATTTGAAGCTTGTGCTCATCATGCAATGAGCAAAGGCATCAATACAAGAGATGCTATGTATACACTGTACGTAGGATGGGAGGCAGCACATCAAGGAGAGTTTAGATGCTAAATTTTACTGTAAATTATTAAAACATCTGCTATTTTTAACATAAAGTATGCTCTACCATATGGCAAGACAAAAGTTACTTTCGATTGCAGTATTCCTTCACAATGCAATCCACTATTCATGAGGTGCCGAAAAGTACAGTGAGATCCTGAAATTTTCATTTTTTACATGTAAACTAAAACATCTACTACTTTACTATGATGAAAGTTACTGTAAAGCAAGAGATGAATTAATGTGGATTGCACCGCTCCCTTGCACTGCAATCCACATTGTTCTTCATGAGGTATGAAAAAGTTTGATGTGATCATTGAAGTTTTCATGTTTAATCCTTGTGGTTTTTTATTTCAATGTTTAAGTTCTCTTCACGTACGTGTTCAATCATAATAGGTTCATCTTGGTATGATGGATTCGTCCTGGAGTGGAGGTGGCTTTTCTCTTTAACCATGAAAGTAGACAAGAGTACTGTTAAGGTTTTTTTTTTTTTTAATAATTAGATGGTGTTTTTTTGTGATATTCTTGAAGTATTTGCATATAAAAACAAGTATAAATTTTCGTTACAAGGGTTCAAAAACTTAATTTGCTCGCTGTAGCGGGTGGAAAAAATTATAATAAATAATCATGATTATAAATGAGTTAGGGTTTACTCATCCCGATTAATCTAAGATCTAGAACAGTTTGAGTTGAATTTTTTTTTAAAAAAATATCTGGCTAGCATAGTTTAAAATCTAGACTAATCTTTTAACTCAATCTACCTGGATTTAATTTTGTAAGAACACAATCTTCAAATTGTTGATTTTTTTCTTTCAAAAAGGTACTGTATTGGTTTTTTAGAGTTGATTTTATCAATTCGTAACCCGAAACTTGCCCTTTATCACCCCTTTACAACTATGCAAATAATATCAATGAATGTGAATCCCATTTGGGATGGACAACATTACTAATTAAAAAATGCATCGGACTTTTTTATATTTTCAGTCATGGGTCATAAAACTGGGAAATAAAAGGCTCAACCACCTAGATGCTATGAGCCTCAATAGCGTCTGTGCCCTGAAGCTTACGTTGTATCATTTGGGTTGGTGAAACAAACACCTAGTTATGGCGCTGAGTACTCGTGGGCACAAAAGGACAAAGGATCAAAGGAAATCAGCAGTGCTCCCTTCACAAAAGGACAAGGCTGCTAGCTGAAACCTTGCAACAGATGGTCTGTATGCATGGCTGAATCCATCGCTCCCTCATAAAGTGCCAAGCAAAGCTCCAGCTGTTCAATCTATTGCCCACACCCGTATCACTATCTTTATTAATAGCTTTGCTGCTATATATTCCCACGTAATCTCTCACTGCTCTCTTCACTTCACTACCGGCCTGATCTCTAGATACTTCCATTAATTATCATCCTTGCTTGAGGCAAAACAAAAGATGAAGAAGCTCTTCTTTGCTACTTTGCTGTTGTGTTCACTCCTCTTCAGCTCGTCTTTCTTGGAACCTGTCATGGCTAAGTCATGTAACTAATCAAAGGGCTTCGTTTATTTGAAGTTGAAATATTATTGTAGTGTTTGTTAGACCCTCAAAAGCACATAGAGTAGACTCCATCCCATGCATTTTGTGTTAACTATTTAGTAATTTTCTGAATATACACTGATGTTGGCGATATTGTCTATTGGTGTAGCTTTCTGTGCCAAGAAGTGCGAAACGAGGTGCGCAAACGCTGGCATACAGGATAGGTGCTTGAAGTACTGTGGAATATGCTGCGAACAGTGCAAGTGTGTGCCCTCTGGAACTTATGGGAACAAGCATGAGTGCCCTTGTTACAGGGACAAGAGGAACTCCAAGGGCAAGCCCAAGTGTCCTTAAATCAACCTCTTAGACAGTCAAGATGTGCATGTGTTGAGAAAGATATCATGTATATGAGCTAGCAGTACTGTAACAGTTCTCGAGACTCGAATAATTAGATATGATAAGAGGACGCTTCTTCTTCTTCTTCTTCTTCGCATTACTTATGGGGTTTGATTAGCATGGGTGTGATCATGTAATGAAGAACAGTGAATTAATGTTGGGATTTGTATAAAATAATATCTTTCTTTGCATCGTACATCATATATTTTGTGGTTAATAACTTAATATATATGTGTGTGTGTGGTCTTTTATATGTTCATTGCTATGATTAAACTGGTATCAGAATCCCTCTACATTTCAAGATTCTCGTTTTTTTCCTCTCCTTATAATTAATTAAATCAATTAAATTTCTTTTTCTTTTTACCAGTCTTCGGAATCACGCTATATGTTTTTTTTTATCGGAGAATATAAGCTTATATGTTATAATAATAGCAATACTAATAATATTTTAACTAAAAGGTTTTTATTCTTATTTTTTATAATCTCATACAGTATATATAAAATAAGTTGTACCTTACAACTCAATTAATACTCTAACTAGATTAAAATATTGGATGATATAGAATTTTTTAGTATAACTAATCAATGTTAATTATTTCTAGAGCGTGATTCGTGTATAGTAATGTTGTTTTTTAAAATAAATTGAAATATTATTATTATTATTATTTTTTATATTATTATTAAAAAAAATTTTAAAAAATTATATTTTTTTATAAACACTTTTAAAACATAAAAATAAAATGTAACTCATTCTATATAACTAAATCAATACATATAAATTGTTAATATGAAGACGGTAGTAACGTTCATATACGGACACGGCAGGTTAGTAGGGTGGTAGGGGTTGATTTGTTGATTGCCGATTGGCTAAAACAAAGACACCGACAGATTTATGTATACCAAGAAGGTACTGACTGTACTGTACTCTAGTAGGTGGGGGTCCTTGCTGGACATGCCCTTCGTACACAAATCCCATTGATAAATAAATAAACATTATAGAAAAGCTAAGCTTTCAGATCAGCCCAAAATTCTAAAACGGAGGCTATTATGTGGGTTCTGAACTTGTTAAATGGACCTCATCTTGACGTGAAGGACCCGGCCCAAGACCAACACTCGATCCAAACGGTATGCATTAAGCCATTTTCTTGCCGAAGTGCAGCTGTCCAAGCGAAAAATCTCCTTGCATTTCTTTCAATTTCCCATTTTTAAAAATTCGTTTCGTGCAAGCGAGAGAGATCTCCCGAAATCATCCAACAATGGCAAACCCAAACGTTCAAGAGATTATAGAGAAGCAAGTACTTACTGTAGCGAAGGCAGTGGAAGACAAGATCGACGAAGAGATCGCAGCCTTAGATCGTCTCGATCTCGACGATATAGAGGCATTGAGGGAGAGACGCTTGCAACAAATGAAGAAAATGGCGGAGAAGCGTAGCCGTTGGATCTCTTTAGGTCATAGCGAGTACACTGAGATTCCATCAGAGAAGGATTTCTTCTCTGTTGTCAAAGCTAGTGATCGTGTCGTTTGCCATTTCTATCGCGATAATTGGCCTTGCAAGGTAATACTGGAAATCATTATCACTTTCATTTATATAGTTAAAGAAAGTTTTTTTTTTTTATTGATGTTTTAGTGTTTTAAGGAATTTCATTGTTCTTGTAGGAATTAAAATCTTGGAATTTTGAGTTTTGTAGGTTTTATTTAGCAAGTTTTGCAACTTTTTTTTTTATGGGAGTGGATGTTCAGGGTTTTGCTAGTCTTTGTTTCTTGACATGGGCTGCGAAGGGCAATTTATAAATAGGATTGTTCTTAATCAAAGTTAGAGGTTCCCTGATGCCAGAACTATTATCTGTTGTGTTTTATATACTGATTCAAATACTTATGCAGTTAGTTCTCATTTAAATAGCAACATAATACCGTTGCTTAATTGCTTGATCTTGCCAACATTGTAGAGATAATTATGCTAAAGAACTCCTAACTACTTTCTAGCTATTCGGCATGTGATGAGCTACTTTGCGTGTGAAAGTGATATTAGTATTGCCTTTATATAAACTGGGAAAAGGGGAGATTTAGGAGAAGTTCTTATGCTTACAGTTCATTTGCAGGTGATGGACAAGCACATGGGTATACTGGCAAAGCAACATATAGAGACACGTTTTGTGAAGATTAATGCTGAGAAAAGTCCATTTTTGGCTGAGAAACTCAAGATTCTTGTTCTTCCAACACTTGCACTTATAAAGAATGCCAAAGTAGATGATTATGTGGTATGTTATTTATATATATAGCCATGCGTTGTTGACTAAATTCACTCCTTTTTTCAGCTGTTTTGAAAGTTAGACTGCCCTGTTTTTATTGTCCAGGTGGGATTTGATGAGCTTGGAGGGACAGATGAGTTTAACACAGAGGATTTGGAGGAGAGATTGGCTAAAGCTCAAGTAATCTTTTTCGAGGGTGAATCATCTCTAAATTCATCTAAATCAAGTGCACAAACCAGGAGGAGCGTGCGACAAAGCGAGAGCCATGACTCTTCAGATTCAGATTAAGTCACAGTAAGCTCATTTTGGTACAAGGAGATTTTAATCCTAGTCTCGTAGAGCATGTGTGTTGCAATCTGCAAATTGAGCCACAGCTCATTTGACTGCCATAGCTGTGTTGTTCGGTTTGTAGAAAGCAGATCGGATATTCTATCCTTAAGCTTTATGTTGTACAAGTCTATGAGTCTCAGCTGCTATATTGGGGTGGCATTGTCATTTGATTCTTGTATTTGATATAAACCTTATCGATTATTCCATATTTTGAGATCCATGTTGTCATTGGGCGTCGTCCGGTGGATGGGATTATGGCGCTGTCAACTCTTGTACTATTTGTTGTATTAGCTGAATTTCTGAAACAGCTTCCAGATGAAATTCACCGAAGCATTAATATTATGTATGATATTTTGCTTTGATGCTCCTATTTGCAAGATGCAATGTATTCACTGACGATGCATGCAAGCAGAGCACGTTTTTTCCAGTGGGTCTGTAGCCCAGTGTTAAAAGCTCACAGCAAGCCCAGTAACTGTAAGTCAAAGGCCAGCTCAAAGTCTAGATTAACAGGCCCAAATGCTGATACAAGTCTTTATTAATATTAATTTATTTACCTTCCATGCTTTCATTTCCCGCCATCTGCAATCACGCTACTATCAAAATTCGAAACGTCCTCACTGTCCACTCCACTCCATTAAGCACGTCTCTCTCATTCTGTTTCTTGAAACTTGGATATCCCTCCAATTTTGTCACTGTAGGGTTTTTATTAAATTCGTCTTTGAAACTTGGATATCTCTCCAATTTTGTCACTGTAGTTGCTAGTTAATTTCTTCTATTTAGAATTTAGCTCTTTCTTGGTGATCATTTCTCTTCTTCAGATTTTGTTGTTACCTCTTGAGAGTGTTTCTTATTATTGAATCTTCAGACCGGCTAGAAATTTTCAGAACGCAATTAATCTGTGGGGCTATTATGTTAATCGAAACCAGTGTTTTATTCTCTTACTCGCTGTTACAAGCTCATTCTCCACTTTCGTGGTGCTGTCATCATTGAAATTAATTAAATGATATTAAACTGATATATAGGAATTAGAATGATATATCTTATTTAGGTTCCACAAGTTATCCTTCGTATTGTAATAACTAATATCAAACGCTGAAGACCATTAATTCAGTCTATTTATATGTTTTAACTAGTAATGCAAGTGGGTTGGATGCTTTATTCTTTTTCCATCACAACACCTAGACTTCAGCTGAGTATGACTGTGTAGCCGGCGGGAGCAAAACCCTGCGCTTTTCATTGATACCAAGTTGAATTATTGATCACCTAGATACACGACTAGGCATATCTTTTTCCTCCTTTCTTTCAAATAAAGTAGAGAACCGTGTTGAATGCTAGTGATCCTTGCATTAAATGCTTCATAGACAGAATAGAAACATCTTTGTATCATCTGAGAATGGTGCTACATGAATTATTTGTGAAAATGGTGTCAGCCAACTTGAACTGATAATGAAATTTCAATGTTGGCTGTTGCCCCCCGGAAACAATGATCGTGAAACAGAAAAAAGAAAAGACAAGGTTCCTCTATTATTGTTTACTTTCATGAGACAATGGCTGCGAAAGCAAAAATATAAGATGTCCCTTTCTGTATTCTTTTGCTAGCATCACTTTTCTTGCTTTGATTGCATACAAGATTTACTTTGCGATTTGTGTCCCCCCATTTTATCCATTTTGCCGTGTAATCTTTTAGTTTTATTATTATGCAGGCTTGCGGAGTTGAAACTGCTGGGCGAGTCTAGAGCTCTTTCTTTGGTGTTAGGAAACAGAAACATGGAGATTTATTCTGAGAGTTCACGTGATGAGAGTGGAAAATGGGATAAGCACTGGTGGGGGAGGCGGTGGTGATGCAGTGTGAAAGTGCACCAGAACCGCGTAAATAAAGAAATCACGACCATCTGGAGCACTTTTAGTGAAAAAAATCTACATGCCAACAAATGCTATGGAGCTGGAACTTTTGCATCCTAGGGTCCAGTACATATTCTACTTAGCTGCCTGGTTGACCAGTGCTTTCTCTTCTAATTGTCATTTTGATCTATATAAATGGCTATGTAGGCTACACGTATAATGCATTTTGTTGATGCTTGACTTGTTTCTGGGATTTCTTTCAAGCAATGAAATCATGTCATCTCTGTGCGATGTACTGGTATCTAAAAATTATTATAAAAAGCCTTCTGTCTCTATAAACCGTGAGACTTTTTGCAGCATGATCAAACGAGATTGAAGTTGCTACCTGAGTCAGCTGTTGCCTTTTCATTACTAAGCATGACTTTGCCTTACCCAGTTACCCATGCGCTCCTCCCTTCTCTACCTGCAAGACTGCATATGTGCGTTAAGTTATTCCGGCGACAAAAAAAAAAAAAAAAGGTTCAGGTTTTCACGAAAACCTTATTTTGCGAAATTATCGAACTTTCACTCTCACGCAGAACATAAAATGTTGTAGAAGACCTGGACACGTGGCTTTGTCATTTGAATTTTTTTTCTTGCTTGATATAAATCCTAAGATGACCCCTTTTCAGCATAATTATAGGAGGGAAAGAAAAAAACAGACCCTTCCCGCCTTTATCTCCCGCCAGCCACCTGCAATGGCGTGATATCAAAATCGACCTTAACTCCATTTTCTTAAATACGCCTTCTGTCTCTCTTTGAGACTTTCTATCTTCTTTAGTCACCAGGTATTTCTTCTCTCTTTACTTCACTCTTACAGAAATTGCAATGGTTACTCCAGATTCTTACTGTTATTGCTGAGACCAGAACAACACCTGTGCATGTCTGTTAAAACAAATGGTAGGACTGTCACATCACTTAATTTTACATATCAAGCTATGAAAGGAATGAAAATACCATGTTGATATGTGGTTTAACTTGAGCAGGTGAAATATTAAATATGGATACATGGCCGTACATAGAACACAGGTCCTGCATTTTTCGTGTGTGTGTGTGTAATTAAACAGAAAAGAAAGGGTGAGAGGCAATTACAAATTCTCGGCTCAATAACCAGAGGTTATGAAAACCACAGCTTGTAACAAGTGTGAAGAAATTTTGATTTCTCCCCTCCACATTTACTGGTAAATGACCTTCTTATGATCATTCCTTGGATATACTCACACCTGCAACAACGTTTGAAAAAAATTGCAATACTAACAGCACTAGCTAAAAACATAAATGAAAGTAAAAACACACAGGTTTCTCCTTCGTGCGCGTGTGTGGTGATAATCGGACTGAAAAAAGAAAAGGACGAGATAATATACTGCTGAAATGTAATAAGGTATTCTATTACACGTAAGGAAACTATCTATCCCCAGGAGCTCAATTGGACTATACTTGCATCTCACTTCCAGCCTCTTCATGTTGCAAAACAAACTTTGAATATTTACAATCCGAAGCATCTGAAAGAAAGCACCTTCAAGCAACTTGCTCATCTTCACAGTGATCATTTTCTTCATGGCTTGTCAAGGATAGAAGTTCCATCAGCTCCATTCGGTGCTCAAGACCTCGAAGGTAGTGCCCCAAAAGCATACACCTTGAAGAATAAAAGACAACGGATGTAGCAATGTATTAAAATCTGTTGCCAGGGGGGAAAATGCAAACATCGTGAAAAAAGAGTTCAATGAGAAAGCCTAACCAGAAAAGTAGACGCGCCAGATAGTCCCTAGTCAATGAAATGAGGGGCTGGAAATGAAGTGAGGTGTTCTCCACAAGTTCAGCACAATCACCTCCAATATTTAGTGATCCAGTTGATGTGTTATCTGATTGCGGAGGAGTCTTGGAATGCATCTTAGGAGAAAGGGTTGCAAGAAGGCCATGGACCACAGAATGGATGGTTTCTTTTAATTCAGGGGATGTGGGTTCTGATAACTCAGCAACCTGTTCATGTTACAACCATATATATTAGCAGCATATCTAAAATAAGTCAAGCAGTTCATCGCTTGAGCTGGTCTTATATTATATATATGTAAAGAACTCGGCTAAACACAAGTAGAACGAACACCTGTGCTCCAGTGGTTATGAAAGAACAAAAAAATTCATAGTAACGGTGTTCTCATAGCAGATTCATATGAACACTTTGAAAACATAAATACTCGTGTAGGAACATGTAGCTACAGTTAAGATTGCACTAGTAGGGACAATGTTAAACCAAAAGCTGTAAATCGTCACTTTACACACACACCCCAACATAATTAGAGTTAAAAGTGGGGTAATGAACATTGAAATTAGTGTAAGGAATTGCGGGATCAGAGAGATATTTGTGGCTTTAAAATCTATGGGCAACATTATGTCAATTGAAAAACGCCTTACCAAACACTGGGGGGAAGAACCAAAAAATAAAAAATCATTGCTCGTCAAATTCTCGGAAACAGGACTGACATTAAGAAAATAAAACTGGATACTAGACAATAAAAATAGCTTTACACTCGGTACAGTTGCAAAAGAAGATGGAAAAAAAGAAAGAAAGACGTTGAATATTAAAACTGCTAACTATTGGAACGGTTATCAAAGAAAACTTTCTTAGCTTATTCTGATGAAACAACAGGAACATCAAGAAATTTTACATATCAGAAAGGATTATCATATAGAATCGCCACTTTCATGTGCCGAGCCATTAGCAAGTTTTTTCAAACATTATAAACAACAGCAAGACCTCACTAGTACTTTACTAAGAGCATTAAACCCTGTAAACAACCAGTTTGATACGAAGCATGCAATCACTGCATCTGATAGTGGAAATCATCTTATGTGAAGCATACAGCATCTGATAGTGGAGATCATTTCATGTAAAGCATACAGTGATTAGAAAATATTAGGCAAAATTCTAAAGAAGATATTCTGTAGGAAAATAAGCTTCGAATAATTATTACCTTCTCTGGTTGTAGTGACCTTAAGTAGTCCAGTAAATCATTCTTTTCTTCACCAACAAATTGTTGCATTTGAAGAGCAGCACTTTTCCTCTTAACGTCATGTAGTTCCTTTAACAGACAAGAAAAGGTAAGAATACATCCTGAATAAAACATATGGATAAAGCAGCAAAGAAAAACAATTTTCTGTTTTTGGTTTTATGGTCAGGTGGTATTATTGGGCCAGTTTCCATGCACCAAGACCACCTATCTGGAATGGATATTCTAATTCCTAGCAAAAGAGGGTGGGAATTTAAACATGCTGAGCATGTCTCTGAAAATTAACAAATTAAAGGTAGAACACCGGATAGGATGTTGAGATGAGAAAAATAAGTTATTAAATGGGGGAAAAAACAAAACAGTAATACATGCAAACACTCAATTGTTTCTAATAGCATTCAATCACATCGATCAAACTCTCATAATAACCATGGAGTATTGCCACCAAAGACATTTAACTCCGGAGTCAGAAATTTAATCACTTTCTCTCACCTATGTGGACATGGTGGCAAAGAAGATACGTTACATGATTATCAAAAAGTACAGGACTACAGAAAACTACTATCATTGGAAATGGAACATCTTCTATCCTAAATTACAGCACATCTCTTCTTGAAATGGGAAAGATATGTGTATAGAAAGACATGTATGGCTTCAGGATACTTTAGAAAAAGGAAATGCAAAGTTTCATATATGTGTGGTATTTACATAATCAACTAGATTACATGCAAGCCTCATAAGAATTAAAACAGCATGAACACGGTCAAAAACCTAACAAAAAGTGTTCTCATAAGGAATCCTAAGCACCAAAACCCATGATACTCACAAGAATGCAGATAAACTCGCATCTGATTAGCTTTAAACCGACTCATATAATTCCTCTAAACAAACCTTTCCATCTCAACTCAACAAAGCTTTTCGTTTCAACAGTCTGAGGATTCCTATGAAAACACCCTCCCATTCCATAAGGCTGCATCCTTTGTGACGCCCCTATTGGACATCCAAGTAAGTCATATTCTGCTACCATGCTACCAACAAACTAGCATCCAGGTCCGTGTGGGACATTCTTAACCATCATTTATCATCTCAAAATTATAAAGAAAATAAACTACGACTTGTCTGCGTTCCAAGGGAGTTCTAGAATGCTATCGCATACCTTTGTAACAGAAGATAAACAAGATTGCAAACGAAGAATATATTGTTGAGCTTCGGGGGATATTTCACCAAGGCCTTGGAGATCAATGTTATTGGATGGGTCTTCCATGGTTTTTTCAAATTCAGTATCCTTTCCAAAACTTTGATTTGTTTTTTCACTTTCTAGCGCTGTCCTTTGAAGTTCATTTCTTGGATTTTCTTGCGCTTGCTTTTCAGGATCTTTTTCGTGTATATCAAGGTTTCTTTCAAGGCAAAGCCTGTACTCAGCATTCCGCAGCGTATAACTGAAATTCAAGGAGAAAAACAATTCATGAATATCTACTGTGTTACATAACACTGATTGTAAAAAAAGAATAAACTAAAGGCAGGCTTCTCAAAACATCATGTCTTGCATAAAGTGTTCAAACAACTAACCATCAAAGAATTAATTGCACAAATAACTTCTTTTCCCTTTTGATCATGTGTTATTAAATGGGCCTAGACAAATAACACCCTATATAAGCTACATAACAAAAACAATAAATTGAAAAACAATTACCAAAATGATATCAATCCCTTCTGACATCAGAGAATAGAAATATTTAGTAGTATAAGAAAACTGATCATACCCTGTCATCATTGAAGAGACCAATAACTTTGAGAGAGATTCCCACCAAGCCTCGATAAACACTTGAAACCGGTCTGATGGAAGTAAGCCCAACATGCCTGAGATGGTCCTCTTCATAGCATCCAATGTTGTAGGTGAAACGTCTTTCTGGATAAGGCTCACATCTAGTGGCTCTATCTCTTGTATCAAATCTGAGAGAACTGATTTCTGCAAGAATAGACACTCTTAATCACTACGAATATCATATGACCCTTCAAGAATTAAATTGAACAGTTAATCAAATACCAACTACAAACAATCTTGAACTCAACATGCAAATTGATTTTCCTGTTGCTTGTTATCGTCTACATACAAAATTACCACGACTTGGTAGTAAAACAAAGTGATCAATAAATTGACCAATCATGAAACAGTAGTTGCATAGAGCGTAGCAAACAAAATCACAAACCAAATGCAAACTTCGTGACATGGAAGAGAAACAGATGTAATTTATAGACCCAGCTCATATTGCAAAATGAAAACAAACCAGTTTATCATTGAAAATTCACGATGTACACTCTCATTCCACAATAACAGCTTTCATCTGATGAATTATCTATAGTAGTTCTTACTTGCTCTCCCTGCCTATAAAAACTTTTAAATGTTAAACAACTCAGTTCACTTCAAATCTTACATTTTGCCAAAATTCAATACCAGCAGCTAACATACCACCTAAATTTAAGCAAGCGCGCCATATTTACATCCCAAATCATATCACAATCCATTTGTTTCATAATTTCATTCATTAAAGCACTCATGAATTCAAACAAAGCCAATAGTATCAAATTCAGTTGTTTCGCCTTAAACCTAATCCCCAATAATTCAACAAGTTCAGAGGCTCAATTAAACCTAAACTCCACAAATCCCATCAACTATCATCAAATCCATAACAAAAACTAATTAATTCTATAAAAATAACACCCAATATAAAAAACAAAGTCCAATCCAATCCAATTGAAAGAGAAAAGGAAAAGGATGGAGAGATAGAGATACTAACCAACCTTATCAGCAGACTCTCGATTAAACTCGAATCCATCGAAGGAAGAATCTGAAGCAGGCGAAGCAAGGATTACGGTTTTGATTTTTCTAGAATTTGCAGTAACAGTGGCGCGAAGAGGGTGAAAGAAGGGGAAGGAGAGAGAGAAAGATGGCGGCGTCTGATGTGGATAGTGATTAGAGGAGAAGAGCAGAGGAAGAGGAAGAGAAGAAGAGGAGAGAAAGGTTGCCATTAAAAACGCAACCTTTTTAGATATCTTTCCCTTCTTCTTCTACCTCTTCTTTTCTCTCCTCTTTCTCTCTGGAAAGTGAAAATTTGGAGCCACAATATTTCTTCAAAGCGGACAAAAAGTATAAAGCAAGAGAAATGGTGGGTGACGTTACACATCAGCAAATATATCACGAAAGGCAGCACTTATTTAGTAGAATCCAAACAGGACTCTATATGTTTTTGCTTGATTCATATAATACATGATAATAAACACACCATTTTTTTAGATAAAACACTCTCCACTACTATAAAAAAGAGTAAAATTATTTTTATATTTTGAAAGTGTTTTTAAAATAATTTAAATTTTTTATTTTAAATTATTTTAATATATTTTATTAAAAATAAAATTTAAAAAATAAAAAATATATAATTTCAATATATTTTCCATTTCTCAACCAATCACTAGCCACCACGGGACTGCAAGTGCATGTAGATAAAATAGATGGATACGTTTCCAACACCCTTTTTTGACCTTACTTGTACGAGTTTGAAAAATGTAT
>Ga0307518_10000594_pt1 | contig 27574 bp, 14 predicted proteins | sample 25_EM_MG_FD_203889 | JGI IMG/M metagenome (GOLD analysis project Ga0307518, IMG submission 203889) | Populus trichocarpa ectomycorrhiza microbial communities from riparian zone in the Pacific Northwest, United States - 25_EM | ecosystem: Host-associated > Plants > Roots > Unclassified | place... | reverse complement strand
AAGCACTTTTCCAATTTTCTCTGTTCATCATGAAGCACCTCTTAAATCGCATATACTCCTGAATTTGGATCACATTCAATTCAGCTTATGGTCAGTTAGGAATGTGGGTTGAACACCGTTGGCTTGTTGATAAAAATAATTTGATACCTGAATTAAGGTAACATACAATTCAGGGTGTGGTCAGTTAGGAAACTGGGATGATAACTATTAGCTCATCGATTAAAAAGAATAAGTATAGAAATCCTGACTTTGTACCCCACATTGTACTCCTTTTTTTACCCATCCATGAGGCTTGTGTTTATGAGCATATACAAAAATAAATATTTTCATGTGCATTTGAGGTTTTTTATTATGTTAAAACATCCGAGAGATGTTAGCCTAGAAATGACCGTAATGTTTTTGGCTTTCTTTTGCAGCCAAGCAGTGGAAGAGAATGGTTACTAAGGCCACATTTGTAGGACCAGGTTTTACAAGAAAACCTCCCAAGTATGAGCGTTTTATTCGCCCTACAGGGTTGCGATTCACCAAAGCTCATGTGACACACCCTGAGCTCAAGTGCACCTTCAACCTTGAGATCATTGGAGTAAAGAAAAACCCTAATGGTCCTACATACACATCTCTCGGTGTGATCACTAAGGGAACTATCATTGAGGTAAATACCTCTTCCCTCTCTCTGAAATACCAATTTATCTCCGTGAGTCTGATATATAGTTATATTTCTTGCGTGGCGTTGCCTGATCACTTATTTCTCATCATTTCAAATTTCAGGTGAATGTCAGTGAGTTAGGTCTTGTCACACCAGCTGGTAAAGTTGTTTGGGGTAAGTCTGGCCGGCCAAACTTGGTTTCACTGCCGATATTGTTTCAACTATAATAGCATCTTTCAATTGCTTTGCTAATTTGGTTTTCTATGGGGTTGATGCAGGGAAATATGCTCAAGTAACAAATAACCCAGAGAATGACGGATGTATAAATGCAGTTCTACTTGTTTAGGAGATCAATAATAAAATAGAAGGAACTGTCTTTGAAGGAAACTTCTAACTTATGTTTTCCTGACACCCAAACGCATTGTTTCATATTTTGTGTAGTTGATCCCCCATTTTGTCCTTTCGTGTTGATTTAAGCGTTCTTTGTAACATGGAATTCATACCCCCCGTGGTATTCCAATTTTGCATCAGATTACTTAGTATTACCCTTCTTCTTGGTGGTTTATTATATTTTGATTGCTTTTCTGGTTGGGTTTGCTAGTAAGCAAGGCCATTGTTTTTTGAACGTGAAACAGATTAGTCATCTCTGCAGAAAGGGAGCAGTGAGAAGCAAGCATATCATGCATCTCTATTGAGCATTTGGGGCTCGTAAAACATGGCCACAGGTCTATCAAACTGTTTAAACCCTCGTTGCTCATCAATGAACATTTTCCAGTGCTATCACATCACTCGGACAGTATGAGAGGGAGCCCGTACCTACAAAGAATTTCGAGCGAGCGTATAATCTCTATTGTTTTCTGCATCTAGGACCCGTCCTGTAGGAATCAATCTTCCCCTTGACCTTGGGTGGTGGTCACTAGAAAATCACATCCATTGCCCTTCATTTTAAGATTTCTCATCCTTTAATCGATGGGTCAATATTTTTGTTCATCACCAGCTTAGCTTGTTACAAATTTTAAATGCTTATAGAGACGCTTCCAAATCAGTATAAAATTGAAAAAAATGGACAATGATGAAGTGTTTTCAAGCTTAGAAGACGGTACATCATGTAGAGGGATTCCTAGCCCGAAACCATTTATTGACCAGATCAAGAAATAAAATTTAAATGCTTGCTGGGAGGCAAGCAATTGAGTCGCCTGGATTGGTGTTGCTGTAATTCGGGGTTCATTCACCTGGAGCAGGGCTGTTGCCACCTGCAAGCCTCCTTGTCAAATCTTCTACTGGCACCTTGTAGGCAGCATTCCTGCTAGCACAATAAACCCCAACGGCTGCTGCAGCTGCCATCTCATAAATATTGGTGGTCACAAGACGCTTTGACTGCAAGAGCCCCCCCTTCGATGGAGACGGCTTGGTCTGTCCCATCGTTCCTTGATCCACAACAAGAATCGCAGTTATGCAATAAATAGCGAAGTCTTCACTGTTGTTCTCGAATACATTATGACAACCAAAGCCATTCTCAAAAAGGTATTCTGCTCGATGGACAACGATACATTATATATTTTTATACAAATTAACGAAAATACTTTCCTTTGAAAAACTCAATCGACACAAGATCTATTAAAAAAATAAATTGAAAGCAGAAGGAATTGTTATATTGTGCAAAAATTATTTTTTCTTCGTGGTTATTTTTTAATAAATTAAATTAGGTTTGAGTATCTCGTTTGAGAATGTTTTCTTTAGTTTGGATCAGAATATATGACTTTAAAGAAGATTCAACAATGACCCTACATATTGAAAGCAATTAAAGGATAGATTAAAGATTGCAATTTAACTATCTAGGTGGTGGTCCAGTGGTAAGAGTTTGGGACCAAGAGGTTTGCTCTCTCTGTGGTCTCAGGTTCGAGCCCTGTGGTTGCTCATATGATGGTCACTGGAGGCTTACATGGTCGTTAACTTCAGGGCCCGTGGGATTAGTCGAGGTGCGCACAAGCTGGCCCGGACACCCATGTTAAACTAAAAAAAACTAAAAAAAAAAAAGATTGCAATTTCTTTAAAATATATAATATTAATCATTTTAATAAATAATGAGCACATAAGTGCAATGAAGGAGGTCACTAATATATATTCTCTTACGGAGAGAAAGGTCGTGAACATTGCGTGAAGCCTAAATACTCAAGAAATAGAAGAGACTGCCTAGATATTTAACTGCAAAACCCTTACCAAGTTCGTGGATTAATCCAACGATGACACTCATGTTATTTCTTACAACAACATATATGCAAAGAGATTGTTAATTTATACAAATAAAATAAGGAGTGAATAATATCTGAACCAATAACGTTCGAGTTCTAGAAGAGCTTGTAATAGTTTATAAACAAGCACATGGTGTTTGTTGAAGGCCATAGCAAAATTGATAGACCTTAGAGTACATAATTCAAGCACTTATAGTCCTTAGAAGGTGGATGCATGTATATCTAGCATATAGGTAGAAGATTCTTGTTTATAAAGGATAAAAGAAAGGTATGAGTTAGTAGGTTGAGGAGCTAAAGAAGTAGTGAGTGTTGTGAGTGTGATTCAAGTATGAATATGGGTGAGTAAAAATACCGAAAAACCAATTAAATTAAGAAAATCGAAAAAAAAATAACTGAAAAAACCAAACCATGAAAAAAACCCGATTATAATTTAAAAAAAAAGACCGGTTCGGTTCGGTTTCAGTTTTATAAGCATGAAATTGAAAAAACCGAACCGAACCCAAATCGAAAAAAAAAACCGGAAAAAACTGAGTCAAACTGGAAAAAACCGAGCCAAACTAGGAAAAACCGAGCCAAACCGTTTGACCCAGTGTTTTTCCTAAAATAACCGAACCAAACTAAAACTGGTCGGTTTGAACCGATTTTGGTTTTTTTTTAAAAAAAAACTGGTTTGATTACTTTTTTTTTGGATAAAAACCAAACAAAAAATGATACGAAGGTGAAACTACCATCATGTGTGCGAGTGAGGTGATATATATGGTATAAGAGAAGAGACCTTAAAGAAGTGGTGATGTTGCAGTTAAAGGAACTACTTTTGTTGGACTAGATTGGTAATATGCTTTTTCTATAATATACTTGGTTTCATCAAACATAACATGTCGAGATATATAGACTCTATTGTTAAGAAAGTCAATACATATATAACCTTTTTGGTTAGAACTATATCCTAAAAAAATATAAAGTTTGCTGTGCAATGAGAGCTTAAGAGCAACATATGGTCTAATTCGAAAAGAATAAACACATCCAGAAATCTTAAGAATTATATAATAAGATGGATGTTCAAGTAATTTGAAGAAATGAGACTCATTATTCAGAACTGGACATGAATGAGCTGGTTTGAGTAAAACTCAACAATATTATATTGTTACATACATATATACATATACATGTAACAACTACATGGAGTTTGAATTTAACAAGAATTATGAGATATCCTAACATAATCTTCAATATTGTGCGTATGTATCTATAACAAATACATGGAGTTTGAATTTAACATTATCTTTATGATCTTTAGGATTAAGGGATATTCTAGCATCATCTTCCATATTGTGAGTGTGAGATATCCTAACATGATCTTCATGATTAGCTTGTCTAATAAACTGATTATTTAATACGGTATTAAAATCTTGATGATAAAACAGTTACATGTTTGAATCTATATAAAATTAAACACTAAGATAATATATAGCGGGTTTGTGAAGGTTCAAGTTTTAAAACTTTTACTTTATGTTATGTTATATAATAATATAAAATTATTTTTAAAATATTACCTAATAACTTAAATTTTTAGGTTAACTGATTTTTTTTCTTTCATATAAACTCATCATTAAGTTTTTAGCTGCCACCATTGTAGTCCGGGCTTGTTTCCTAATCCTTTTGGTTATAAGTATATCCTAAAAAAACATAAAGTTTGTTGTCAAATGAGAGCTTATGAGCAATATATGATCTAATTAGAGGAGAATAAACACATTAAAAAATCTTAAGAATTATGTAATAAGATGAATGTTTAAATAATTTAATAAAATGAAACTTATTATTCAGAACTGGAGAAGACATTCTATTTATGAGATTAACTAAGGTAAGATAAACATCAACATAATATTTAGAAGAAAAGTGTAATTGAACCAACAATGTGAGAGTTGTTTCAATTATATATCAATGATTTCTTTATGAAATTCCATTTTGTTATGAAGTATATGGATATGTAAGTTTGGGTGTGTTTGGCTGAGCAATTCTACCTGCTTTTCATTAAATTTTGAAAATTATTTTTTTTAATGTTTTCGGATTGTTTTGATGTGCTAGTGTAAAAAATAATTTTTTAAAATAATTTTTTTATATATTGATTCATTTCCGAGCAAAAAGCACTTTGAAAAACAACTGCTACCACACTTTCAAACACTCATATAAAATACCTTATTTTTCAAAAAGTTTTTGAAAATTGAAAAAATATATTCTCTTTCATTATCACTTTGAAACTTTTGTATTTTACCAGAGAAAAGGTTTTCAATTAAGCATCTACATTTTATGAAAACAAAGAGAACTTCATATCTATGACAAAGATGATATAGCCAAGTAAATCTAGAAAAATTATCTATAAAAATAACATAATTTACAACTATCAATGACTCAAAAAGAGATATCAAGCAAATGGAGAACTTGACATTATACTTGAGTTAGAGAAAGGAAGTTTCCTACTTTTAAAAACTTGACATGACTTATAAAGACCACGGACATTTAAGAAACCTAACACTTGAAGTAATTAAACAATAAAATCATAAAAGCTTCTGAAGTTTAGATGTGGAAGGATGACCTAGATATGCATGCCAACACAGGGATAAGGGTTTTGACTCCAACAAGAATTGTGAATTGAGATATGAGGGCAATGATTTTTAGTTTTATTTTTTACTTGTTAAGCTGGAGTTGTTCGAGAAAAAAATGATGAAGTGCAAATAAGCTAGGTCCTTACTGTAAAAGGTTTAGTAGTAGAAGAATTATTATGAGCAACATTATGTTGTGGAGTGTGAGAAGCATATTGAGGCTTATATAGATGTTCATGTGGTGGAAATTTATTTTTCTTAAAGTGAGCCTTTGATTTGTTGGTAAGGAATACAAAATAGAGCATCTTTGATTAAGTCATTTATTGTGCTTGGAGAGGATGTTTAAAATTCAGCAACTCGGTTTGAGAGCCTTTAAACATGATGGATTAATTTGTAGTAGAAAAACTTAGTATAGTGATAAAAGAATTATTACACTTCCAAGGTGTATGAAATGAGGAGCAAACCTGTCGGCAAGGTGAGCTCTACAGTGTTTAAGCCATAAATACTAGATAGAACATTATCGGATAGAGTAATATTTAATCATATTAGTACAAATTGATCATTTTTCTGTCATTCTAGCTAGAAATGCAGGATTTATTACTGATGTTAAATTATCATCATAAGAAAATAGATATTGGGGAGGACATTCTAAGTTCCATTAACTATTCCTAAAAGATCACGACTCTTCAATATTAGGGTGAATTATGTAATCCAATTTTAATATTTGATGGAGTAAATGCAGAAATATTATTTAAAGGAAAAAAAATTGGCCATGGATTATCATTGTGTATACCGTGTAGCTCTAATACTAAGTTAAAACTAAGAAATGGATGAGTTGGTTCGAGTAAAACTTAATAATATTGTATTGATACATCCATACATATATACATATCCCATAATCCTTGTTAAATTCAAACTCCATAGTATGTATATAACAATTACATGGAGTTTGAATTTAACATTATCTTTATGATCTTTAGGATTGTGGGATATTCTAGCATGATCTTCAATATTATGATTGTGAGATATTCTAGTATGATTTGTTTGATTTTTAGGATTACAAAATATCATAACATGATATTCATGATTAACTTGCCTAATAAATTTGTTTTTTTATATGATATTAGAGTATTGATGATAAAACGATAATGGATTTGAATCTCTCTACTCTTATTCTAATTAAATAAATCAATAAAATTAAACACTAAAATAATCGCAGGCTTCTGAAGTTTTAAGTGTAAAAACTTTCACTTGAAACGCTACGTTAAATAGTAATATAAAACTATTTTTAAAATATTACTTATAACTTAAACTTTAAAGTTAAATGATTTTTTTCTTTCATATAAACTCATCATTAAGAGAATGACTTAGAAAAAATCACTAAGAAAAAATACTAAGTACTAGTAGCACTAAAACAACAGAGAAATAACTATGCATGGATGGAGGGCCAGTAAACAACACCTTTTTGGGTAGAATTCCATTGGCTCGATCGCTACTCGGCTAGGAGGTGACCTCTCTTTGAACAAAATCAAAATGTCTGTAGTGATCTTGATCTAACAGTAGAATCCTGAAGCATCCAGGATCTTGATTCTTGACATGGGCGGCGAAGAACAGAAGGAACAAAAGAATGATGGGATCGAGTTTTAATTTAGCCCACAAACACAAATGGGATATTGCAAGCCACTCATGTCTGTGTCAACTCGAACAAACTTGATTAAGGGCTCGCCAGTCTTCAATTTTGTCTTTATCGTAGCCTCTACACTTTCAAGATGTGATTGGAACCCTAGAAAAACCTCTTTGGAAATGCATTTGGCTGGCCGACAATCGAGCATCTTTTGCCTTGGAAGACTCTAAGCTAAGCATCCAGGAACATTGTTTTTTTTTTTTTTTTTAATATGTTAGTGATTAATTCTAAAATTAAACACAAATAATAAAATCACCTTGTAATCAAAGTTATTAAACTCAGTCCAAATTTAGTTTTTTTATTTTAAAAGCTGATTGAATTTGTTTTTTTTTAAAATTAATGTTGTCTTATTTTTTTAATTTTATTTTAAATTAGCTCGAATATACTTGCTTAATACTTAGGACCTGTTTATTTTTGTGTTTTAAAAGTGATTTAAAAAAATATTTTTTTTTGTTTTAAATTAATAATTTTTTAATATTTTTAGTTTATGTTGGTGTAATAATATCAAAAATAAAATTTAAAAAATAAAAAATATTATTTTAAATAAAAAACATTTTAAAAATTTCAAACACCTCCTTAATCCCAGCGTGGAACTGAGTCGAGCTCCCACTCAGGTTTAACTATTAAAGCAACCGTATATAATGCAAACTATATATAATGGAAATGAAGCTAATTTGAACGGTGGAAATCCATCAACCTTCCATGCACCCTCACCATGCACACTCCTTGGCAGCATATCCTTTAAGCCAGAATATTCGTATGAGCTAACAGATAATTCGCGAAAGAATCTACCCTGCCCAATCTCTTCCTGCCACCTCACTATCCCATGTGACGAGCCCACGTCATCACCCGCCGAAATCTCCCCTCCCTCTGAGATCCTACATGTCCAACCACGTGTTTCACTTCCAGAACCTTATAGAAAATAAAAAAGGACAATTACAAATCAGTATCCCAGCTGTGTCTAATGTTTTCGTTTGAGTATCCGTCTTCCAAAATCGAACAATTTTTACCCTTTCATTAGGAAAAAAAAAAAAATAAAAATAAAAAATATATATATATATATATATATATATATATATCAAAATTTACCCTCCTTTTGTTCTCCTCACATTTATACATACTCGTCAAAGCCAATTAACAAAAATAATTAATTATATGTTTCTTTCTACACATGCCAACATTAGTTCCAAAATTACATAAAATCAAATCCTTATTATAAGTGGCAAAAATAAAATATATACACCAAAAAAATATTGATTTATTTTGTTTGATGATAAAAAAACATTAAATAGGTATAATTCCATTTGTTTGCAAATTGCATTTTTCTCTCAATGTGTTAGTAAGATTTTTTAAAATAATAAAATATGTTGGAACAACATTTTACACGTATAGACATTGTTGTTTTTCTTTTTATTAAATATTATATTAATTATCGAGATTTTTAATGAAATAAAATGAGGTGAGGAGAATAATATATGAAATAAAATAAATTGAATTTCATCTCTTCTAAATATATAAATTCAACTTATTTATTAATTAAATTCAAATTATACACTATAATTACATTCAATTACAGTAAAGAATTGGTTTAAATAACCTGAGTTTAATTGAAATAATATATTTAATTGTGAGACTGAAATGTATTCTTACCAAATTAAAAACATCCCCAACTCTTAGCCGTTGAGAACCTTTAAAAAAACAGAAAGAAAGCCTCTCCTTCCTCGTTTCTCTGCAGATTTACGTCTCTTCAGTGTTTCCCTTCCTTGAAAAACTCTCTGCAAAAAAAAAAAAAAAAAAATCCAAAATATAAGAAATTAGGAAACCCTAATTGTACAAACTGAACAATGGAAGCAACTTCAACATCAACAAGAACCAATAGCAACAACACGGCTTTCTCTTTAATCTCACGAGGATGGAAAGAGGTCCGTGACTCGGCTGACGCGGATCTCCAACTTATGAGAGCACGAGCCAACTCATTCAAGAACTTAGCCAACTCATTCGATCGCGAAATCGAAAACTTCTTCAATTCAGCTTCAATTGCATCGTTCTCTGTACCTTCACCGCTCAAACCCTCTACTTCGCCCACAGAAATCGATTTTGTGAAGAAGTTGCAGCCAAAAATTTCCGAAATTCGGAGAGTTTATTCCGCGCCGGAGATAAGTAAGAAAGTTTTAGAGAAGTGGGGACCTACAGCGAAATTAGGGATTGATTTGTCGGCGATAAAGAATGCAATTGTGGCGGAGGGGGAGGATGATTTTAGGGGTGGGATTGTGGGATTTGATAGGAGGAGGAAATTGGGGTTTAGGGAGTTCTGGGGGGAGGGGAAGGAGGAAGGGGGAGGGCAATTCGGGGAATGGGAACCAATACGTGTTCTGAAAAGGAGGTTTAGGGAATTGGAGAAGAAAAGTGAGTTTGGTGAGATATTTGGCGGGTTTAAGAATAGTGAGTTTGTGGAGAAACTGAAGTCTAGCTTGGTATGTTTTCTGTTATTACTGCTATTTTTTTTTTAAATTGTGGTTTGGTTTATTCAACTGTTTGGATGAGAAATTCAGGAATTTTGAGTTTTAAAACTTTCGTGAGACTTTGGAAATTAGGGATTTAGTTTGGAGTGTCTGATAGATTTTTTATTTTGGATGAAGGGTTTTATTGGTCTCTTTATTGGTTTTTGTTAGATCGATAAATCTAAACGACTATATATGATACCACTCAAAAGTTTATTGGATGTTTATTTTGATCACTCTATGGTTAAACAACAAATTTGAAGGTCTTTTAATGAAACATTAGCTCAAGTAGAAATTTTTACTACAACATTTGAAGCAGGCGAGGGGGGCTGTAAAGGCCTTGTGTAAAAGCAGAAACTTTCTTGGAATGACTGATCTTTAATTAATGTTAAAAGGCCTGATGATGTTGCGTTCTTAATATCTTTGTTTATTAGGAAGGTTAACCATTAACCATAGGATCCTAATTTCATCATGTAAACTTTTAAGTTCATGTTCAGTGCTGCTGTCAGTTCTATGAAATGCTATGTTAACATGCGTGCTGCTATCTAGTTTGTTGTACCTGGTCAAGTTCAGAGTTCATCTTCAGGTGATTTTCTCTTAGTGTGGAGTGTGCAGTTCCCAGTTAGGAGGAATTCATGTAAACATGTCTGACATTAATAGGGTAGTCAAGGTCTGGGTGACATGGATGCAGGGTTTGCTTTCAAATCTCAAGGAAATGTGTTAATCCCTCATGGAGACATTCCTTCCACTGAATGCAATTAGATTGACATTTGAGTGCAAATAAACACCAAAACATTCTCCCTTGGCTTGACGTTTGATACTTAAGCTTGGTAAAATCTTGCAGTTACTGTATAATATCATGGTTTGGAATCATCATTGCATATTTTGCTTTCTTTGATATTCATTTGATGATCATAAGCTGTTTTCATTCTCTTAACCAGCTATCCATCTCTGTTTTTTCAGAAAGCAATTCGCAAGGAGCCTCAGGAGTCAAAGGTTAGATGCCTACCTGTATAGTCTATCACATTAAATCTAATTGCTGACATGTTTTCCAGAAAGTGAGACGTTCAAGTTTTGCATTCATTAGACTAAAGCTCAAGTCATGATGAATTGGGCAAGTCCAATCGCATCTTAAAATCAGTTTCCTACCTGAAGTTTGTGTCCTTGGGCTTGGAAGCAATTGATGACACTGGATGCTGAGACCACTTAAACCCATCGTAAAATGACTCGGACAGCTTAGAATCAAATTATCCATTTAAGAAAATAAACAGAGTAAAAGACAGTTTTAGTGGTAGCTCTAATGTCACTCCAACCAGGAGGAATGAACTTAGTATCTATGCTGCTAAGACATTCTTGTGGAAAATTATCTATAATATGCTTACACCTTTTGAAATTCATTTTTTTTAATCTGTCATTTAATATTTGTAAATATAAAAAATATTGCAGGTTGATATGCTCTTGCCTTAGTAAATGATTTTGAAGTTTCTGTGCTATTAGCTGGAGGGTGCTGCACTTAGTCTTCCTTTTCTCTTTTCTGATAAATAAAAGCAAATATATACAAAGGCACCAAAGGATTGCTGCTCATGGTGATCTCTTGATTTGAAATTGTAAGAGCATACTAAGTCTCTTGATCAGGCTTATCCATTTTGTTTTGTAGACCATAGACTCCCCAGGCTCCACTTTGAGCCTGTTTGGAAAGCTAGAACCTTGCTAAGCTTGGCTACTTCTTAACTTAGGACTGATAAGACGTTTTCGAGTCAAGAAACACCCCAATCTTGAACCATCATACAAAGCAGACTCCATTATTTACAGTGTACACAAGCTGTTTGGCCTCTGAATGTTCACATGGGAAAAATTAAATATAATTACTTACTGTTATTATTACTATCTTTTGAGATGATTTCTTGAATAATAAGTAATATGCCAAATGTTTGCTTGTGTATGCCTGATGCAGGAAGTACCACCACTGGATGTACCTGAGCTTTTGGCATATTTGGTCAGGCAATCTGAGCCATTCTTGGATCAGCTTGGTGTTAGAAAAGGTAAGCAACTTGAGGGTTTATTTATTTATTTATTTTTTATTTTAGTCTGAACTTCCACTTTGGGTGCAAAGGCATTATTGCATGCATGCTTACTCTCTTGTGAATGTAATATTTTTTGCCAATACTGCTTCATTAGCTGGACTATTCTTGAATGTCGTTCTATTGTGTACCTGAAGAGATCTTTATATTCTGGTAGTAGGAATGACCTTAATTCATTTCATGCTCTTATGTTCATGCTCTTATGTGTGGAAAATTTATGAGTAGTTCCAATTTTCTAATGGCAATGAAAATTAAAAGGATGCTGTTAATTGGATAATCATCATCAGATCAATTAATCCTCATTTGATTAAGATTTTTCATACCAATGTTACTGATTCGATTGCATTGTGGATGCTAAATTATAATTCTTAATGCTTAAAAAAGTTAAGAATGTTGTCTTGCGAGAAAAAAATGGAGTAATACGTTTTGGGTCTATCTTTTTGTAGGAGGGTAGAATTTCTGGGAGGAGGGTAGTGAATATATGAGGTGGATTGTGTTCCCTCTGAAGTTTTTCTTAAAAATACACCAGGCCAGGTTGTGATTTTCATACTTATGTTGGAGTTTTCACAACTATGGGAAAATTGAACCCCTGCCTCATGCCCTCTCATAATTTTCTCTATGATGTTGGTATTCACTACTGGGAGCACCAGATATGGAAGATTACATCATCCATTTGCATCTCTTGAAGAAAAAATGCTTCTAAATCCATTTGTAAATGGTCACTGCTGAAAACAACTACTTTTATAATTGTTGATATTCTCTTCCTTTGGGAAACTGATATAGTATCATATCTTTCAAATAATTGTTTATGTGATACTGATACCTTTCATCTTTCTGGAAAACATGCTTATTGTATATTAGTTGAGCTGTATACAGTTTGAGTTTTGTAGTGTTCTCATTGTGATTCAGATGTTTGCGACAAGATAGTGGAGGGCTTGTGCAGAAAACGCAAGAACCAATTTTTGTTGCCCTCACTGTCTTCAGGAAAATCGACCCTCCTTGATGAGAATGCAAATGATGAACTGGATTTAAGAATAGCGAGTGTTCTTCAAAGCACAGGGCATTGTTATGATGGAGGCTTTTGGACTGACTCATCAAAGCATCACCCATCTGACGGGAAGAGACATGTTGCCATTGTCACAACTGCTAGCCTTCCATGGATGACTGGAACAGCTGTTAATCCACTTTTTCGAGCAGCATATTTAGCAAAGTCTGAAAAGCAAAATGTTACTCTGCTGGTTCCATGGCTTTGTAAGTCAGATCAAGAACTAGTTTATCCCAATAATCTCACTTTTACTTCACCAGAAGAGCAGGAGAATTATATACGTAACTGGCTTGAGGAAAGGGTTGGCTTTAAAGCAGATTTTAAGATCTCCTTTTATCCAGGAAAGGTAGCTGATTGATAATCAAAATACGCACCATCTTGTTCATAGTATCGAAGTAGAAAACAAGTGACATTTTTGTTCTCGTTGTTCTGTAGTTCTCAAAAGAAAGGAGAAGCATAATACCTGCCGGGGATACTTCCAAGTTTGTTCCGTCAAAGGATGCTGACATTGCCATCCTGGAAGAACCAGAACACCTGAATTGGTATCACCATGGAAAGCGCTGGACTGATAAGTTCAATCATGTTGTTGGAGTTGTCCACACAAATTATCTAGAATACATCAAGAGGGAGAAGAATGGGGCTCTCCAAGCTTTCCTTGTCAAACACATAAACAACTTGGTCACACGAGCATACTGCCACAAGGTAAATTGACTACTTTCTTGGATTTTCTGATCATTGGATATTGAAGGTGGCTTCACAATTTTTTGTTGTTGCTATTGTAGTGTTAACCATACAATGAGCAGATTTTTGGAATGTTCATCCTATTACTTGGATTAAATTGTTTCATGTTCACATTTTCAGGTTCTTCGCCTCTCTGCTGCCACTCAGGATTTACCGAAGTCTGTCATTTGCAATGTTCATGGTGTGAATCCAAAATTTTTGAAAATTGGGGAAAAAGTTGCAGCTGAAAGGGAACTTGGGCAGCAAGCCTTCTCAAAAGGAGCATATTTCTTAGGCAAGATGGTATGGGCCAAGGGATACAAGGAGTTGATTGATTTGCTGGCAAAACACAAGAATGAGCTGGATGGCTTCAAATTAGATGTATTCGGAAATGGAGAGGATGCAAATGAAGTTCAGAGTACAGCGAAAAGATTGGATTTGAATCTCAACTTTCTTAAAGGAAGAGACCATGCTGATGATTCTCTTCATGGGTAAGGATTTGATAGAAGCTTTCTTCTGTTTTTTATCATATAATGCAAACCGTGAATTGGAACTAAGGAGAGCATCTAGATGATCTCTTTCTCTTCAATTTTAATGAATAACTCAAGAAATATAACTGCCAAAAAAAAAAAAAAAAAAAACCTTGTGTGATGATCAGGTTGAGCTTCTTTTTTGAGCTAGCCTGCTGAAAACTTTCTTGCTGTGCGATCAGTAATGACTCCATCAGAGAATGAAGCATGTCTTTGTCGCTACTTAAACTATTTGTGTTTTTTGTGGAACATTCCTCTTTTCTTGAAGAGACTAAGTTTTCATAAATCTTTGTGGCTGTGTTTTCACCATCTGTAGTCTTTTAACATTTCCTTCTCTGCTTGAAGGTACAAAGTTTTCATAAATCCCAGTATCAGTGATGTGCTCTGCACAGCCACTGCTGAGGCACTTGCAATGGGAAAATTTGTCGTATGTGCCGACCACCCATCCAATGAATACTTCAGGTCATTTCCCAATTGTCTGACTTACAAGACATCTGAGGACTTTGTTGCAAGAGTTAAGGAAGCATTAGCAAATGAACCTCAGCCTCTTACACCCGAGCAAAGATACAACCTCTCATGGGAGGCTGCCACCCAGAGATTTATGCAGTATTCGGAGCTTGATAGAGTCTTGGATTCTGAAAAAGATGTAAAATTGAGCAAAACTAATGGAAAGAGCATCACAAAAGCAGTTTCAATGCCTAATCTGTCTGAGATGATTGATGGAGGGTTGGCGTTTGCCCACTACTGCCTCACGGGGAATGAGTTTCTTAGGCTGTGTACTGGAGCGATACCTGGGACACGGGACTATGACAAGCAGCATTGTAAAGACCTCCATCTCTTGCCTCCGCAAGTAGAGAATCCCATATATGGATGGTAAGTAGATAATACTGTTGGTATCACAAATCTCCTGTATAATAATCACACAATGTATGTAGGAGCCGTTAAACTTGCTAGTAGAAAGGAATTTTTCTTTCATTATTGATGTATTTATATCCGAAGCATAAGTTCCACAGCCACCTCCAAATTTTGTATTTAGTTGTCAATAGATACAAGCAGATGCTAAAAACTATTGTAATTCACAGTGCAAGTAAACTGCGCTTTAATGTAAGAAGGTATCAATGACAAATCTCACTCAAGTTGGAAGTACATTCGTGGGCTATTCTGCTGTTTGATTTCTGACGTTCTCTTTTGGTTTTGCTTATTTTGATAATCCACTTTTTAATTCATGTCCCTATTATAGGAATGAGCTACTTTTCCCATTGGAATTTTTTTTAAAGATCAGCTAGCAAAACTATTTTGTAACCATTATCTAGGCACTGTTTGTTTGGTTTGAATGTTGCGGCAGAAACTTTTTAGCTGTTGCGAGGTTTGTTGATGTTTATTGCTCATCTCAGAAGTAAGGTTGCGTCATGGGTAGCTAGGGCGATCTTAAACTTTCCATGAGATCTGACATTGATGATGTGGTTTTCTGAAAATGGTTGAAAGGTTGAGAAAAAATGCTGATGAAAATTCACTTTATTCATTAAGCTGAAGGGAGAGTTAGCTAATGATTAATTGAACTTTTCAGGATATTTTTGCTGAAAAAGATAACAGAAGTTACCTTCATAGTCACGAATTAAACTTTCAATCGGTGATTTTCGTTTCAAAAAACCAGAAAGATCCAAAATTCTTAGTTTTCAAATGCAGTGGATCTTCAACACTGGTGGGCTCAAATCTAGTCGCAAACATACCCTGTCAACTGCCTAAAGCTAAATTTGCTAAATATTTTTTCCCCTGAAAAACCTCATGCATAGAGCGAGTGGATCTTATGAATCAAAGTGATCATGAAGGATCTTTTGATAAGATAAGCTTTATTTGACCTGATAAGATCAGCATATGCGATTTGGGTTAACTCTCGTCAATGTTTTTCATTTATTGATGTGAAGTCAATTTGTCTTTGAACTGTTGTGAGGCTAGCTAGAAGCACATGCTTATAGTTTTGACATCCATGCATATCAATTATAATAAAAAGGCAGTCCATGATATTGGTTATCTTGAATATTTTGATACAAAATGTAAATATTGAGGGGAATGAAACACCGGCAGCATTTCCTGTGCCATTTTGTAGGTTTACGTAAGGTAATGTCTGCTGCTGCTGCTTCTCTTTACAGAAACTTATGCACATCTTTGCTGCTGATGCAAACTGACTTCGCTAGTCGAATGTATAGACTCTCAAGGTTGATTGATCTAAACCCTCTCACACTCATTATCATAAAGATTGTTTCGATCAGAAAATCTTGAAAAGAGAAATACGAATTTGATTCAACAAGACAAACTGTGTGGCTGCCACTCACTATACTGTTTGTGTGCTTCATGCGCGTTCATAAAATTTCATGAATGTTCTTGCTAGTAAATTGTAGCTGGATTCACAATGACCGAGGTGATTCTCATTTAAGCGTGTGATCCCCATTTACTCTTGTTATCGACTCTTCATCTGGTAGAGGAGCCTATAAAGAAGATGAAAAAGGTAAGCACCCCTGTCATGCAGGATGTACAGAATTTTTCAAGCCCTGTTGGGGAATCCAAGTTACGCTCATTAGAACTTCTGAAAAAATGAGTGCAGAATTCTGAGGATAGTGGATGAGATTCTTGGTGTCAACATTTTGTGAATATACTTAAGCTAAAAGAGAGAAATCTGTACATGCATGTCTGGTGTATGTAACTTGTAGTTGAATATTATAGAATACGTACCAAGGGGTTCAGGATAATTATGTACATGATCATGTACCTTCCTGTTCCTTGCGGTAATTTTATTTTGTCATGCATGAATCTATTTCCTATAAGCTGTTCATGTTATAAAAGAAGTGCAGCTTTCGAGCATGGTAAGGCTATGGGATTGCAGCCACTGCTCATTCTGATAGTTTTTAATGGGAGACAGAAGGATAATTAGTTGTGTAATTATCACAGATAAAAAAATGGCTAAGTATTGGTAAAAGAGCAGTTTGATGATCTCGTAGTTTATAAGCGCGGCATTTTAATAATATTGCATTTTATAACCATACTATTTGTTTAAATTTTGGCATTTTAATAATATTGCATTTTATGTGTTTTTCGAGTTTAAATTTTAATTGTTCTCGTATTTATGAAGCGCGAGAATATCAAAAAATATATATTTTTTTTCAAATGATACTATTAAAATTTTATATTTACTGTGATAATTTTTATTTTAAAAAAAATCCAAGACAGAAGAGAAACAACTATTTAGATACATATTTTATTCTGTTTAGTACATCTAATTTAATTCTACCTCTGTTGATGCAGAGGGATGTTCAGCTTTCAAATGTGGCTCAAAAGTGGGATTGCAGCCACCATTGTTGTTTTCTTCCGCGAATCCTTGTCAAGCATATGCTACCATTAATGTGCTTAATGCGTTTAATTTAGTTACTTTAATTTAAAAAACAAATAATCTACATTGTTGTTTTAAGCTTTAGCCTGTAATTAATGTTAATATTATCTTATTTATTTATAAAATTTCAAAGTATATTATATATTTTTTTTGTCATTCATTGATATTAAATTATTAGAATCAATCTCTTGTTTAATATGTTTCAAGCCTTCATAATATTTTTCTTTTGTTTTATTTGAGTGAGTAAGTCTTTTATTGGAGGAGAGTTTAAATAACACACATCAAATTAAAATTAAAATTACAAAACATTGCTTTTAAAGGGCTTAGAAAGAAACAACAAATAATATTGTCATGAAATACCGCATGCTAAAAAAATAAATATTTATGGCGCACATCATCCCAGTTAAGAAGCACATCAAGAACAACACTATACTTTGATCCCTTAATACTATTGACATCAAAACCTGGAATTCAAAATCTAGAATTATAACATGATAGATTAAATTAGAACATATAAAAATAAAAAAGTAGTATTTTTACCATATGTTTTCAATAAATGCCTCAATTTTTAAACTGATTATCATCTATTGCTAGATGCAACTTTCTACAAAATAAAAAATTAGACATGTTAGATTGAAAAGACGCTAATTAATAAATCATAAAATAAAATGTGTAAGTTTATAAGAAAAATTACCTGGCTCAAGGTTTTTATAGGTTTCAAAATTATTCATCAAGGTTTTAATGTTGGTTGAAATTGGTCCATGATGCAACCAATTTTGACAAAAAAATGCTTAAATTGTTGCTGGAGAAAGAGAACTTTGAAATTGATCGAGTATATGATTGTCGGTGTTAAAGGCTGATCTAGAAGCCACTGTGGATATAGGAATAATTACCACATGTTGTACAATCTTTGAAAGTATCTTATATTTCAAAGAATTACTCTTCCATTAGCCTAAAATATATAACATATCATCATTATGATCCTCACAATTATCAAACAAATACCTTTCAATCTTATTTCTATTTTCCACACCATCTTCTATCTGTAAATGCCTTTTAAATTGAGCCAAAGTGTTAACATCTATCTCCGCGTCATCAAAAGCATTAACACCTTGTTTATGCATATTATCATCCACCACTTCATCAACTTTCAAATAAAACTCATATAAGCTCAAAAAAGTATCTTTTACCTTATTTGTTAGCAATTATGCTTTGTCATAATCATACAAGTCACCAAAATAAAATTTTATATATTTCAACTTGAAATTTGGATTTAAGACATTAGCTACATGCAACAAAAAATTCTAATTTCCATCACAACCTTAATACTTCTCAAACTTTAACATCATTTTCATCATTATTTCACTTAAGAGATTATCTCTACTTTTATACAATTGCAACAAGTTTATGTGCATGTAAATCAATTCATTGAAGAAAGAATTTGATGTGATATGTAATGAGCAAAAAAATCTTAATGTAACCATGTAAAAAATCTTTAAGAACTTCACCAAAGTTCTATCATTTTCCCAATCCTTCAAACTAGGTGACCTTATATTTTTTTTATTCTCCTTTTAATCAACCTTTAAAAAGTAAGTCATATACCTAGGTTCACTTTCACCTAACCTTACAAAAACCTTTTCAAAATTTTCAGCAGCTTTTAACATAAGATAAGTTAAATTCTATCGAGTGGCAACATCCAAACATAACGATTTCTTATACTCTATATGCAAATTTTTCACACTTCTTAAATGCAAATTGCCTAGAAGGTGAAGATCTCACAAACCTAATTACATTTTAAATTTTAACAATTGTAATATTAATCTCTTTTAAGCCATCACACACAATGAGGTTAACAATGTGTGCATAACATCTAACATACAAATGCTTATTTGACAATATATTAGTTGGCCAATCTTTCAATCCCCCACCTTAACAAACAATTCTCAATACCTTAACAAATTGTCTCACCCATATGATTAGAAAGTTAACAAAATTAAGAATTTGTTTATATGCAAATTCCACTCGTTATCAATCCAATGAGCTATTAAGAACATATAGTTAATATTTTAGATTGATGTCCATGTATATGTTGTTAAGCACATTCATTGACCCCTAAGAGCTATCCTTAATATTTCATTCTCTTCAATATAAAGTTTTAAACAATCTCTCATAATAGTGAAATAAGAAGGAATGTCAAATCTAGGTTGTATGGTCCTAGAAAATAATTTAAACCCCTGACCCTCCATTAAATTAAAAGGCACTCATCAATTATAACCATCAATACTAGTGTTTGTTTGCATTCATCATAATTATGACCTATTGCCTTAAGAGTTCCCACATTTCGATCTCCTGATTCACCTTTCTCTTTCTCAGGTTCTAATACCAAAACTTTTTGCTTCCTATTAACCACAAAAGGGAACTTTTTACATACTTTTAAATGACTTAATATATTACTTGTGCAATTAATAATAGTATGACATGCATAATCATTTCCATAATAATTACATTTAGCTCTAAGGGCTTTAGGATTACCATCAAGTTTTGTAAAGTGATCCTAAATTTGTGATTTCTTTCTATCATCAATATTTATTTTCTTTGATGTAAGGACTTCAGGCTGTTTACCTTTATTATCCGTAACAGATCCTACAATGGTTAATGCTAGTATAGTGTTTGAAGTTAGGGCAACGATTGCTGTTAGGGTAGTGCCAGTTGATGAAGCACTTTGATTTTGAAAGTTTTCCATTGTAATTATAAAATGAAAACATGTTAACAACATATGCTTGATAACATAACATAAAGTCATTAACTTGATTTCATCTTGCAACCCAATCAATTCAATTCACAATTCTCATAATAATCTCTCATCGAGAAATACAATTTGATAACCCAGGTAGAGCAAGGAATGTAAATTGATAAGACATCCTATTAACGTCATGAATTAGAAACTAAAAGAAAAAAGCCAGCACAATATCAAATTGACTACTAGGCATAAAGGAAAATCGACCATACAACTACCTACAATTCAATTCAACATTGAAATACCCATCATATTACAAGATTGACAAGAATCAAATTTTCCAGAATTTTCTTATTAAAACATTTTGAAAACGATAGAAAGGTTTTTTTCCTTATAAAATTTAAATAGAAAGGAAAAGCCTATTTTAAAAGGTTTTTATTCTATGTATCAAAATACAAAAAAATAAAAATAAAAATGCAATGATAAACCAACCTTAGATGTGGGTGTTGTTGTCTGCTGAGACAAGATAGTTGGAGCAGCTTCCTACTAGTGTTTTGTTAATGTCTATTGTTGACTGGAGAAGTGGAGATTGGAGAGGAAGATAGTGTGAGGAAGAGAGCAAAAGAGTGAGTGATGACAGATGGAGTAGTTGGCAAAACCTAAATTTTCAACATATAGTTTGGTACAAATTGTATTTGTTTTTCAAATTTTAAGGTTTTTTATGTAGATTGGATAGAGTTTCAGGTCGGGAAATGCAATATTCATACCCTGCCCAAACTTGACCTTTTGATTTCAGGTATCACCCGAACCTGACCCGAACCTAAACGAGCAAAAACAATTTCTACCTATTCAGGTCGATTTAGGTGAAATTATCATCCTTATCATCCTTGAGCATGTATGTGAGTTTAAGTCCAAAGCCCACTTTGCCTAGAACCTCTCCCATCTAAAAACTTAGGTGCACTTTGGGTATAATTTTAACTTTTCAACTACCAATTTTATAAACATCAAGAAATTTTTTTTCTTTCGTACATAAGATAAAGTTTTCTTTTTTAAAGGGTTTTGAGTTTCACTAAAATATGTAAACTAAAGGTTTTTTGAGATTAATTTTTTATTCACCCATAATCTATTTAAAATATGTTAATATTCCATGTTAAAGAACTTATGTTAGAGATTAAGTACCAACAAAGTTTTAACCCAAAAAGTGAGTGGACTCAACTTTTAATTTGGCTTCAAATATGTCCATTAACCATATTTTAACAAATTTTTCAACAATATTTTAACAAATTTTTCAACAAGTCCATTGAGAATTATGATGTCGACGAATGTCAAATATAAACACCAACGAAATATTTAGTTGGCATTTTGCAATTTTCTAGTATTGTTTTCTTTTTTATTTTATTTTAATACATAAATTATAAGATGTTTTGATGTAATTCTTTTCTATTAATTAGTTTCGGCTGGTATTAGTTAGCGACGAGTCTATCATCAAATAAAAGGTTGATGTAAGTTCATTATGACAAATTAGAAACTGAATCATCACCAGATTAGAATGTTTTAAGATTTGAAAAATTTAAATTGAAAAATTAAAAATCAAAATCAAAATTTTAATTTTAATTCTCATTTGAGTTTAAAAATAAGTTTTTATATTAGAAAGTTGTTTAATTGGTTGAATTGAGTACTTTAGTATTTTAACATGAGGACATTATTATTCAAACACACCATAGCTCATACATTTAAGAAAACATGGTTGCTAACCTTGATGAGTATAGCTCAACTGGTCAGGTTCTAGATTTGCTCCTTAGAGGTCACTAGTTCGAGTCCCACAAACCTTAGGGCCACTGGAGGCTTACATGATCGTTAACTTCAGGGCTAAAGAGATTAATCGAGATGCGCACAAACTAACCCGGACACTCACGTTAAAAAAAAAAACAAAAAAACTGTAAGAGTTATCAATCAAAATGTGGATAATTCATGAGATTTTGTATAGTAAAGCCTATAGAAAACTGGTAGTGCTCTTAGCCCAGCAAAGCAAGGGGTGATTAACGAAGGAAGAAATATCTATTAAGTTTGACTCAAGCTCTTGCTATCAAACAATTTGTTTTTATATTTTAAAATTTTTAAATTTTAAAATGCTGATGTCAAAAATAAACTTTAAAAATAATTTTTTTATTATATTTCGAAATTAAAAATACTTTAAAAAGTATATGCTTTCTCAGTACTAAACTAAAGGGGTTTTATGAACCAAAACATGTCCCAACTTTGTGCTTATGTGCAGCATTAGCATGATTTATTTAAACATTTGTATGTAGAAGATAATTTGTTATGACTGGATCGATGGATTTGGATGTAGATGGTCTATTTACTACTCAATGTCAACGGGTAGTTTCAATATTTGAAAAATTTAGGTTGTAAGAAACTCTTCTTGTTAAAAAAAAGCAGAAGAAGAAAGTACTCTAAATAGAACTGAGAATAGCCGAGTATAAAGAATAAGTTAAATTATATAATTTTATCCTAAGCTTTGAGTCAGACTAAAACAAGTCTCTAAACATTTTTTTAATTTAATTATTATTAACACTTGTTTTTGATAAAAAAACAATCCTATTTATTCAAAGCTCAGGATAGAATTGGATAATTTCGCGAAAAAGTATACTGTTTTATTAATTTCCACAATTTCGATTTCATTTTCAGACGTGTTACAAAGGAGGAGTTAATATAATAGGAGAATTTTGTTAAATAATATTGACTTCCGTCGCAATAGATTGCATGTTTGTCAGTGTAAAATATTTACACCTCCAGACGCTGACCAGGCATTGGACCTCGAGTATTCTCACTTTCTGGTGAATCCGCAGACTTCCCGTCTATTGCAATAATAACACGGTCAGCATCACCTTCTAAAACAGGTTTTATGCTTCCCCGGTGAAGAAACTGCGGTTTCTCTAGGGACACAGTCGGTTCCACACTCTTGAAGTGTGCTAGATTAGAGAGCTCGTGCACTGATTCAGATAAATTTTCCACGCATTTAACAATCTCAATTATTATTGAAGCAACTGTTGCAGCTGGTACAATTGCTAGAAGGTCTTGATCCTGGTCCAATGAGACAGTTTCAATAGCAATTTTGAGATCCTTGATGGCATTTTTCGAGTTCTCCACATGGACATTTGCTGAAGATGGAAGAGTCATTGTTTTGATAGCTGAGGCCAATGATTCCAGCGCCATGCTGCATTCTATACTCATCCTTGTACACGGTCCTTGGATTTTGCATCGGAATTTCAGTGGTGCCTGAAAAGAGTAGCATAATATGTTTCAGCTTTTGACATTAACCATTTGTCAGATAGAAAAAATGTCTTAAAAGCAGCTTTGTCGGGTGATTTAATCAAAACACTTTGGATGGTGTGCATACTCATAAATTCAACTATTAATACAATTGGAATATTAATATTGAAAAGAGGAAAGTATATTTGGTGGACTTAGCGTGATGGAAAGGAAAGTATATTTGGTGGACTTAGCGTGATGGAATCATGAGATGTTGATATCTAATTTAAAATTGTTCTTCTAGTTAAAAAATGGCTCAATCTAAATGTGGTAGGAAAAAGCTTCAAAAAGAATTGGCAGAAAGTATGGAATGTTTCAGGTGAGAATTGTACTTTTATTTCCTACACATGGGCAACATTAGCATGTAGACGGAGTACTATGCCGTGGTATATTACTTGGTTATGAGAGTTGATGTAGGCATCAAGAGCTTCAATCTGGTAAGCACATTGACGTGAGAGGGATCCAATCTTCAGGTATTGTTTCCATGGATGCCGGAAACCAAAACGGCCATGTCTAGGTTCCCATCTTGCTAGATTTGCCTGCATTAAGTGTACTAAGCTATTAGCATAGCCAATAGATGATAAAATGAATCGAAGATAGTGGCACTCACGCAAAGACAAAAATGCATGTTAGTGGAATTTAAGTGGAAAGAGTCTGTACCATGGATTCTTCAGTGGATTTTGAGTTTAGGACATTTTTATATCCTCGAAGAAATGATTTATCAGTGTTGGAGACCTTAACATTCCTTCCATCCTCTAAAGGCTGGAAAAATTCACCTCCAAAACCTGCAATACTCTAACTAACCAAGTTTTTATTTATTTATTTACGGAAACTAACAAAGTTCATAAGTGAGTAATTAATACCTTCTAGGTATTTTGCAAGCTTTTCTACATTGGAAGCGACCAACTTATGAAGATCCTCACCGGCCCAAACTGGAAAAATGAACGATAAAAGTAGGCAAATCGCTCCACCTATGAGTATTGTTGACAGCCTTTGATGTGCCAGGACTAAGAGTTTTTCAACTCGATACCCCGAAACAGATACTAAACTGAATGTTAGTATAAATATCACGACTCCATAGTCATATCTTGCCTTGATTCGTGGGAAGAACCGTGTGAATGTAGACGCTGCCGCTGCATAAACACAACTTAAACTTGCGTTATCATGCTATAATTAAAGAGTGTCAATAAACATTTTAGCATAGGTTTGCTTATGTTAGCATCAAGGGTGTTCAAAACCGGTTCGGTCTAAAATTTCCAATCAGACTGGATATTTTAATTTTTTTTATAAAATTTAATTTAAACTAAGCTAAAAATCAGTTCAAATCAGATTCGGTCCGGTTCGATCCGAGTAGGTTGTTTTTGCTTTAAAAACTGAAAAACTAGAATATATATGTGTGGGTTAAAAAATTATTTGAATAATTTGGTTGAATCTCCTCCCACTAATTGCAAACACCTGCTACAAGGATACAATTCCTCTTTTCTACAACACAAGAAAGCAAAGTTGAGATTCTATTCCCAAACAAATCTAATTCTCTTTGAAAAAGTCACAATAAAAAAGTCCTCTAAAGTCATGAACGCAATGATACCCATAACTCCGATATGTCCCAACTGTCAACAAATAGCCATCCATCCTCATCTAGCTCTAAGCTGCATCTAAAGCATAAGGAATATTTAGATTATCCCTATCATTACATCATCTTCATGGATTATAAGATAACAAGGAAGGAAAAAAACAGTCCCATTCAAGGTACAGATGAATGTGACAAGAAATATTACATCTCATTCTTCTTGGAACACAAAACTTTGGAATCTCTACCATGCCATATCTTCAAGCAATGGTGTTGTTGGTGATGGCGGCTGCTTTGTGGTTGATGGTGGTTGGAAGTGTCATTGGCGATGGTGGTCGGCAGTGGAGAAGATGAATAACTAGTGGGGGAAAAATGAGAGACTGGGGGTTGATTGGTTTTGTTACTGTGAGAAAACAGGGGGCAAACGGTTTGTGTGGATGTTTATGTGTTTTTTGCGGCTGTTTAGTGATTTAGCGTCAGGTGAAAATTCTTTATTTATAATTTTTTTAGTTGGTTAAATTTTGATTGAACCGGTTCATTTGGTTTCAATTTTTGAAAATTAAAACTTAACCAAACCAAATGATTTTTCTTGTTTTTAAATTAGTTTGTTCGGTTTTTTTGTTTAATTTATTCAATTATTTTTTATTTATTTTTCATCGACTTTTTAAAAACTCTATTATATATTCTATTGACCCTAGATTCATGTATAGATTCAAATTACTTCTAGTGTAAGAAATAATCATAGTTTTAAAATTCAGCTTGGCCTGACAGGTTAACTCGGGACTCAACTTATCTAAGGTTAGAATTGGACCGGGTTAAAAAAATAAGAAAAGTAAAACACCAGAGTAACCTGGCTAGCTGAGCCAGTGACCCGACAAAACCTGATTAAAAACTTGGTTTTAATCTATTGACTATTTTTTAATCAAAACAATATTTTTTTGATTTATAAAAAAATTAAGATTAACCGAAGTAATTTGGTCAAAAATCAGTAACCTGGGTAAAATTCGTGATCTAATAATCTTGAATACCGGACTGGATTTAAAAACTCTTAAAATAAAACTCAGCAAGTCACTATTATATTGCTTTAAGTTCTATATAAGCATACCTAATAGGAAGACAAGGATCCCAAGGACAATGGGCTGTGCTTTCCTTCCAAAAAGACTGGCCAAGTTCGAAGCTCCGAACCCTAGAGCACAGGCAAGGAATGTTGCCAAGCCTCTGTACAAACCCTTGCTCAAAGTTCCACCTGCATAGCCAACAAATACATGCATTATCAAATATTGCGTCACTATTTCAATCTGGTTGACATGTAGATTTTACTGAAGTTAATTAAATAGGAAATTCCTTGAAGTATAACTAATCACGTACCTACTGTAAACTCAAAGATTACAACCACAGTTAACACAGCCCACATCCCTGACTGCCCAAAACCATCATAGAGAGGTCTAGAATAATAGAAGAAGGACACGAATGTGAGAGCTAATCCCACTTTTAGGGAGTGAATGACTCTTCTTGGGTCATCTTCTCCAAGTTTTTTGGTACTTTTTGCAACTTTTATAGCCTTGGCCTTGGCCTCACCAGGCCAGGCCTTGAACCAGCTCCATGCACGTGTAAAATGCCCGGCTTTCTGTTGAATTGTTGGCTGATCAATCTCCATGGCTAAAGATTGTGGACGGTGGCGACTTTACCTGAACTAAGGATAGGAGTGATAATTAACTAGCTAAGAGAGCTCAACTCAAGGATTAAAACAAAACCTTTCGAAGTGGTTTTCTTTTCTTCTAAAATTATTTTAGAGAGAACTGCTTGAGAACGAACAGCTTTTGGAGAGCATATCCCTCGCCGGCCATCCTACATTTATAAGAACAAGAAGTAGCTAGTGGGCTCTGTTGGAAAATTTTCTTTTGCTGAGATTATTGATTGCGACTACTTCAGTTTTTCGAAGCTAGACCAATGACTTTAGTCCTATACATGATCAGTTCATTGCATGTTGCTCCACTTGTTCAACACAATCTCTTTTATTACACCCTTTATATTAAATACTGTGGAGACGACTCTTTGATGGAAGAATTCTCTAGGGTGCGTGTGCCTCACACACACATTCTCGACTTCATTGTTGTTGTCAGCTGGATCCTCTCAACTTTCATTAACATAATAATATCTCATGCAGTTAGTTAAATCCTATCCTTGAATTTGAATAAATGTTTTTGTAAAATAATTTTTTATCTCTTACTTTTAGAGTGTGTTTGGTATTGCGGTAGCTGTTGTGGTTGTGGTTTGAAAAAAATTATTTTATAAAAAGTACTTTTAGTTGAGGTTAGTTTGAAAAAATAGGTGTTTGGTTAAAACTGTGGTTGAAATTGAGGTTGAAGAAAAAGTAGTTTAACGTGTTTGGTTAAAAAAATGCTTTTCAAATTGAGGTTATAAAATAATTAAAAATATATATATTAATATTAATGATTTTTAATTTAAATATTATAGATTTAACTACTGTTATTACATCATGAAATAAAT
>Ga0307518_10000593_pt1 | contig 27580 bp, 12 predicted proteins | sample 25_EM_MG_FD_203889 | JGI IMG/M metagenome (GOLD analysis project Ga0307518, IMG submission 203889) | Populus trichocarpa ectomycorrhiza microbial communities from riparian zone in the Pacific Northwest, United States - 25_EM | ecosystem: Host-associated > Plants > Roots > Unclassified | place... | reverse complement strand
TATATTGTTAGATTTAATATACCTGAGTTAAACCATGCGTTGATCCCAAGACACCATGGATTTATCATCTTATCATACCCAATATACTTGGGTTTAGTCATGAGTTAAGCTTTAAGGCACTGTGAATTTAACAATGTGTCAAATTCAATATACTTGAATACAGCTGCGAGTTGAGCCCAAGACACCATAAATTTAATGAACTATCAAATTTATTTTCTCTAGGTGTGGCTGCACGTCAAATCCAATTTGTCTTAAAGATTTATGTTAGAACCATCGAGTTCTATTTTAAGATTATTAACATGACTTATTAATATAAGAAATAATCATCTTCCTACACTTGCAAGTATATGAAAAGTCTTCCAATAATTTATTATATTTTCATTTAATTAATTATAACTCTTCTGTCATTCTATTCTATCAAAACAATAAGGTTTCTATAAGTCTGAATTATTTAAATAAATATTTCACAACTTTCTATTCTCCAAGTTTATATACCTGAACATTTAGGGGATTTAAAACACAAAAATAAGAACAAATTCTTAATAAAATGACTGTTGAGACTGATCGGGTATATGTTGATCCATTTGTCACCGAGTCGAACTTGTACATTTACCCTTGTGAGGCATACTCTGTCTTGGTCACTACCGGTAAAGATCCTCACAGGAACTGTGGGATTAGCATAAATATGATTGCTCGAAAGCCAGCGACTCCGAATGGATTTGCCATTAATCTAATTTACGAATTTAATCCCCTTGATGCTCAGCCTCTACCATAGCCACCTCCTGGCCCTCTCTGGAAAGATACAAACTCACAAAGAAAACAAAAACAAAAAAACATTGAGAGACAAATTTGTTCTAGAGTTGGTTGTTTAGGGTTCTTTCTCTTGGTTTGATCGGTGCTTGTCCTTTATCTTGTTTCTTCGGATTGTAGAATCTATCAAAATATACATGCTTAATCAATGTTTTCTGTTCTAATTGATTTTTTATCATAATAATAATAATAATAATAATTGTGTCTTGTTTTGGCACACGGGAAGACAATAAAATCCTAGCAACTTGGTACGTAGGGATTACCAGTCACACTCACAAGCATTAGGAACTCATTTTAATGAGAGATTGTTTATTGACATGGGGACAAAATTAAAATAAGATGGGAATATATGTGGGTTTGGAACTTCTTCAGACTAAAACAATAAATAAATAAAAATTCATTAATTAATAGTTGCCTAGGATTCGGTAAGAGATAGATCATGACATGGCTGCAATTTTGACAGATAAATTACTCAAGCTCATGATGCTCTTAGCAGGAATGTGTCAAGGCAATGTTTGAAACTTTTTTTTTTCCTGACAAAATCTGCATTATAATAGTATAATGATTGCTCCATGGTCATTGTTAAGCTTCTTGCATAAAAGTCAAACCAGCATGGAAGAGGCTAAAGAACAGTATAAATTATTGGGAATTTGCTAGCCCTTTTGCCCTTTTCTTACTTTTCCTCAGGTGAAATCATTAGGTTTGATTCATCATCTATAAATCTTCTGTTATGATGATAATCCCAACAAATTATAGTTCAATTGGTATTAATCATGCATTCACAAAATTTCTTGTTCATATTAGAAAAATTCATTATATACAGGATAATTCATTGTGATAAGATTTTCTAGAGCACGGTGATGTTCAGCATTTCTCACCAATTTTATATATCACCGCCCTTGCTCGTGAACTGATGCTGCAAGATCACGGAGTTTAAATCTGCAGATAGTTTATTGTTAGGGAAAGAACTTGTGTTTCAGAGAATTGCTGTGAAGGGATGCAAACCATGATCACCGATCATCACCATTAATTCACCATGTTATATATAGAATTTATTTTTTTACTGATTCTTCCTCCGAATTACCACCTTTTCTCATCTCTAATTCAGAAGTTAAGAGGAATAATCATGTTTAAATTGCAGTTTTGAAATCAACAGCCTGCAAAGCACTGGTTAAATTCACCATGTCAAGATCAATAACACGGGCATGTATAATTGTTGATGATGTTAAATTCTCTTGAGTTATAATTGATTACCTTCTTGAAATGAAAGCATGGCCAGCCATGAATAAAAAGCACAAGGGTTTGAAGAAAGTGAGAAGAACTAGCTAGCTAGCCAGCCAGCAACCTAAATTTGACTTGCCAGATTTTATTTTTTTTTAATTTCAAATCATTAGATATAAAGAATCAAGCTTTTTTGTTTTCTTTCTTCTTTAATTATTGGTAATTCCGTGTTGCTGTTAGCACGTCACCATCTTCCTTAATTTCCCATGCCTTTCCGGATTAAATAAAAAGGGAAGATGAGATAAAATCCCATGCTATGATCATTAATTCATGTATGGTTAATTTCTTGTGTTCAAATAGAAAATTAATTTCATCTTTTAAATTAATAAATTATATTTAGAATGTGAATTTTAATAAGTGTTATGACATTTTGTATAAAAAAAAATTATTAGGTGAACTTAATCCTCCACCATCTAAGATTATAGTGACCAATCAATAAAACTTTATTAAATTATTAAATTATATTTAGAATGTGAATTTTATCAAATTTAATAATATCATCTTAATTAAAAAATAAAAAATATATATATAATGAATCAATCACAAAATTAATGACTTGGATAAGTTTGATGAGACGTAAAATATTTATTGGTTTGATCTATAGTCTTAGAGGGTGAACTAGATTCATTTAATAATTTTTCTATTTTATAAAAATAACAACTTCAATTATTATTTTAGAATCAAACTTTTTTTTGCCTTTTTTTCTCAAAATAATTTTTTTCCCAATTCATTACCTTCTTTTTTTCCTATAAGATTTTTATTTTTTATTTTCACATATCATTTTAATATCATACAATTATGGACGGGAGCCAGTTTATTACCCCAACCCAATACATGGGAATTGTTTTCATTCAAATAATATATATGTTCTATTTATTTTTATCCTTTTTTAATAATAAATAAATAAGTTTGTGAGTCTATGGCCATCGAAGTCCGAGTTTTTCAAATTAAATTTGTCAAGAATCACCATTTGTACGTATTTTAAGCTCTCTTTAGTTATAGCTAGGGCATGTAGTGTTTAGACTTTAGACCAAGAGCACATGGAGATGAAGTCTTTGTTCAACTTTAAAATAATAGAAAAAAAAAATCTGCTCGACAAATAAACAATAACAGCAAGAATTAATAATGTAATTAGTTAATGATTTTGTGTCTTAATTTAATTTCCAAGTATGTTTTATAAGGAATGGATTGAATCTGTCAGATTCTGACTCCATATGTTTCCTTCCTTACCATACACAAATCCAAAGACCATTGGAGATGTTTCTATGAGTTCTGGTAGCATGAGACTAGTTCCAACCAGAGGCCTAGTTGTCTGCAGGTTCTGGTGGTGCTGGCCCATCCCTTCACGTATTTTCTTATGATCTCTTCTCTGTTACTCCTCTCAACTCACCTTCTCTGTGGCTTCCCTTAAGCAACCCGCCACCATACCCACCATTGCCATCCCCCCTAGTACTATCCATCCACCGACAACTAGTCCTTAAGAACACCACCACTGATCTCTCTTTCACCATAGAATTGACATATAGTTCTCGATCGCTGCTTCTCTAGTGTTCTTCTCTTGCTTGTGTCACCATCATGGGCTGCTTTCTCAGACTCAAATTCGGACACAAAAGAGACACCAAGAAAATCGCTGCTGCTGCTGCTGCTTCAAATGGTACTGGTGATCTTGACCCGAAAGAGGAAAAAGATTTTGATGGTACTAATGGCTGTGCAAGGAAATACAGTTGGAGTGAGATAGAGAGGCTGTCAATGAATTTCTCTCAGATTGTTGGATCAGGAGGGTTTAGCACAGTATATTTGGCGCACTTGCCTGGTTCCAGCATTGGGGCAATCAAGATTCACTGCCCAAGTGACTATCTTAATAGAGTCTTCAAGCAAGAACTAGACATCCTGCTCCAACTTCAACATGACAACATTGTCAAGCTTCTAGGATATTGTGACAATCAAGGTTCGTGTCTGGTTTTACTTAAGAAAATTGTTAGTGACATTACTTGTTTGTCGTTAAATCTAAGTTCTTGTGCTAAAAATCTATCTTTATTGTGTTTAATTCTCAGACGAAGGTGCTTTGGTATTTGAGTACGTTTCCAATGGAACCTTGCAAGACAAACTCCATGGTGCAGGGAGAGAAATTAGGGAGTCATCAAGAAGTACAGTACTTTCATGGAGAAAGAGAATGGCAATAGCTTACCAACTTGCTCAAGCTCTTGAATATTTACATGAAAAATGTCCTCTCCAAATTGTACATGGCGACATCAAACCTTCAAATATTTTACTCGATGAGCAACTCAATTGCAAGCTATGTGATTTTGGGTTCGCAAAGATGGGATTTTCTTCTACAGTAATGAGTTCCAATAATAGGAAGCAAGTGATGATGGGTTCTCCGGGTTATACTGATCCACACTACCTTAGAACAGGAATAGCATCAAAGAAGAATGATGTGTACAGCTATGGAGTCATCATTTTGGAACTTGTGACGGGAATGGAGGCATTTTGCGAGGAAAGAGGCCAGGGCCAGCTATTGACATCAATGATTGGACCCATTTTGAAGAGCATAATTGCTAGTGGTGATGAGTGCAACCCGACGAAGGTGGCAGAAATGGTGGATCCAAAATTGGGAGGAGACTTCGAAGTCAAGGAAGTCATGGCTATGATTTCCCTTGCAGCTCTTTGCCTTGGACAGTCTCCAAGTCTTAGGCCTTCTGCTGCACAAATCCTGCATACCATCAAGGAGAATGTAGCTTCCATTTCCCTCCTCTGCACACAGCAAAAGGATTTGCCAAATAAATGCTAGTAGAAACATTCTGTCAGGAATTACAGGGATGATGCTGATGGTGTCAAATTGTAAATGAAATGCACGTACAAGTTTTTTTTTTTTTTTTTAATTTTAATATCATGTCATTTATTTGTAACATGCATACAAGTCATTTGTTGAAAAGGATTGTTGGCTAAGGACTTGTTCAGATGGCAATGAAAGTGAGACCTTGGTTCAAGAGGAGTAAAAAAAAAGGTGTTTTCTTCATTTTATTAATTACTATCATTTAAAACCTATTAATGAAAATAATTTATTTTATAGGAAAATTAATATGCATTCAATTTACAACATATCTCTAAGGTAAAACATTTTAATTCAATGAAAATGATTAAATAAGAATCAATTTACAACGTATAAAAATTATCAAATTTGGATCCAAATAATTAAAATAATAAGGTTGCAAAAAGAATTATAACATTTAAGTGAGCTATATAATAAATCCTAACTATTTGAACATTTCAGAGATTTCATGATAAACTATATATTAAAATGCAATAAATATGTTTTGTTGAATGTGTCAACCTAAACAATTTTAATTTAATAAATTTGATTAAGCAAGAATCAAGTGGTAATTAACTAAATTTTTAAAAGAAAAACAAATGTAGAAAGGTTAAGACAAAAATATCAAATGATCATTGTATTGGATTATAATTTTTTTTTATGAAATATATATATCTTTCTTCTTCTTTTTGTTGTTGTTTAATCTTTCTTCAATACTTTTCTCTCCTTTCCCTCTAAAAAAAAGAGTAAGTAAAATATAGGAAAAAAATCAAGATCTGTATTGTATATATTATACAATATATTTAAAAAGATCAGTTTTTGACGTTATTGTTTACCTCCTTATATAATACTATGGATATGTTTAATTTTTAAAGATGTTGGCATGATTCATTTATAATTTTTTTTAGATTTTATATATATTAAATTTATTTATTTTTCAAAAAAAATATTGATTTTTTCATAAGATTTTTAATATATGCAACCTTGCATAGTATTTTGTTTTCTTTTATTGTATTCAATAAATTTTATGTGTGTTTCAGTTTCTATTACAAATTTATTTTGATTAATAAATTCATTAAACATAACCGGTTAAATTATTCGTGTTGCAATATTAAATATCTTGATCTACATTTGTCTTAGTTTTTTCAGTTTTATTTTTGTTTATTGTTGATTCTTTATTTTATTTTTTTTACACTATGATTATTGATTTGTTTAGTTAGATGCATTTATAAGTTTTTCGATTTATATATGAGATTTTTTTATGTAAAAAAACATAAAATAGTTTTGAAAAAATTATTTAGTTATAATTATTAATTAAAAATGAGTAATTTATTAGTTATAATTAAAAATACCAAATTACATTAATAACTCTCTTTCAATATAACATGCTCGGAATTGCATTTTATATAATTATAAAATGTTGTAAAAATTATTTATCAATCTCTCTTTTTTTTTTAAGAAAATGAATTATCAACTCCTATAAACTGACTAATCACTATCACCCACCAATTGCTGCAACCCAAAAATTTTTCTAATTCAAGTTTAATTATCCTAAAAAATTATATTTAAGAATTGTGCTATATATTTTCCTATCCCAAAGTAGAGGTCTATAGCCCATTTTTGCATTCATTATAAAAGGCAAATGATATCCACAAAAACTAGTAAATTCCATCAATAATTTTGAAATTTGGTCCAGCTTAGTAGGTTGATACAGGATCCGGCGATCCAGAACTGAAATCAGGTTAGGTTGAAAAAATCAAGTAAAGAAAAAACCTGGAGAATTGACCTGATGATCCGGTTGACCCGGCAAAACCCAATCAAAAACCTGGTTGCAACCCATTAACTTTTGTTTTTTTTTTTTAATAAAACGATGTTGTTTTGATTTTCTTTTTTAAAAAATAACCCAGACAACCTGGTGACTCGATTAAAACCCGGAACCCGAATCTTGAACCGAATCAGGTCTAAAAACTATCATCTAAATCCAAAATCAGCATTAGAAATTTAGAACTGGACTAGCCCAAAATTAAATTGGATGGCCTTAAAAAAAAAAAAAAAAAGTTCTTTAGCCACAAGTACTATTTACCAAGGGCCAGTGGTTGATAGTGAGAGGGCAGACAAGACAGTGAGAGTTAGAAAGTGATCATGTCTTGCTCCTTTTTGCTGATTCCTACGAGGTTCCCGACATTGAGTAGTTACAACAAAGACATAATCTCAACAACTTTGCCGGGGTTCTCTTCTTTTTCTTGTTTAAGGAATGGGAGAAGATCCAATTCCAGTGCTACTTGTATTTCGAAAAGAAGACGTCTTGGCTGCAAATGTCAGTTGGCAGATCTTGCACCTGTAACCTCTGCTGCCTATGGTGTCATTCTTCTTGGCGGTGGCCTCTTTGCCTGTAAAAATTGAATCTTTTCCTTTTTTTTTTTTTGCCTTTGTTGCCTTATCTTTGTTTTTGCTTATAAAGATTGCATTTTTGTGAATGAAGTTGGTAAATCAGGAAGCAAGGGGTCACTTTTTGGAGGGTTGACAGGGGCTGCTCTTATGGGAACGGTAACTTTTACTTAAGTTTTTGTCATTGCTCTCTATTTAGTTAAGATTTGGTATGAACTTTTTGATGCATTACGAGTCCTAGCCTTGAGTCCTTTGACTACTAGAACGATGCCTCATTGTTAGGCTTTCCATATTTGTGATAGTTCATGTTCTGAACTTCAAAAGAGTGTTTGTAGTGTTTAAGATTCTTTATGATAGTTAGTTCATTTGAAAGCACAGAGATAAAGGTGGGGTTTGATCTCTCTCATGTTTCTGATGATGGGCAGAGCACATTGTTAACTCTGGACTCATGACACCCTCAATCTTTAATGAGTGGAATAGTTGTCCAGACCCCCTGTAAAAGCGAATCTTGGTCTCCATTTGATTGCACTGCCAAAACTGACCACCCAAATTATTAATTAGGTGCTATACATGGTGAAAGAAGATGTGGGATGAAGGAGTGAAGGAAAGAAGAAGAATGGATGCTTCTTTAAAAATTTACTTGTCTTACTAATGGCGTCAAATTGATTTCACTGATAATAAATAATAAGCCACCCCAATGAGCACTCTAAAGCATACCACCATTCCAAATAGTGAACCAACCGAGCATACCCTCAATGCAATGCATGCTATGCTAAGTGGTGTACTGTCCCCCATGATCATACAGCGACCTTAAGATGTACCAAGTTCTAGGAAACTATGGGCTGGAACTCACTGCCAAATCTGAGAACTTAGTTGAAACAGAACGAGTAGTATGTGGAATTGTCGAATCTCAAATCAACTTGAGATAGGAACTTTACTGCAATGGCCCTTGGGGGATGTTATTAAAGATGAATGGAAAAGTATTAGATTGGTTCGGACTTGCTAATCCAAGCCCTTCCATCCCAAACAGGACAAGCTAGCAGAGCAAGGCATTCAAGTTGATGTGCAGTCTAGGTGATCAGTGTAAGGAGATGGAACCCCAATTCTATGCCCACTCTTGATATGATTATGTATACTACCTAAACTTGGATAGAAACAGGATAGTTCATTAGGGAAAGTGTCAGTCATTGGATGATTTCTAATGCTCAGTATAAGAATGGAACATTTGACTGCTTGAGCTAGGAGTACTTCAAGCACAAGAGCTTTTCTCAATAAATTCCATATCTAGATTGAATTCAGCTTTTGGGTCTGCTGGAGATTCAAATGAGTTCGTAAGCATACCTGGTCTCTTTTTGAGTGCGTATATTGTTGCTGTTGCAGCTTTGCTTAAAGATGGTGTATGGAGATGGGTTTGATTTCTGCAGAAGATTTGGTGCAAAATTAGAATGGCCACTCTTATCAAACTATATCGTAGAGCAAACTTACCTGGGCTCTTTTTGAGTGGTTATGTTGTTGCTGTTACAGCTTTGCTTAGACTGTTGCTTAAAGGGATTGTGAGGATTGCTTGTTAGTTTCCTTTGTCTTCTTAAATCTTTACTTTACTATATTAAGGTTTTTTGCATCAGTTGTATTTAGCTTATTATCGCTGTTACCTTTATCTTAATGCTTATTCTTTACAAGTGTTAGCCACCTGTTCCTTTTTGGTTAATGAATTTATTTGTCTATCCAAAGAAAAGAAAAAACAAAAGAAAGAATCTGCAACGTTAGACCTGGAAAAACTATACAAAATCAACATTTTCAATACCATTAAACTCTATTATGATTAACCGTACTAGACTGTTCAAAATGCATTATGACAAGGCTGAAGGTGGTTCAAACATGCTGCCCACTTATTGTGAATTAGCAGTACTAGATTGTTTTTCAGAAATGTTGGGAATGTGTGCATGTGTATACAATCACACATGAACTTGTGTAAATGCAAGTTGGAGGTAGCCATCCTTGAATTCTGAGTAAGCGTAAACAGCGAAACCAGATTATAAAGTTTGTGCAACTACATTGATAACTAGGCTTGCCTTTTCCATGTAGGCTTACTTTCTGATGCAAGCTCCGGAGACAAAAGCTATTGGGGATTCCCTCGGGTTTGGGTCAGCATTCCTATTCTCTTCTGTATTTGGTAAGTCTTTTCTTTGTTCAGAATGTCCTAGGTATCTTGATGTTGGTCCTATGTAGTATGTACATCATAATTTGAGAATTTGACTGTTTCTATTGCCTTTTTCTTCTTTGTTTTTCTTATACTATCCAGGAATACGATTGGCAGCTACCCAAAAATTGATACCTTCTGGTCTTCTGCTAGTTTTATCTATTTGTGCACTGTCTGTGTTCATCTCCGCCTATTTACTGCAGGATAATCTCTGATTATTGACCGTGTTTAGTCAATCTATCATTTTTGTCATTCTAATGTACGAGCTAGTGTACCTTCCATCAACATAAGAAGTGTCTTTAATTAAAATTTTGCATTTTGAGTTGATATAGAATCTGATCTTAATCATTGATTTCTCCTCAGGTTCTTCATTTCATTTCTCAAATAAGCAAGTTATCTGAATATAATTTAGCAGCTTCACTTTTTTACAGATAATTTGCATATATATATTGTGATGAGTAATGGGTTTTTCACAGCTTCATTTCTTGATCTCGATTTTAATTCTTCTGGTAATGGATTGGTAGTAGAACATGTTTTCCAAGTTAAATACCAAGATCTATGTGAAGAGTGATTCAGTTCTTCAGCTTTTAGGTGAAACCATGGGCTATTTGATAGCTAGCTTCTATTATTATTTTTTGTTTGCCTGTAATTCCTTTTCCTCATAGCTGTTCCAGTGCATGCCAAGATATGTATGTATACTTGACCGTGTAAATGCAGATTTGACAGGATCTGGCCAAAAGGGATCTTGTCAGTGACCAATGCCTACATTTTTGTCTTGTTATTATTCCCAAGTCAAATAAGTTGCATCCCACGCTAGCAAAATAAGGATGGCAATCCATGTCTCTTTAGCACTGGTCTTGTCTTTGTGAAACTCATCTATTCATTGAAGTACTAGTCAGAAGCTTCTAGTGAGATACTGCTGGTGTTGCTTGGTTCATGATTAGGGTTGGCATTGATGCAAAGTTGATTGGGTGGCAATGTCCATTGGCACTCGAAAAGAAAAAGGAACAGAAAAGAGCGGAAAGAATGATGCGGTGTATCTTCTGCTCAACAAACACAACTAGAGTTTCTGCCACACAAAATCCCATTAAAGCTTGAAAGAAATGGAGTATACTTGATGGTCAAACCACTTTCTTGTATCCCACATGCTATCATTATAGTGCGCAATCCACAGCAACTTTTTCTCCTAAGCATTTCTGATCTCAAATTTGATAGTTTGTGGGACTTGGACAGAATTATTCCGACAGAATTATGCCAAACAATTAAGATATAAGGTGTATGCTTTACTTGTGATTAGCTTTAACCGCTTAATAGTTAGTAGAGAATGTCGCTTCCATACATAGAGAAAATTATGCAAAAAGTGCTTTTCATAAAAATATTAAGGAATCTTCCCTTTTGTCTAGGAGGGGAAGTTGGGTTTTGTTTTTTTCGAGTATTGACTGTGCTTGAAAGAGCAAGTCACAATGGAGAACAGGAAGGAAAGGAGCTCGAGAGGGGAGAGATCCTGATGACTTTATTGAGTCTCAACTTTCATCATTCAAGGCCTCTCCCAAAAAGGCCCTCCACTACATCTTGTCTGCAAGTGTTGTGCATTGAAACATCCATTTCCTCTGCGCGTCTTTTTCAAGAAAAAACCTCTGCTGCTCATGGAAGAAATTCCCAGTTACTTGTTGATGGGGATATCTTGTGATTAAAGGGTATATAGCCAAGCAAGCACAGAAATAAAGGAGGCATGACTAAGAGGCAGAATTTCCCTACTGACACACCTGATTTGCACAAAGATATACTTGTTTGTTTTGATTAAGTTAGCTAAGCACATTAATCAAGAGATCTAAGAAGGTGCTAGTGGACTTGGTAGCTAAGTATTCTGTCATTATGCTAGGTTAATCAAAGCTGTACAGAATACTTAAAAGAGCCAGTTTTGTGAGTGGTAGAGGAATCTCAGCACAATTCAGAGTTTGCTAATTAATATTTGGTGGCATCAACTCCACTCAAAACCCTCGCAGAGAAAAAGGGCACTGCCCATCTAATCAATCTTAAAAGAAATTAGTGCTTTCATTAATTTGGAATACTTAATTGACTTGAGTTGCTTAAAATATTAAAATACAGTCTTTTTTTATTTAAAAATATATTAAAACATATCTTTTTAATTTTTAAAAATTATTTTTGATATTGACACATCATAATAATCTAAAAATATATATAAAAAATAATTCCAAAAAAAATAAATCAAACTCTTTCATCCGCTTTATTAATGGCTAAAGTAATTATTTTCTTCCAACACGTGAATCATTTTCCAAAAGTTTATGCAAAAAGTTTTTAACTAGTAAAAATCCAATATTGATATCTTAAATGACCACCCATTATCTCAGCGACGATCCACTCAAAAAAGTATTAAGTCATAATCAGATCGACTTCTGGGTCAACTCGATGACTAATCGATCTAGTCTAGACATGATTTTACATTAAAATAGATAAGAGTTAACTTGATATAATCTGATCAATTTATCACTCAATTGACTCGCTTAAAATCTAACTTAATTTTTTTTTAAATAAAATAAAACAACATTATTTTATTTTATTTTTTAAAATTTTGAAATGACTTTGTTATGAGTATACCTTTAATAAAAAGGATATTTTATTCATCAAGTGGCTAACTTATTAGTTTGTTAAAAAATATGATATATATATATATATATATATATAGATTACAATTTACTCCAGGCAGTTAATAATGTAAGAGGTGACATGATATTCAACCAATAGAATCCCTGGCTTAGGTCATGCATGGATCGGGGTAGAAGGTGACCGACAAGTGATGGAGTCACTAATCACCACGACTGTGTTTTAAATTGAGACGAGGGTGCCTCTGCATGCAATTGACTATCTCACCAAATATTATTATTTTTATTCTTTTTATTTATTTACATTCAACCAATAGGAAAGCAGAGCTGCACATCTTCAAGCCAATACCCGCGAACCAATGAGGTGGTTGAAAATATTATAATGTATTTTTTTTTAAATGTTTTCTTTTAAATGTATTAATATAATATTTTTATTATTTTTAATATTACCATTTCAAAATGATATGAAAATATAAAAAGAAATATTAATTTAAAATAAAAAAAATTATTTTTTTTAAATCACTCTTGAAATGATGAAAAAAACAAAATAGGCACAAAATTCTAAGAGGAAAATCCAAATAAGTCAAAAGAAAAAAAATATAATTGAAATTTAATAATTGGGTCAACTTGATTAAAATAGTGAATTATTTTTTTTTTTTAAAAAAAAAAATAGTGAATTATTTGATCTTACAGCCATGGACTTTGGAAGAAACCTAAAAGATATTTTAAAATAGAAGCTGTTAGGCATTAAAATAGATTATTAATTTTCCGTATAATTAATCCAACCAGTCACCGGCAAATCTTAATATTAATAAAATAACTATTTACTATGTTGTTCGCAATTTGTTTACTTTTTAATATATTAAAATATCTTTTATCAACCTTTTCATATTAAAAATTAATAAATATCAAATTATTTTCTGATCTAATCTTAAATAAATCATCCATTTTCAACTTATTATATCTCATAAATTTAATTTTTTTTATCCCATTTCCTGAATATAAAATAATAACCTAATTAAGGAGAATTCGACCCCAAAACTTTACCAGGTTGGCATATATATATATATATATATATTCTACAATAATTCATGAAGAAATTAATACAAGAGTAGTAGTTGATGGTTATCAAGATTGTCCTTCAGGAACCTGTTTCTCTGTCTAGTTGGCCAGTTGCAAAAGTTCATAGGTCGTTTGCAGTACAGACAAGAACATTTGTTACACTTTGGCTTCTAGCTTCATAATTTAATATTTACTTGTTAATCCACACTATGACGCCTCTTATTTTGGAATTTCTATACATTCCTTCCGCACCCTTCTTTTGTACTTCTCTTAAACTTTATTTTTAAAAAATTAAACTTTAAATTAATATGTTTTTTAGTGTTTTTATGATCGATCGTGACGGTGACGTTGATATTGAAAATAAAAATAATATTAAAAAATTATTTTAATATATTATCAAATAAAAAACGTTTTAGATCATAATCTCAGATATATACCACGAGAGTCTTGGAAATATTTTGAAATAATTTCTAGATTAAAACTGATATATCTCAATTAAGTATATATACAGAGGTAGTTTTTTTTTCTCTCCCTCAATTGGATCTGAGAAAAATCAGAATTCTGGATTGAGTTTTCGTTGCCAATATTTTGTTAATATATTCCATCTAGATTGCATGTTTTACATTAATAAAAATGATGACATTCTTTGTTGAAAATTTGTGGTGGTTTTGAATGAAAAAAAGTGAATTGAGAGCTCAATTTATAAATCTTAGGGATCCATTATAGACGGATTGCTTTTGAGGTTTTCCCATAATTTCATGGGTTACGTGTATAGTTTTTAAATCCGATTCACAGATACACCTGAGATAAATCATGTGTCATGGGTTAGTTGAATTGATGTTAATCTGGGTTAATTTAATTTTTTATTTTAAAAAATAAAAATAATATCATTTAAAAAATAAAAATAAAAAAAGTTAACAAGTTTTAACCGAGTTTATATTGGGTTTTTTCTTAGGCCAATTAAATTTATGTTTTTTTATCAAGTGACATAATTTAATTTTTTTTTAATTTAAATTTAATTTAATTTAATTATTTTTAGATCACAAGTTAACTCGAGTTAAAAGAAAAGTTATACAGCAACACCAAGTGTTAGCATGAGACGCAAGATGGACTAATAATGTACGCAAAATCGAGGACAAATTCTAAAGATTCCTTGAATAAAATATTTTATCATCTTGGGATTTGCTCATCTTCAATAGGCAGCCCTGTCTAAGTATTTAAAGATTAGAGCAACCAATGCAAAGGCGATTCAATGTTTTGTTTCTTCGTTCATATTACAAATTTTGGAGGATTGTAGCTTCCTGGAATTGTATCTTCATGAGCATCATATTTTTAAGTATAGCACTAATGAGCCATAATGACCTGGGAATTATTATAATAATCATCATCATCATCGTCAACATCAATGTTATTGCATGCTTGATCAAATTTTAATGGGAAAAAAAGAGGCAAAACAGAACAAATCAATGTGAACTGACCACGGAATATAATCAAACATGTGGGGGATGTTAAAAGGGATGGAGGGCACGGGTCTAAGGTTTTGATTATAGGCACAGGAAAAATCGCAGAGCTAGGGCAGGTTGATCTACAAGTGGGTTTTTCTTTAAAATTAAAATAATGGTAAAGTGTAAAGTGCTGAGTTAGATGAAGGCAAATAGGAGGAGCTAAACCTTGATCTTGAAGTTGAGATGCCATGATTCCGGAGTGGTTGTTTGTGGGTCAAATGATATATTATGCCTAATTATATATAAAATAAACTAAAGTGTAATAATAGACAACTGCATGTTTATACCATTTGATTCTTCTTTTGATCTTAATTCGGTAATAAAGAACCATTCTCAACTCGGAAATTTTATGTTTTAGATGTTATTTAAATATAACTTTATATTAACTTACTAGCTAAACATATAATTTCATATAAAGATTATTGTGTTATCTAATTTCATATATAAAAGTTCTTGTAGATTTTTTATTTATTTATTAGAAATTGGTTATCGTGTTTTTTTTTAATGTTTTTTTATAGAGTTATCTCAATCTTATATACATGGTTGCGAGGTTAATGGGATAACCTAGATTGATTGAGTCAAATCTTTTTTTTTTTCCATCAACATTGGATTGTTTGATAATTGAGTTTCATTGGCCTGTTTAATTTGTTTTCAAAAGGATTATCCCAGTATCATCACCAGATTAATTACAAATTTGACATGCTAAGCTGGATGAGATTGGGTTGTTTTTTTTATATTTTTTTTGCTAGTTTTTCTAATTAGTTATTATATTATCGTTGCAATGCTAGCTTATTAAACCCAATTAAATTAATAACTTGAGTTTTTTTTTTTTAAAAAAAACACTTGTTATTGTCTTAGCATTCTTTTTTATGATGGAAGAAATCTAAACCGACTCACACAATAACACATATCACCTATCTAGTGAACATCTAAATATATTAATATTTTAATATCATATTAAAATATCATTTTAATCCAAAATTTTAATCTAATAATTGAATCTCAGGAAGTTATGAATTGATTCTTTAGCACTCCAAGGGTTGGCTCAAATTGTAAATTTTATTCATTTCAAGTTTAAATTCAAGCAAAGATTGAAAAAACCGATTCAAATATACTAAATCATTGATTGGTGAGTTTTTCTTCTCTTGAACTCACTCAAAATGAGCCCCTCGTCTCCTGCTTTTATATGCTTTAATATTTGTATGAGCTGATCAAGAAGGGATTATGGCTAGATGCATTATTATTCATGTACGCGTCCTCTAAAATAATGCAAGTCTTGTATTATTGTAGGGGAAGGGAGGATGGTTCATTTTGCTTTGTTTATTCCATGATTGGCTGGTATTGAAATTATTTTAAGCAAGTAAAAAGATGGCATGACAGTGCATGATCAGATAGCTACCCATTTGAGGTCATCATGTGGCGTTTACTGAGATCACACGGCAGCAAATGTGCCTGTGAGGAAATTGTAAAGTGACTCTAGCATCATGTGGTGAAGTTAGGGCTGTTAAGGGACGATGATGATGATGTGTTTTGCAGTGACTTTTTCTTGATAGAATATGAATAATTTAGTTCTTACACCATAGGAGCCTCGTTTCGTGTATATAAGCTTTGACATAGCATTAGTTTTTGGCTCACACTTTCACCAACTCTCTCTTCTTCCTCCTTGACTTCCCTGCAGCCTGTCGAGTTCCAGTCTCTTTAATTTCTTCTGTTACAAATACTATTAGAACAATAATCCCTACTGCTCTCTAATTGCCTCTGTTCATTTCCTCCTCTTCTTGCTCAGCTTTCTATGCTCTATAGTATTGTGTTTGCTTTGTTTTAGTCTTGAAGCTGGATCGGTCTTATTTTCTCCTTCTTCCTTAGCCAAACCTTTATAAAAACTTTCGAAGCATGTAAGTCTTTGCATTTCTCGAAAATCCCAGAAATCCCCCCCCAGAAAAGAAAAAAAAAATCTCTAGTTTTGTCCATGCATAGATTGCTTCATCTGATCTAGCGCTGCCTTTATTTTGTAGTTCATAGCCTGGCTTGCTTCATTTCCCCTATTCCGTAGCAGAAAATTTATAAAAGCTTGTCAAGCATGTAATTGAATTTGTTCTTCATTCCCATCATTCCAAAAACAAAAAAAAATAGTTTTAGTAATTTATTATATATGTTTTCATATCAGGAGTAACAATTTTCCTCTAGTACTGTTGTTGATCCTCCTGGCAAAGATCAAAATCACCCTGTAGCAAAAACATTATAAAAACCTTCAAAACATGTAACTGTCTCTCTCTCCTATCCACCCTCTAATTATCTCCAAAAAAAAAAAAAAAACTTGTTTGTGTCTTTGTTATAGTGTTACTTGTTATCATCAAAAACCAGAAAAAAAAAAAAGTTGGGAAAGAAGAATGCCGGGGCCAGAAGAAGCTGGGACACCGACGGTGACGGCACCGAATACGCCGGGGACACCGGGAGGGCCACTTTTTACTGGGCTGAGGGTGGACTCACTGTCCTATTCAGATAGGAAAATAATGCCAAAATGCAAGTGCTTGCCTGTCACTGCTCCAAATTGGGGTCAACCCCACACGTGCTTCCTTGATATTCCTGCTCCTGACGTTTCTCTAACTCGCAAGGTAAAACCTCTCTATGATCATCTCTCTCTCTTTTATTACTTGTTTTTGGACTCCCATGAATGCCACTAGCTGCCATGCAAGCACACACGCCACCCCCCTTCACATCACCATGGTGTTAATTCTAATCATGCGTGTCTTTCATATAATAATTTCTATTGTTATTGATTTTTATTAAAAAAAAACTCATAGAATTAATATAAAACTATTTTTACACTTTGTTTACTTCGATTTCAGTTAATTATAATTTAGATTCTTTGGGACTTGTTAATATTTTTATTTTAGAAATATGGTTTGCATCGTAAATGTAGTGGCACTGCGATCTTCAAAATAGTTTTTATGACTTGAAAATACATAAAAAAATTTAATTTAATTTAATTTTTAATTTTAATATATTAAAACCATAAAGATATACTAAAAACATATCAATTTAATATTTGTTCAAATCATTTTTTTTTCCTTCAAAAAGTGCATGTAAGCATGAGAGAAGCCGTGACAAACACAGCTTAGACGGATACGTTGAATATTCAACGCTGCAGTTATTATTATTGCTTGCAATGTTGACTTCGTTGTTTGCCGTTATCCTCCCGAGTTTTAGTGAAATTTCGGGCGGTTAGAGATTTTATTTTTATACACGGCTGTGACATTGCATTTTGTTTTACCGAAGGTTTTTGATTATATGTAGAAGATAATGTTTTTTTTCAGTATTTTAAAAGTATTTTTAAAAAATATTAAATTTAATCTATTTAATTTTTTATTTTAAATTAATATTTTTTAATTTTTTGGATTATTTTGATGTACTAATATCAAAAATAATTTTTTTAAAAATAAAAAAATATTATTTTAATATATTTTCGAGTGAAATTATTTTAAAAAACAACCGATAATCAAACTCTTAAACACGCTTTAAAGATTGTTTGAAAGGTATAGCAGTCGTATCTTGCATAAATTAATTTGAAGTAAAATAAATAAAATTTAATTTAATTTTTTCAAAAAAATATAAAAATAAACAGTTCGTAGTAACCATCCAAACTCCAAAGTCTTAGATGGTGGGCCGTGGGTTTGATACCCTGACATACATGAACAAGCCTAGTGGCTTGTAAATCTAATTGAATGTGATGTCCTGTCTCATAGTTAATTAGGGTTTGCTTACTGCCCTAAATTAGAAGAGATGGAGACAAGAAAAAAAAATCAATTTTTTTTTATTTTGAAATTGTGTGAAAATATATTTAATTTGTTAATCTTACATTATTAACCTCTGAGGGATTAAAATAGAAATTAACCCGTCCACTTCTTTCATTAATTATTTGTCATTAAATTATATGATTAGTTGGGCATGATTAATGTTTTTATTATAGTTAAATATTTGTTACAAATTAACTAAAATAATATACCAGCATGCTAATTAAACTACGAGGAGGAGGGTGGCAGCTTCTGGGTTAATTTTATTCCAATAAGAAGCTTCTTATTGGACCTTAAGTTTGTGGTTAGAAATAAAGCTGGTGACAGAGGTGAAAATAATGGAATTAATATATATATATAGTCTTCAGGGCCAGTAAACACAGAGAAAATAACCCAAAATATTAAAAATCATGAGGTCATTTCACCTGCTCAATCTATTGCTTGTTGTCTAGAATTAATTGCGTTTTAAATATGTTTTATAAAAAATTTAATATTTTTTAAGATTAATTTATTAATATTAAAAGTAATTTTTAAAAATAAAAAAAATATTATTTTAATACTGATTATGTTTGGACGGTTTGTTAGTAATACGTACTGCGTATATCATCTTCTTGTTAGAAGATAATATTTCTATGTCTACCTGTCTCTTTAGAGCATCCTCATCAAACATTAGAGAAGTAGGGTTGGAATGTATCAGTTCCTATGTAAAGCCAATTGATGTGAAGCTAAATTATATGAGTTCTTTTTGTTGTTAATTTGTTGAGTGATTGAGTTCTTGAATTATTTTAATGATTTTAAAATGCGGTAAAATGCCTATATATAATTCGTGTCAAAATATTCATTTGGAATAATATGATCAATAATTGATGATTGGGTGTTTACGGATTAATTACTGACATGTTCATGCAGCTTGGAGCAGAATTTGTGGGAACCTTCATCCTGATATTTATGGCGACAGCAGGACCAATAGTGAACCAGAAGTATGATCACGCAGAAACACTGATCGGAAATGCAGCCTGTGCCGGACTAGCAGTGATGATCATAATCCTATCAACTGGACACATCTCTGGAGCTCATTTGAACCCATCACTCACCATTGCTTTTGCAGCTCTACGCCACTTCCCTTGGGTCCAAGTGCCTGCCTACATTGCAGCTCAAGTATCGGCTTCCATCTGTGCTTCTTTTGCTCTTAAAGGAGTCTTCCACCCCTTCATGTCTGGTGGGGTTACCGTTCCATCTGTGAGCACTGGCCAAGCTTTTGCGCTTGAGTTCTTCATCACTTTCAATCTCTTGTTTGTTGTCACTGCCGTTGCCACTGACACTCGTGCTGTGAGTACTTCGTCCTAGTAATTCATTTCTTTACACACCCACCTAGATGGCGTTTCTCTCCTAAGGAAAGAAAAACCGCCGTTGCAAAACCCTGTGACCCGTCAGCTCAGGCCTTGGCTTGGTCTGCGTCGCTAGAAATAATAAGTTATTAATGTTATATATTAATCTGTACCAACACATGAGTGCATCTCCACACACATGCATAAGCTTATATATTTTCTCTCTTATTTCTTTTTGATGAAAAGGTGGGAGAGCTGGCTGGAATAGCAGTCGGAGCTACGGTTATGCTGAACATTCTTGTTGCAGGGTAAGTTACTCCAAGTCTTCCTTCCTTCTTTAGGCAATCATTTATTTGTTTATAGAGATTTTTGAAAACTTCATCGTTTCTGTAATTTTATCTCGAGGACATTGCTAGGTGTTTGCGACAAAACATGGAAAAAGAGATTGAAATATAAGTAAACAAATCCAGCTCTCTATAAAGTCAATAATATCAAGCCTTGCATGCAAGGAAGAGCCTAAAAATTAATGTCGTATCTGATAGCAGTACTGATTCCCCGAATAGGGTAGGCGGGCTAGCAATACATGACACCACATTAGCTAGGGCCGGGGTTAAAGATGGCTAGAGAAATGATGGAGGGATAGGTCTAACCTTTCCTGTTGAAAGGACAAAAACCATGAAAGAACCAAACATGAGAAGCTCCGGGAATTTTCATATACAGTATGAAAACTAAATAATTTTCTTTTACAAGAATATAGTGATTTTACCATAATATATAATGCTTACAACACAGAAAACAAAGTTTGGTGAAGAAAAATATTGGAAAGTACAGTGGTATAATTGTAATCTTCTTGACGTGGGCAGGCCATCAACTGGTGGTTCTATGAATCCAGTGAGGACTTTGGGGCCAGCAATAGCTGCAGGAAATTACAAAAAAATTTGGATTTATCTGGTGGCACCGACACTTGGAGCCGTAGTCGGTGCTGGCGCCTACACGCTTGTGAAGCTCCGGGACGACGAGACTGATCCACCCCGTCCAGTCAGGAGCTTCCGTCGCTAGGATAGATCGATCGATCGATCATGCAATGAATGATGGCGTGGAACAAGACGATACATGCATGATTAATATCTTTGAAAGTTTGCGAAGAATAAAAAGGTGATGTGACGCTAAGTCCACGGCCTACAGTGTGGTTGAATAATGGGGTGCACTTGGAGTGGTGATTGCCATCTCTTCAGTCATCATCTCTGGATATGTAATTAATATAGAGCTTGACGAAGTGCTTATTTATTTTGTGTGTTTTATTTCCTAGCTACGTGAGATTAAACATGTCTCATAATATTACTGTCTTTGTGTTTTAATATTATTGTCTTAATTTGTAATTTCCTGTGAAAAATGTTATGTGTGATGCAGAAAAACATATATGGGATGAAAATGCAAGGATTATGTACATTTTTCCTCGTTGTATAATTTTACTGAGCATTTTGCCTACTCATATCTCGTAATATCCGGTTGGATTCGATATTAATTGGTAAGGGATATATATATATAAAATGAAGGACAAAACAATACTCAAATCACATTAATTATCATTTTAAATATTTCAGCCACCATCATATTGTCACTACCATTTTTTGACGATGTATAATTTAAGATAGGTATGAAAAATGTTAAAAAATACTATAAATCATATCTTGTGATTTTATCTGATAGCTTAAACTATTGGATTGAGATGATCTTTTAACATGGTATTAGAGCCTTGATAACTAAACGGTCACGAGTTCGAATCTTACCATCTCTATTTATTTGATAAAATTTAAACACAAGGTAATGTGAACTTATGCAAGTTTCAACCCTAAAGAGTTTTCATTTAATGAGGTATATTAGAAAATAATATAAATTATATCTTGAGACCTCACCTAATAATTTAAACGTGAATTGATTCTTTGATAAAAAAAAAACACAATTGCTCATATTTACTTTTTTGTATTTCCTGCTTTTGCTCTATAAATTTTAATTTTTTTTATATATACTAATAGAGTTGAGTTTTTTAAATAATTTAAAACATTGTTTACAATTATACTGTTCTTTTTTATAGTTTATTTTATTTAGAGAATTTTATTTCATTGCAATTTCATTTTGGGTAAAGTGTCGAATAATAAGCATGGGCTGGATTTACAAGGGCCCACACATTAGGCCTAAAACAAAAAACGAACTAAAGGCCCAAGGTCTTGACTATTCTTATTTTCAGCAAAGAAATTACAGCCACCGAAGACCAACTGCAAAAGCAAACAAGTCAAGGAAAAGATGACTCGAACGATGGAGTGGGCAGCAAGAGGGAGCCACATGAGAGGAATACCAAGAAAGATGGTGATTATGGCCGTTGGAGCATTTGCAAAGGCAGTTGCCAATCTTCTTAACACCACTACAGTCCATAATGCTGATACCCTTATCAATCTTGTTCGATCTAGACCCCTTGGGGTGCCCCTTATCACTGTTAGCAATCACATGTCCACGTAACTTATGCTCATTTGGTTGCCTTTTCTTTTCTGGGTTTCTTTTTTCTGTTTGTTTAATGCTTGATTTCTCGGTAAAGATTGGTTCTTTGACCGTTAATGAAGCGAAAGTTTGGTTTTTTAGAGTTTTGCTGTTGTTTTTGACAGGTTGGATGATCCAGTGATGTGGGGATTCAAGGGGTTTCCTATTTTTGATTCAAATTTGGCTAGATGGGCACTTGCAGCTGAAGACATTTGTTTCAAGAATTCATTGCTGTCTTATTTTTTCCGTATTGGTATTTTTTTTTCCTTACTGATTTTTGTGTTAAATTGTCTATTGTGTTTGTTGGTTTTGGAGTTTTCTTTGTTTCATTTTCTTTTTTTAATTTGATCTATGTATATGAAAATCAGTTGCAATTTAGTGTTCTGTTGTTGGTTCAAACCTTAGCTGCTGCTGAAACAATATCACTTGAAAGTACTAAAATAGGACAGGCCATGTTCTATTCTATCTTCAGTTGTGGTTGCGACATAAATCCTTGTTTTTAAGTAATTTATGTGATACTTTTTTAGTAAGCTTTTGGGTCTGAAGTAGTGAATTCTGCAGGGAAATGTATACCTATTACAAGGGGTGGTGGAATCTATCAAAAGCACATGAATGAAGCTCTTGAGCGGTTGAGTGATGGAGAATGGGTATTTAGTTAAAATGCTATACCATTATTTGGTGTAATGATTGGATGGTTTTGTTGTTTAGTTTCTACTGAAACATAGTTTGGTTAGTGTATGAATGTGTTGAATGTTTATAGTATTACATTTTTTTTATGTCTTAATGAACTCTCCTGGCAGGCCTTATGCTATTAGTTAAAAGTGCCCATGCTTTCTTCATTGTATCAATGAAGTCCTGGCCTCACTAGGCTGCTAAAACATAATTCTTTGCAATTCCACCTCCCTCTCTCTCAGCATTGGCCAATTTTGTGAAAGATGTGAGCCTTTTTAGTCTGAAGCAGCTTGGTCATTCAACACTTTTTCTTGATGGATGTAACTAGATTGACAGAAAGATTGCTGTCATAGTGTCAATGATACATTGAGACGATTTATGTTATGCTTAGTTTTGTCAATTTTTCATGAATGAGAGCATAGTGTTTAACGTGTTTTTGCTCAGTCAATGTCCTGTTTTTCGTACATTGGTGCGTTACTGTCAAGTATGAAAAAATTCCAGGCAGTAACTTGTATAGTTCAATTATTACAAGTTCAAACCAGTAGCTTGAATAGTAGTAATATGATGAGAACCTGAATTGGAATTGATATTGTGAAAAATATTGCACGTTTTTAGGTTGCAATGGACTTGTGAACAGCAGGAAGCATGATTTAATGGCTTTCTTTACCTGGGTGATGTTTCAGTCTCACTTGCCATCATAGCGATACATATCCTACACTAGCAGGCAGAGTGTCTGAGAAATTATGTAAATTGTTCCATAGTTTTTTATGAGGAAGCAATTTTTTTCTCACTGTCCTGGTGCTTTTCTTGCTTTTAATGAGCAGCTACATACCTTTCCTGAAGGAAAAGTGTCTCAAGAAGATGCTCCTATAAGGCGATTGAAATGGGGAACTGCTAGTCTCATTGTTCGTTCCCCTGTAACTCCAATAGTTCTGCCAATTGTTCATCATGGTTTTGAAGAGGTAACTTTTCTTCAATATTCATAGAATTGAAAGATTTTGAAGAGGTGACTTGAACATGTACAGAACTGAAAGAGGATTGCGTTCCCATTTTCCTTGTGTGCCAGAAAGCTAGACATTTACATGTAACAGTTCTTCATTCACGCACTAATTTTACTGATTTTGGGTCTAGAAGTTCTTCATACAGCAACGTTTTTGGCCTATTTAACTTTCTGGATTTTACAAAAAATGCAGCCATCATTGAGTATTTCACATCATTGGTTATAACTTGCAGGTGATGCCTGAAAATTTTTGGTTTGGGAGAAGGCCTCCTTTTCCGTTGTGTAATAAGAGCATCAACATAGTTATTGGCGAGCCTATGGAATTCAACCTTCCTAAAATGACACAAATGGCAATTTCTACGTCCCATAATTTGCATAATCCTACCAGAGGATGGCCCATCCTTTCCCCGTCTGGATTGGATGAAGCAGCACAGAGGTGTCTCTACACTAGTATTTCAGACCAGATTCAGACCTCCATGGAAAGCTTAAGGAGTTCGAGTAAAAAGTTATCTGAGGCAAAATCTCTGAATTCTGGACAGGTAGAAGAGTAGAGAATATCTTCGTGCATGTCTTCTACCAAGCATGCATGGTGGTAGGGGATATGCATGTGATTATTTCCAAAAGTTTATGGTAATGATAAATACACCTTTGTTCTGGTCACGTTTCGTGGAATCAATTTCAAAAATTTAAATGAGGGGGGAAGCACAAGACATCCTTTCATTAGTTCAAATTCTTGATTCTTTTTGCATCTCTTTGAGGGTGGATAGAAAGGTGTGATAATTTTTCTTGTGCACTCCATATCCTTATTCATTTTCCCTCGAAAAAATTGTATCTGGAAGGATGAGAAGCAGGTTGGTCCCTAAGGTTTTTAAAACGACAATCCTAATGATTTGAAACAAGAGACGAGAGCTCATTGAGCATTGCCTCTTGATGCTTGTTTTATGTAATTTAATTGTGAGCAAATACATAATCAGCACCTCTTACAGTGTCATGGGGTATTTGGACAACGCTCTTCACCACTTGCAGTGACTACTGAACATTTGGTATCCTTGCCTAGGGTGAAAGATCTGCAATTGATTCTTTTAGAGGTATATTGGAGGGTGAATGATTGTAATCGAAGCAACTTTTTGTGGCTACAGGAGTCTCTGCTGAGATTCATTGGAACTGGAACACTGTAATTTGATGTTCTAAATCGTTTTATTATTGTGAAGGACGTTCTATCTGCCTTGCTTGTAATCTTCGCAATAGGTATTCCTTAATAGAATTATCTTCTTCCATTGCCTGCATGTATACAATGGTGTTTTGCACGTTCAGCAGTTGCTCTCTGATGATTTTCTTTTCCTCGAATCTTTGTCTGCTACCCTGAAATGCATGGATGATAGAAGTCAAATATCTTTCATTAGCGGTGGTTTGTAGTGGAGAGTTTGGTCATGCACTCATGTAGTTGAGATGGCTAGTCTCGAGGTAGTGGAGTTAGTTGATGCTATCACAATCAAATGATGAGCTTTGGAATCATAATTGAAACCACTTTATTCGTATTTCACTTGATAATGGCAACTGTACTTGGACTCTGCATTCATACCTTCTTTTTCCCTTCCTGGACCTTCACAGACAGAATTAGTTGGTAGCAGCTAGCACGGGTAGGATTTTCATTCATACCCTTTTCTCTGGTGGACCTTGCACACACAGAATTATCAGTGAGTAGAAGGTAGAAAGTACAGCAAATATACATTACTAATCCCAGCAGTTTTATGGTACAGATTACAGAATGTGGATTTACTATTGTCAGGATCTCTCTCACTTTAGGGCTATCACAAACTAATGAATATGCAACCATAACGGACCCCAGGATAAAAAGTAAGGGCAGTGTGGAGGCAGAATGCAGGTTGGAATCCCTTTAAGAAGACCCAATCTCTTTTTCTAGGAGCTGTTATCGCCTTTTTTGTGTGGCAGCACCGTCATTCTTGGAGCTGTATGCCCTCTTGGTAAGAAAAATGAATGAAATTCTTGACGATAACGCCAAGGCAAGTTTGCTTTTGGTGAATAGAAAAGTTGATTTTCTAGAAGACTGCAGGACTAGCCCTGTTGCTATTTCGTTCCAAACATAGATTGAATAAATTTTAAATTAATTTTTACTTATTTTTAAATTATTTTAACATGTTGATAAATAAAAATAAAAAAAAATTATTTTAATACATTTCATTTTAAAAATATCTTATTACTTCAGTCATTGGTTACTACCATTTGAGCTTTCCTCGTTCAAAACATGGTACAATTTCTACTTAAATTTGGATTGACTCATGGTGGTTAGAATGAAGGTTGTTCTTGAATTTATATCATTTCTACTTCTGAAGGTGCTGCCTACTTGTGACCAATGAGTTTGTTTATTGGGTTATTATTTTGGATTTTGATTGAAAAAGAGGTTGGAAAAAAAGAAATGTTTATTTGTAAATTCATTAATTCTAATATAAATGATTTGTTTAAGATTTTATCAAAAATAGATTAGATCTTTGTTTATAAAGCAAGCAGGCTCGAAAACATTTTGACTTTAAAAATTAAAAAAAGTCATTTTCTAGTATAGGAAAGGTATTATACTAGATTTTGTGTGTGACTCGGTTCAAGATCGAGATTATAGATTGAATATATTAATCTAAAACGATTTAAAAAATAACTTAAAACAATATTGTTTTGAAAATATTTAAAATAAAAAATCGGTTTTTAATCAAGTTGACTATATCGTTAATAATCTATCAAGAAGAAGAAGAGTAGATTTGATTAAATCAATTATTACCTTATATAATTTAAAACTCAACTCAAGTTAGATTTTGTATCCGCGAGTAGTTAACTACCAAACCAAGAATGTAGCAGTAAAAAAATACCCTAAAAAAAAGAAAAAAAAGAAGAAGAAAGGGACTGATAGATATAATGAATCTAACTTGTTTTATGCTTTTAACATGGCTGGTATTTGCTTTAACAATGATGACTTTCCATTCCCCAAATTTCTCATGTCTGTCTTTAATGCTACTGTGTGAGTAAATACTCTTCTGCTGCCCCTTCCATCTCTCATGAACATTGAAAGGGACAAAATGATTAGACATGAACAAAACTAAGGACCTGTCAAGTTAGTTATGGCGTTTTAAAAAAAATTATTATTTTTTTATTTTTAATTTATTTTTATATGCTGATATTAAAAATAAAATTTTAAAAAATTATTTTTAAATAAAAAATACTTTAAAAAACAACATCAACTATACCTGAAGCATTACTAAAGTGATTTAGCTAGATGGCAGGTGGTCATGGGAGTTTACTGCTAGTCACGCAAGTATGAAGCTACAGTGAATATGCATACCTTTGGCGGGCAGAAATACACAGGTGGGAGAGGTGCCGGCAGCAACATGGCCGGCAATCCAGCAAATTTGCCTTGAATGAGTCATTTGTGGCGCAAACGTGCATGTGCCTGTGAAGCAATAATTGTGGCTCATTGTTAGGTCATAATTCCCTTCGGAAAGGATCAAAGGACACGAAATTTATGGGTCCATTTCAGATTTCTGCATGCATTACAAATGATG
>Ga0307518_10000592_pt1 | contig 27582 bp, 19 predicted proteins | sample 25_EM_MG_FD_203889 | JGI IMG/M metagenome (GOLD analysis project Ga0307518, IMG submission 203889) | Populus trichocarpa ectomycorrhiza microbial communities from riparian zone in the Pacific Northwest, United States - 25_EM | ecosystem: Host-associated > Plants > Roots > Unclassified | place... | reverse complement strand
ATATCACATCCACACCACACACCAAGCAGTGAATCCACCTTTTTTTTTAAATGCAGAGAACAGAACATCCTGAAAAAAAGTTGGAAAGAACACAGGATAAAAGTGCCAAGTTCTATATGATAACCAACTTGCAGCTGTGCCAGACGTGTAGACTAGGTATAGCAATTAGCTTGCTGCTACTTAGAAACCATGAATCTTGATGTTTTCCTTCTTCGCAATGCCAGACTGTTCGCAGAGAGCGAAAGAAAATGTTTCATTCATGGCTCCCAAATATAAGAAGTACTTTGTAAAAGACAAGGTCAGGGTGTGTTTATTACCTGAATGAGGAAGGTGGAAACGTTCTTCCTTTGATCACCCTGAAGTTGAATGACCTGCATCCATGCACAAAAGCAGTGTTCAGGCTATATTATTTCTGCCAGAAGACATTTATCAATATGAAAACCAGGATTATGCACTGCTATTGAGCAAGCACAAGAGGAACCCATTAACAGTAGCACACATCCTTGCATAGATACTCACTGAATGCTCTAGTAGATAGATTAATATAGGGAATAGTGAAAGATTTGGAAATGAATGGAAGTTATAAGCAAGAAAGGAGTAGAGGAGAGTCTAATACTCATCCACAATATCTAGCGAGCTAGCTTTACAAGAGCTTCGTTTTCAAAGAAGATATTCCAAGATTGAATTTTTCAAGTCATTTTTCAAACATTTTAAGAACCGAAAGAACAGCTCAAGACTGCACCTAACCGCCTACTCTTGTTGGCAATAGCAGACAATGCACAAATTTATGATAATACCTCTCAAGGAAATTCTTGAAACCACATGGATAAACACAAACCTGGCCTAACTCAGGGTCCTGGACAACAGTTCCATTGCAGCAGAACTCTTTCTTGAGGTCCTTTAGTATCTTGCTGTAGCTATATTCCTTCTTCAACCCTTGAACAGTAGTCAGGCTTTTCCTGCCATTTCGCTGTTGTACACGCACATGAACATAATCCTTTGCCCCAGCACCAGAGTCATCAGCATTTGCCTCAGCGAAGGGATCTATGTCATCCAATGAAGAAGCGCTGTTAGCATGAACTGGTAATTTAAACATCCCTCTTTCCCTCACCCAACTATCACCTAAAAACTTCAAACTTCTCAACTCATCATTTCTATATAGAAGGATGAAATCCCATTAAAACACACAACATAATCAGAAAAAAAAAAACCAAAACCCAGACTCTTAAAACCAAAATGTAGATTCAACAGCAAAACGGATCACATGTAACTACTCACTCAGCCTCTTAAAACACACATATTCATCAGCTCAAACCTTAATTTTCTCTCTCTTTCCTTTCCCTCAAACCCTTATCAAACAAACAATCATATTCATCATCCGTAAAAGGGAAGAAGGAAATCATAAATCAACACCATGCACAAAAATCTACCAAAGCAATAAAAATCGTACATTTATCTTCAAAAACCGACCAAAATCAACCCCTAACAACAATAAAAACAAGACCCCATCAGGAGAAACAAACAGTGAGCTTCTTCTTTGTTTGGTGATTATATAAAGGAGAGAGACAACACTTGTTGACCACACAAACTTAGTTTGGTCGGTATCCATATAAAAGGAAACACTACAGGGGGCCTTTCTTGTCTTGATACCGTACGTACGTCTTCATTTTAAAGACTTTAACCTCGCGTTTGTTGTCGTTTTATCTTTTAGTCGTTGTCGGTTTTTTCTACGGTTCAGATTGTGGAGCCGGAGCCGGAGCCATCAGCCATTATCATCAAGCTTATGAAAATGCAACGCACATTATTATATTAATATTTCTAAAAATACATTTTATATTAAGATACTCATATATACATGACCAGTTAATTCTTCCTTGCAAAAACATATAAAGAAATTCTATTTCAGTATTTTGACATAAATCCAATCTTAATTCTAACAGAAACCATTTAAATAGTTGAGTTATCACATAAATTTTCTAAAAATCATGCTATTAATCACCACCACAATTCTCAATAAAAAAAATGGAACACAAAGATTCATATGCTGCCAAAAGAAAAAAAATCAAGAAAAGAGAGCTTGCCCTGAGAATTATAATATATACTTGTATATATCACATCAAGGTTTAAAAGACAAGCATACATATATTATTTCTTAACTAGTGTAAGTAGTAGAAAGGATAGTTATTAAATACGAGGTTGAAAATATAAGTTGTGTTAGTTAATCTGATTTTTTATTTTAAAAAAATTAAAATAATATTATTTTGATTTTAAAAAAAATTAATAAATTTTTTACCAGGTAGCTCAATTAAAATGATTTTTGCTTATTATGGTAATGATTTAGAAATCACATTTTTATGATAATGATTCCGAATAGGAAAGTCTCTATTGGGCATTCTATTGATTAAAATAATTATAAAATTTCAAAATATAACATATCTTTCACTCTTTTTTTTTATATATAAAAACATAATTTTCCTATACTTAATATTCCTTTTTTTTTGTTTTTTCTTTTAAATGAGAAAATGTTACTTTTTTGAGAAATCCTTCAGGGGCTATAGCACCCCCAGCAAAACGAAAAACAAGAAGCTATAGCCTCAATGCCTATAGGCCTCAAACAACTGGGCTAAGAATGTATGACACGCCGTTTCAGATTTTTGAACTAGCAGGACACATGGTGTAATCACCATAGCATTGCCTTTGTTGCTTCAGAGTGCGTTCCCACTAACCCATCTTTCAATATGTCTTGTTAAATTCTCTTACAATTTCAATTACAATATGCTAAATTCGATTCAAAAAGTCCATCTGGGTATTGCCGTTTATTTATTTAGTTATCAAAGTTCTCTCCTTTTTCAGTGATTTTTCGGGTTTTTTTTATCTGTTGGGTTATTTGGATTGATTTGTGATCTCGGGTGTTTCCGTTATGTCTGTATGATTAGTTTTGTAGATTTTATTTGGGTTCTAGTTTATGCTCACCAAATGTTTGATGAAATGTTTTTTTCCATTTTTTCCTTTCCTGAAGCAGGTTAGAAATGGCTTTGAGGAAGAAACTATGGGAGAATCTTGTGGAAGAATTCAGTAAAACCTATTTTATGCATTCGAGATTTTATAGTTCAAGAGTCGACTTTAAGAAGCTAAGGCCTATGATATTAAAGAGGATTCAAAATCGTGCCAAGGATTATCCGGTGAAAGGAATGGTCCCGGTTGCCCGAGAGGTTCTTGAAAAAAGAAAGCTTCTTATTCAAGGTGTTTCCACTCTTATGGAAGTTTTTCCGGTCCTGGCTTGCAAGTAAGTTGCTAAGGTTTGATGCACATTTTGGATTTTAGTGTGTTTAAGGTAAAAAGAATGATAGTGTTGTCTTTTTCAATCACCAAATGTTCTTGTTTGATTGGTTTGTTATTATGATTGAAAAAAATTGTGTTTTGTAGGTTCTGTCCTGAAGTATATATTGGTGAGAAGGGTCATTTGATTCAGACTTGTTATGGTTACAAGCGTTGTGGTAGGAAGCGGGTTCATGAATGGATCCCTGGGGGTTTAGATGATATACTGGTGCCAGTAGAGACATTTCGCTTAGATAACATGTTCCAAGATGTTATCGAACATGACCAAAGGTTTGATTTTGATCGTGTTCCTGCAGTTGTGGAGTTATGCAGGCAGGCAGGTGCCAATATAGATGATGAGAATCTCCACCCTGGCATGTTGGATTTGGACGGGGGGATTGGTCATATTGATGGAGGTGAGCCTTTCTCACCTAGCCATTTGATGTATATAGCCAAAGAAATTCTCGATGCATGGGAGAAGCTTAGATCAGGTGTGCAAAGGTTGTTGTTGGTTTATCCATCCAAAGTTTGCAAGCATTGTTCTGAAGTTCATATTGGGCCATCTGGACACAAGGCTCGGCTTTGTGGGGTATTTAAGTTTGAGAGCTGGCATGGGAAGCACTTCTGGAAGAAGGCAGAAGTTGATGATTTAGTGCCTCCGAAGATTGTGTGGCGGCGGCGGCCTCAAGATCCTCTTGTTCTTGTGAATGAAGGGCGAGATTTTTACGGACATGCACCAGCAGTGGTGGATCTATGCACGAAGACTGGCATTATTGTACCAACAAAGTATTCTTGCATGATGAAAATTCAGGGTTTATCAGCACCTGTTTCAAGATGATGTCTTTTGATTGAATCTAAAGTTGAGTCGGCATCAAGATATTCGTTCTGATGATTTATGAGCCTCAAAAACGTAAGGATCTGGATGCTTATATTGTGCTTATAGTAGTGACAAATAGGTTTGAGTGATACAAAAATGGATTGGAATGCTAGTAGCTAAAAAATTTCCGTATTGGATAACAAACAATGTGGAGTGAGGAACATAGCTGGTGGACCAGTTACAGTATTTGATTTTCTAATAAAATTAAGGCTTTGGCTAACTCGTGTCCTTAGAACATATGTTAAGAGGCTAGTTAGCTTGCTATTTGCTGATTCAATCCCCTGAAATTTAAGATTGGTGTAAAGATGCAAGAGATTCATTTTTAAATACAAATAGATATACAACTCTATACATACCTGCTCTCTCTTTATTATATTATTGATGTGATATTTCCATGTTCAAATTTTGTAAATGGATATCATGCTACCACACAAGTAATTTGTCTAAAATCAATTGCTTAAGAAAATGCATAATGAATCTGCATTTTATTTTTATTTTTTTGTTTTCTGATCTTATGGTCTTAATGTAACAAGGTAAGACTCGAACTCATATCATCCCTTTTTGTATTTTACGATGGAGTATCATCGGTTGAAACACCACATGGGTGAAAATTACTGGTTCCACTCATGATCATTAATACTAAATTACATTTTGGATTATACTAGATTTCCCCTATCATAAAATTTACTTGCTTGACTAATATCTTGTCTGCATGCCAAATCTCCTATATGATTTCGATGTCCTAAAATTTGATTTCTTTTGTTTTTGTTTTTGTTTTTGTTTTTGCTTGCTTACATATACACAGGCATGTCATATACAGTCAAAGTTCAAAATCGTAACACGGCTGTCTAGGTGAACAGATTTCAAGCAATACATGGCTGTCTGGGTCTTTCTCTCTTCTTTTTTCTCTCTTGAATGGGACTGATCAGGGATGAACAAAAACCTTATGCTTTATACAATGAGGTTGATGGTGGAGATTTTGACAGGTATCCTCTTCTACATTCAACTGGATAATAATGCCACAGGTGCTGATCTCAAGCGAGAGATTGAGGCACAGCAAGAGCTGCCTCAAGATCGTTTGATCATGTTTCTCGATAACAATCAAAGCCATCTGATAATTTATCAGGATGGAGATGGAACGTCTCTAATTGTGGGATTCAAGATGGATCTCAGATCTACCTTTTCTTCGATCCACTTCGATGAGTCTCCTCATCACTTGTTCTCCTGGCCTGATCCTTTCTTGTAGTAGTCATAGCATTCTTTTCGAAATTCCACGTTGAAAAGAGGTTTAAACTTTCCCGTTCTGTTGTATGTTTTAGGTTAGGTGGATGAAAGAAAATACTTAGAATAGACATGAATGGTAGTTACACATTACTATATATCATAGAAATGAATTGTTGTTGTTGTTATTTTACATAAATAAAATTTGATATTATATGTTAAACATATACTTGCTAAACCCAGCTTGACTCGACAAGTTATCTTGAAAACTCGAGATCTAGAGTTTGACTTTAGTCGAGATTTTAGTTGAATCATACAATCTAGTAAAACTCAATTGATCTGACCGGGGTTTTAATGATTAAATTGACCATGTCAAATCTGATCCAAACCCTGTTAAATCAACACCAATGAAAAAATTAAAAAATGACACCATTCTAATAAAAATAATTGACTTGGATTGATATAATGACCCACAAACTAATGGGATGCCGTTATTTCTCGAGTCTGTTTCTAAATCTGGTTCGATACTATGATCGAACATGGACGGTGCTTAATGTTGTCTTGTTTTTCATTACTGCAAACACAAATCTCTCCAGAAGCATTCTATTTCCCCTTTCATTTGTCTATTCTTGTAATTCCATTCCTAACAATCAAATAACTTTAGCTATATTCTAAATATCTTTAATCATATTCATGCCTGACTATTACTAATGATTTAACAATATAGGTCGTCACATTTACAATATTCTTCATGGTGTCAAATTAAATTATGATGACAGAGGAAAGAATATTTACAGAAAGAAAATCAAATAAATGAAAACATATGCTCTTTAATAATTTCCCCCTTGATTCATACTTGTTCACCACGTACATATGTGCCTATTGAAGATTGAAGATTGAAAATGAAAGCCTTTCTTGAGCGATAAGCTGCTAATAGTCCTCCTAACCTTCAGGAAGTAGTAAGATTTTTAAGTTAATATTGGTCTCCACAAGTTAAAGCTGAATACCCTGAAGAAGAAAATTCTCATATAGCAATCACTAGTTTATAATTTGGTATAATAGTTCAAATTTAAAAAATTCCAAACCGATTAGCCCGGGTTTAAATTAAATTGTATAGAAATTACCCCGATATGATCTTGTTAATTAAACAGGTTCAAAAAAGAAAGGAACAAAAAAATAAATAGTTTACCATCAACCCGTAACCTATGTTATAAACTCTATTGAATCTAATTAATTTTTTATTTTGTTATATGGTTAAAAATACAAAACTGATTTATTATAAATTTAATATTAAATGATAAAATTCAAAAACACCTCATATTAAAAAATAAAATAAAAAAAATAAAAAATAACATAAACAATGGGATAAAAAAACCCAAAAACCAATAAAAAAGAATCTTGGGATTACAATATAAAATTAAAAAGAAAATCAAACTAAAAGATTTAAAAACCCGAAGGGCTAACACAAAATGACCTAGATGACCAGGCCTTTCTGGCCAAGCGTAGCCGGCCTATTTCAAGATTGGGCTTTTGTTTTTTTTTTTGATAATGAGTTGTCATCCTGTAAATAAAGAACTTCCAGCAACCCAGTATCCAAATGTGGCTTACTGATCCCTTGAACAAATCCAACTATCCTTATCATCGATCTTGACGTTGGAGAAGCTCGAGGGCTCAGAGCTGAGAGCTCTTAAGAGACCGCTAGACATGGATCGAGTGCCAAAAACTGCCATTGAAGGCTTGATTTTGTTAATTATCATACGATGTCTCCTATTTACCTGCATTAATGTAGTAATATTTCCTGGTTCAGCTTTCATGACCTGCCATCATGCCTCTCACCTACCACAGCATGGTTATAAAATTGCTGGATAAAACAGTAATTAAGTAAGATTTGAACTCGAAACTATTTTTTTATTATTATTAATGTGAGTGTCCGGATCAGTTTACGCGTACCTCGACTAATCTTAATCTTATAGGCCTTAAAGTTAATGATTATATAAGTTTTTAGTGGACTTAAGATTTATGAGACTCGAACTGGCAACCTCTATGAAGCAAATATAAAACGTGACCAATGACCAGTAGGATGCACCTGGACTATCATCTTTTTATAGATTACAATGGTGAGCATTGAGTGCCCAGTTTAGATTCATTTCTAGTTTTCTATACATACTTAATAAGAAATCCCACTATAGATTTCACGGGATTTTCCTTGTGATAAAACTTACTGAACTTGCACTTTATAGCATGCCTAATTCTATATGCAGAATCCCATACTTGTAGGCATGTGATATTTCATTCAAACTCATAGCATAAGCATGCTACATAGTACAAACTAACTTGCACAATGCAGCAAACGTGAACACCTTTCATGTCATACAAGGTTGCCCGATCCTCTCCTCTCGGATGAGATTAAGTAGTTGTCAGAGATGAGCAAAAAGATTTGGCTTTTAAAATGAGGGTGGCGGTGGAGATTTTGACAGGAACCCTTTTCTACATTCAAGTGGGCGATGATGCTACGGTTGCTGACCTTAAGAAAGAGATTGAAGCCCAGCAAAAGCTGCCTCAAGATCGTTTGATCCTGTTTCTCGATAACAAACAAAATCATTTGATAAATGAAGAAGGAGATGGGGCATCTTTAGTTGATTGTGGGGTTCAAGATGGATCTCATATCTACCTCTTCTTTGATCCGCTGGATACGGATGAATCTTCTTCTCATTCCTAGCCTCATTCTTACTTAGAACAGGCATAGTTTTCGAATCGGTGCGAAAAGGAGAAGGAATTTGACAGTCTTTATGTTTTTGGTCAAGTAGATGGAAGAAAATACTTAATAGTATGGCATAAAAGTTTGAAGGATAAACTATTATATATATGAACTAATGATAGCAAAACGTTCTTAATAGGATCATAAGCTTTTTTGTCCTTTCCAAAATATGTTGTATTAGAGATGATAGCTATCCATTTCTATCAATAAAGCAATAAAATTTCACTTTGGGTTTCATTTCCGATAGCAATCTCAAATTTACAGTACTTTTATTTTATATGTTGAGATGTTCTTGAGAATCACCAACCCGCCCTCCCCTTTGTGTTATTTTGCGGAAAATTTTATAATAAAGTATGAATAGAATCATTTTAAAAATATATAGATAAATGATGAAAAAGAAAATCAAATCTGGTATTTATCTCTCTATTGGAAGTAATTATGAGTAATTATTCCGTGAATATCATAAAATTTTGCTGTTATTTTACTCAGGCCTGATATTAAATCTCCTTAATTGGCTATGATCCAACTGTTATCAAAGCACAAGCAAATCATGACATTAATTTCAATATAAATCATCGCATTTACACCATGCTTATTAATGGTCAAGATTTATGTTAATAAAGAGACAATTGCAAGGGACAGTCCTCAGGTTGTAATAAACTTATTAGAAAAAAGAAGCTAAGAAATCTCTACTTGGACATAATTAGTTTTGCAACCATAATTGCAGAACTTCAAGCAACTCAGTATCAACTACGACTTACTGTTCCCTTGAACACATAAAGGGAATCACCATTATCAACACCATGCCACCTGAGGCTACAACTGTCACGCATGATCCTTTGCTTGTGTATAAACAAATAATCGTCTTGAGGGAGGATTTTTCTGCTCAAAAGAAGTTGCCTCATATCATTAACAGTGCTTGAGTCTTTCATTTCCAAAGGAATGCATGCTGCATTGAGCAAACAAGATGAAGTTTGCACCACTATACTTAGCTTTCTTGAGGGAGGATCATCCCTTATTCGAGTCATGGTTTTGAGGAACACAACGATCTCAGAGAATTCATGTATTCCATACTCGCTGAGGTTGCGAAAATCTTCATCAAGCTCCACCCCAGAAAAGAAAAGAGACATCCTTTTGATTGGCGTGCCATCAAAAATGTGGATTTTTTCCTTCAGGCTACGCACCGTATCTGTTCTGTCAACCTCTATATTAATCTGTCTTGCTGAAAATTTCACTATGATTTGAATCATACCACAGTAGCTGCTAAATGCTGGCATCATTGGTTTGATGGTGAGTTCAATTCTTGTGCCATCAATGACAATGGGATAGTCTTCCATGTCTAGTCCATCAACCAACTCCCAACCTGATACAGCAAGAATTTGTGCAGTCACAGGCACACCCACGAGTTGTTGAATCCTTCTTTTGATATCAAGAACAGGATCTTGTAAGCCAATTTCTAAGAGAAATTCCCGTGCCCCAGCAACAATAATGACCTTCATCTTGTTCCAGATGAAATGAAGCCTGCTAGTGACTTGTAATAGCTTTTTATGTGAAGTGATATTAAAAGAATGACAATAATTAGCGTTGGATGTTTCAAGTTCATAAAAATGAGGAGTATAAATAGCTCTAAAACTCATGTTAAGAGAGTGAGAAATACTATTTGTATGGTTAAATTCTCCCTGGAAGCATTTTGTATATGGTCCACAGGCAAGAATTCATGCAACATGTATTCCTGAAACAGAACAAGCAGGCAAATGTATATGCCTATCTCATACAAACACAGAATTTAACTTCTAGTTGTATTTTTCATGTCTTTCAGTCATGCCTCAAACCAATAATTTGATTGAAACACAGAGATGTTAACTATCATATTAACAAAGTGATGATCATCAAAAAGTAATAGTTGAATTTTTTTGTGTTGTTGTCCTTAATGGGCCATAGTTATAAACAAAAAAATCTCCCTGCTACCATCTTGCAGCTGCCTTTAATATCAAAAAAGAAAAAGATCTTTCTCATAGACATAGTGATGTAGTCGAGCTTGAAATAACAAGTGCTTCTAAGCAGTCAAGTGTGAGTCTATCATAATCAGATGACGATCTACCCTAGACAGATTATGTGGATGACTTAGAAAATGTATTTATGGACCAGTGAGATAGATCAAAATCCAAGAGGAGGTCTAGTCGCACCAAACCAGAATAACGACTCAAAAGAACCATAACCTTTCATTTCACTGTTAGATTGCGCTCATATTTTTACAGGAGTTTTTAAAAACAGTTTTTTCTATAGTAGCTATTGCATCACTACGCAGACCATTAGATCTTTAGATATCAAAAATTTCACCGAGGCCCCTCGGTTTTGGTAGTTTATGTGATTTTCCTTTTTATTTTTGGATTTTCCTTTTTATTTTTAGATTTCTTCTTATTTCGGATTTTATGCTTCTTTACTTTGTAATTTCTAATATCTGTTTTTGTTTCCTAGTTGAGGTAGGTTTTTTGGCCTGTTTATGGCTTTGTAAACCTCATAAGGAGACAAATTTGATTATCATTATTTTAGAGAAAATAAACTTATGAATTTGAGGCTCACATCTGGAGCTCATTTTGCCCAATAAAATATTTTGTGTTCTTTGTTTAATTATTGTATTTAACTTTCACCTACATTAGTTGGTATCAAACCCAAACAATCCTAGATTTATTACGTGCTATGTGCTGTAATCCTATGAAAGAGAATTTGTTTGCTATTATGTGCGCTAATAGAACATGGGAAAAGGTCATGGAGCAAGGTGTGGCCAAGAAGGGAATGAGGAGCCCCCTTTGAGAGAGGAATGTTTAGGAGCTCGTCATCCAAGACATGTTAAAGCAGATGGCAGAATTAACCCATAGGCTAGAGGAGAGGGACCAATAAGATCATAAGTGGCACGAGTAGGAATAGGAGAGTGACCAAAGGTCCCTAGCCAGTACTAAAAATCAGAGGCGAATTTAGAGGAGACAACCGTTTAAGTGAGAAGAGAACAAATCTTGGCATTTTGGCTTTCATGTCAAAACTCCTGAGTTTTCATTAAATTTATAGGCAAAATCATTCATAGATTGGTTGAACGAGATTGAGAGGATTTTTTAGTACAAGAAAGTGCCTGAACAGATGTGATTTAAGTTGATTTCAATCAGATTAAAGGACAGGGCATTTTGTTGGTGGAAGGAGTTAAAGAAGACACGAGAAGACAAGGAAAAGCTAGAATCAATGATTAGGATAAGATGAAGAAGAACATGAGAGGAAATTTATTCCTTTTGGTTACTCCCAAACTCTACAGCAGAGGCTTCACACACTAAAACAAAGAGGTAAATCTATAAACGACTATACACTAATGAGTTCTACCAACTAGTTTCTAGGAATAATCTGGCAGAAATAGAGGAGCAACTAGTGGCAAGATATCTTAGTGGTTTACGTCAATCTATTTAGGATGTACTGCATCTTCAATCCTTATGGGCAGTTTCATAAGCGTATCAAAGAGCTCTAACGGTGGAGAAGAAGCAAGTTGATATGACTATTAGTAGAAATTTTAGGGGAGAACAGAATAACAAAAGATACAATAGTGATCCAAGACAGACCACCAACCAGACTAGGACGAATGAACAAAATCAATGGGCAACAGGGCAAGGTTCTGGCTTTAGACTTCGTTGTTTCAAATGTGGTGAGGTGGGACACTGGAGTCTCATATTAGCGAATATAGCAAACTAGAAAGTCATTTGAGAAAGAATATGCTAGTAGAGGAGGAGCCCATAAATTTCGCTTACAACGAAAATGGTTCAGACAACGATAAAGGTGTTCTACATGGAGATGGTAGTACAACCCTTGTGATCAGAAAGAGTTTGTTAACTCTCAATGGTGATTCAGATAAGGATTTGAGGCATAACAATATCTTCTGCTCTACATGTACCATTAAAGACAAAGACTACAGTTTGATCATAGATAGTAAGAACTGCAAGAATATGGTCTCTATGGAGGTAGTAAAGAAACTTTAGTTGGCGACTGAAAGTCACCCTAAACCCTACAAACTAACATGGTTGAGATATCGATGTAATTGTGGATAGACACTGCCATGTTTCTTTTTCTATAGGTCAAAAATACTTCTTGATTGAGCTCAAGTCTTGGATTTAACATGATGCAAATTTAAAAGATTAATCTAGGCTTAGAAGATTCATTCAAATTCATTTGTTTTTTTCTTTTTTCTTTTTTTTAAGCTCATGATTTTCTAATTTTGTCCAGCGTTCTCGGGGTTTAGCACACTGCAGCCAAGCCATTCAAATCTGAATCTGGCTAGCGCCAGACCCAATATTCTCGGGGCTTGGCACACTATCAAGCCTAATGTGTCAAGTCTAGCAGTGTGTCTTTACTGGAACGTGCTTGTTTTTCTGAAAATTTATTCTTGTAAATCTTCCTTGATCTAATATTTTTTTAGTAAAGATATACTGATAAAAACTTAGTTTATATATATTATATTATTTGTCAACAAATTTTATGTTTTTTTGACAATGATTGTGGATTACTTTATGAGTAAAGTTACAATTTACACAAACAAAAAAATATAAATGTAATAAAGAAATTTAAATTAAACTCCACCAAAAAAAACATGCTAATTGACAAAATATTGTGTACGTGTTATATGATCAATATCTTAAAACATTACCAAGATTTCAGAACATATTATTAAATTATTTTTAAAAAAAATATTATGTTATTTGAGAAAGGATTATTGTTTGTTATTTTTTTAAGAAATTAATTATAATTTTCTAAAACAATCAAAAAATTTAAAAGTACGAACAAACCACGCATGATTTTTGGTATTAGTTTCAGACATAATCTAATCATGTCCACTTGTTTGAATGTTTTAGAAATCTTACTCTACTCTTCAAAAGCTGCAGACTGGTCAATCATGGCCTGGTTTTTTATGATGCAGATCTGAAGATAATAAACAGAGGTACTGTTAGCTACAGGCATCAATACTAATTTATCAAAGCAATTATATGTTTGATAAGCTCTCCATTGCTAGGAAATGTGAAGGCCTGTTGTTCAGCAGTGCGAACTCCTCTGAAACCACTTTGAGTAGCTCTCACAATTCCCCCGTAAAATAGCCCTTCTCTGTTGCAGATGTTATGTTACAACTGTTTGCGCCTGTTTGAGGAAATGTTATTTTTTTATTTTTTTTTTACCTTATATCAGCCACCTTCTTCCATTTCCTTGACAATTTGATGAGTTTCTAGGCATTGTAGAGGAAATCTGGTTTGATAAATTTCTGAATATCAATAATTTTTTAACTTTTTAATCTGATTAAAAATAATATACAAGATTTTTTTAAATTATGAGCTAAAACCAACTTAGTTATCGAAATATAAGCAAGATAAAATTTAATTAAAAAAATCCAAAAATAATTAGTAAAAAAAAATAAAATATGAAACAGCAGAATCCTAGTTTTATTTATGCATCATCCCAACGTCGGCTAGCACCAGCATGCCAAGTGCTAACTGTACAGGAACTAGGCCTGTAAAATGAGCTTGTGAACAACATGATATAATTAATAGTTGATTAAAAATTATGTTTATTTTTGTTAGAAAACTTATTTGAATTGTCCACATTTCATCTTGACTTGGATTTTATTATTTGTCCCACATCAAGAAGGATAAAAGAAGTTTTAATTTTAGAAAATAAAATGGTGAGTAATGTGGGAGGCAAATTACGCGAGTTGAATGTATAACACAGCCAAACATAGGCCTTTTCCATTTGAAGCAAAATCATGGGATAGGTGAACGTGTGAGATTCTTTATGAGATGGCCATGCTTGCATATGCCATCAAGAATTTTGAAGTTCTTGCAAATTATACAGTATGGAAACTTCTCTTTGATTTTCTGTAATTATGCATTGAAAAAAAAACACCGCCTTGCTTTCTTAAATACAACCCTAATCCATACAAGTTAAGGATATTAACTGAAATCTTTATATATATATATACACACACTCCAATCCTTTACAGTTTTGAACTACAACTTCTCCACTCTGATTTTCTTTCTTCGCCTTAAGTTTTTCCTTGTAAATCTGTGACTTTCTCCCATCTTGTTTCAATCTTGTTCGTGAGTATGAATTACCCCTTCTTTCTTCCCCCACCGCCGCCATTTTCATTCATCCCTTTCCCCCCTCCAAACCCTATCTTGGTGCGTCCTCCTCCTCTCTACTGTCCTCCACCTCTCTACTGTCCTCCACCTCCTCACTTCTTTCCCACCACAAACACCGGCATTCACTGGAAAAAACCCCCTCTAGGGTTTGTCAAACTCAACACTGACGCAAGTTATAAATATAACTGTTCAAAATCGTCAGTTGCTGGGGTCTGCAGAGATGAACATGGAATATGGCTGTTCGGTTTCTCTTCCAGAGTCAAATCTGGATCTGCCTTTGAAGCTGAGTTGCTGGCTGTCCGAGAAGCATTAAAGTTGGCTTGGGATAAAGGGCTCAAGAGGGTTATCGTGGAATCTGATTCGGAGAGCGTGGTCAACAGAATTCGCAATCAACTAACCCGACAACCCAAGAATCAGATCGAGGCGGTGATATTGGAATGTCAAAGCTATGTTAGTCGGGAATGGAATTGCTTCCTTCAGCATACTCACAGGGAAGGCAACTTTGCTGCTGACGCATTAACGAAGATAATAATATCAGAATCATTTGAATTGCACGTTTTCAACCATCCTCCAAAATCATTATCCTTGATTCTATTGGCTGATAAGATCGGCATGGCAGTGCCCCGACATGGTGCTTTGGATCGAAATCAGATAGGGCATTTGAAAGTGCTGAAACGAGAGTTGTTGGCGAGAAACCTCCACTGGTACTGAGCATGACGTTCTGGTGCTTGCATGAAACCGTAACTTTGTTTATTTTGCTTTTTTGTTCCATTGGGGCTGGAAAACAAGAACTGTACATATCTAGATAGGTTTAGGATTATGATTGTAATATTTTAGGAAACTTGCACAGGTTATTCACATTTGTACGAATATTAGTATTAATTAATAAGAAAATCATTATTTCTTCTTACAATGGATTCCTTTGCTTTCTCTTATATTATATATGCTACTGTGTTGATGTTTGTTTGATCGAATAGTAGGAAATGTTGGGTTGAAACAGGTGTTCTTCATTCTTCCTTGTAGTTAATAGCGAGCTCCATGTGTTGTCTTCAAGCTAGGCATACATTTTTTCCCTTTCCTCAAATAGGTTTCGCTAAAGATTTGGAGATTCGCAGTTTAATTTAATGCCAGAAATTATAGAATCTCGTTAGCAAATATATATATATACTTAGAATTAAAAGAGAATAAAGTAAAATAATTGAATCAAGGAGCAATATTGCCAAAGTTGGCCACTAATTAATAACGCATTGCATACTTATTTTGATGTCGGCTGCTTCTCTCTTTTGGCTTTAATTTTGACGACTTTTCCTTTATCCGTAAACCCTAGAAATAAGAAAAAGTTAAAACTTATACTTCTATCTTGAATCAAAGATAGGCGACGGCATCATTTTGTTGGAAAAAAATATATTAATTCATTGGATTTTCCACTACAAAAACATATTCTCAAGTAAAAATTAAACAAGCTAAGTATAAGGAAGTAGGGTATCAAACCAAGTCTTTGATTAAAGAAACAAGTAAAAATCTTTTGGAACTTCACTAATTCTAGGGTGATATTTTATAACCAAATTGAGAGAAAAGTTCTAATAATCTAAAAGGGATTAAGATTATCCAAAAAAAATCTAAAAGGGATTAAACTAAAGCTTTAACGAATAACTAAAAACAACTCAAGGATTCAAAAATCTCCAAAATTTCTAAAACTTGTGATTAATAACTCTATTTCATGTAAATAGAACAAGGAATGATTTCCTTCTCTCGAAATGAATCCAATATACTTACTCTTAATATATATAAAGGGTTGCAGCTGCTGCATGCTTCTGATAGGTAAAAGGAAAGTATTTTAGGAAACTTGTACAGGGTATATTCAAATTTATACTTGATCATTAATTAATGAATTCATTTGTTCTTTAACAATCAATTCCTTTGTTTTCTCTTATACTATATATATGTTACCGTGTGTTTGTTCGATCGAATACTGGGAGTTGAAAGTATTGCAATTAATGTTGGAGTAAAACAGATGTTCTGCCTTATAGTTAATAATGTTAGGGTATAAATTTTGGACAAAAGCTCTTACACCCTTTTGAAATTTGGACAGGAACCCCTATACAACACCCGTAAAAGTGTTTCACATTCATCCTAAAATTATGTTTATTTTTACGATAACTTTGTGTTTGTAATTTGAAAAAAATAAATTTAAAAAAATCACTTTTAGTTATAATTATTTAGATTAAAATATGTATTTAATTAAAACTATTGTTGAAGTTATTATTAAGCAAAAAATATATTAAAGATATTTGATTAAAATTATAGTTGAATTTGATATTTAATTGTATTAAAAAAATCAAAACAAACATGTAATTTATTTGTTTTTTTTTTTAGATAAGAGTGCCTGGGATGAGGGTAGAATAGTCAATGGTTGCAAATAGTATTCTTTGGCCAAAAATTATGAGTAGGGTAAGAGAGAGCAACTTTGGTTGATTCACATTAAAAAAACAGAAATATTTGTTTTTTTTTTTTTTTGCAGATAAGAGTGTTTGGGATGAGGGTAGAATGGTCAATGGTTGCAAATAGTATTATTTGGCAAAAACTTATTGATAGGTCAAGAGAGAGCAACTGTGGTTGATTCTCATAAAAAAGCATAAATATTTGGTTGCATGGCAAAAACTTATTGATAGGTCAAGAGAGAGCAACTGTGGTTGATTTTAAATTGTTTTATATAATAATCAAGCATTATAAATTTATATATATATATAAAAAAAAAAAAAAAACAACAACAAACACACTATAATCACTTTCCCTTTTAATCACTCACAAAATTCTAGTCTTTTTTTTGTCTCACTCTTAACACACACTCACTCCACTCGATACTACCACACTCACGGCGCATACAAACTCTTGCACTATTAACTGTTTGGGAGTGTGGTTGTGATTGTTTTTCAAACAACGTTTCGTTTCGAAATGCATCAAAATGATAATTTTTTTAAAAAAAATTATTTTTGAAATCAGCACATCAAAACAATCCAAAACATAAAAAAAATAATTTTTTGCAAAAAAAATTAATTTTTTTAAGAATACAGTTTGCACCGTATTCCCAAACGTTGTTGGACCCTCACGTACATTACACACACCTCACACTTGTACATTTTTCTTTCTTGCACTTTACATCAAGGAAGGCAACAACATACATATTTATAGCTATAATAAGGATAAGGTGGTGGAGCTTATCTAGGATATTTTATGTAAGTGGGACACAACAAGATAATATTTTTAAAGGAGAATTCTAGAGCTCTTTAGCCTATAATATAGCTAGATAATTCGCTAGCTATTTAGTTTTACGAGGGTTGCAAAAAAATTGTTTTTTCTACTTTATTATTTTCCTTATATGAACACAAATAAATATTAATTAATTATAGGTAAAGAATTCAATGGATTGCATATTAAATTGATAAATATTTTAATTGTACAAACCTGATTGATTTTAAATCATGCACCTTAAATCTAAATTATTAATCTCCAACCTTAATTATGATTAAGAAGTTTCAATTTACTTATAGTTATAATATTTTTATGAATTTTCACATCATTTATTTTATTTTAACAGATTTAAAGGACAGTTAAAAGATATGCACGTGATAGTTTTTATTTTTCTAATATTAATTCTATAAACTTATTAAATTCTTGAATAACTATTCCAATTTCTCACACCATTACCCCCCTCTCATTCTGGAAAAAACTATTTAAAACCATATAGAAAAAGATTAATTTCATTCCATTAATACTTCCACTCTCTTCTTTTTTTCTTGATGAAATAATAAGGCCATACTTAAAACTGAAAAGAATTGTGGTAAAGAAAGCCCAACGATTTGGGCCGTTGGCAGATTTAAAAACAAACTTATAAGCACATAGTCACTCTCTCCAGAGTTTCAGCGCTCCCTCTCACTTTCCCTGCAAATTTGAACCAAAATAGCGTGCTTTAGTATCTTCAAAATCTCCCCTTTATCACTCAATTCCACTTTCAGCAATCCAAGAAAGGTCATTTTTCTTTTGTTTTTGGTTCCATGTTGATTTGGATTCAAATTTTGTAACAAAAATGTTTAAAGTTTTGTTCTTTGTATGAATCTATGTAGCAATAACTTATATATAACTAGTTTGGTAGCCAGTTACCTTTTGTGGGCCAGTCTAGTTTCAACTGGGTTTAGCTTAAATTCACATCTTTTGATGTTTTCGGACATGGGTTTAGTAGCTTGTGATCATATATATCATGATTCATGAATGTGTTGTTTTTCTTGTCTTAATGAGCTTTCAAATAGGCTTTGTTTGTTTTTTTTATTGAAATATATTATCATTTCATATGTTTGTGATTTTGTGCTTCTTCGGATTTGTTAATGTTCATGTCATAAAATTTGGTTTTGCAGGAGAAAGACAATGAAAGTGAAGCTGCTACGTATCCTTTTCTTCTTTTTTGGTTGTAAATATGTTGATTAAGATCTTGAAGTTGGAGTTCTTTACTTTTTAATGGGGTTTTGTTAGAATGACAACTTTGTGGGTTGGTGCTATTGTGGTTTTAGTGAACTATGTGTTAAGATTTATAGACAAATTTGATGGCCTTGAGAAATGGCATTCCCTTATTATATTCTTATTGTAGCTTTGCGGCTCAAAATCCAAAATTATAGGATTTGGTAGCAGTAAACGGCACTGAAATATTGGTTTCTAATTGTGTGAATTCATCGTGGATTATACTGAAATACACTGTATATCTTGGGAATCAATTTTAGAAATCTTTGGTGAAGTGAAGTTTTATCTGCTGTTATTTTTTAGCATTTGGGATGGATAAAATATTTATTGCATACGAATTACTTCCTACCCTGATTTTTTCTGCTGGCTTTTGATAATGAGGTCTTTAGATTGGGATTGTGGTTTTGCATATAATTAATCAATTCCACTGTGGTTTTCCTAGCTCATGTCCCATGGTACATGGGCGGTGATAAAAAAGCTCTGTGCGATTATCTTTGTGGTTGAATTGTTTGTGGCAAATTTAGTGCTTTAAAATTTTTGAAGATACAGTTTTCCTTGACTCGTTGTCTTCTCGAATATGCACTGGATTTTCTAACAGAGTATGCCCTCTATATCTCCCTGCCATCTTTTTTCTGTTAAAGCTGATAATGATCAGTTATATCATATAGGCTATGTGAACTTAAAAGTTTTATTTTGTTTGCTTTCTTGTTTTTCTCAAATGGGTTTTAAGGGATTCTAAACTTCTGCTGGGTTTGAATTCATGGTTTAGGTTATTTTACTTCATACAAAACTAGTTCAATGTATGTTGGCCATCGTGTTTTTTTTTTTTTTTTCTGTTTTTCATCTAGTGAGAAGGCACATTTTCTATCTTTTTTGACTCATAGGTGGCATGCTGTTGCTTCATGGACTTGGGATGCTCAGGATGAAACATGTGGGATATGTAGGATGGCCTTTGATGGTTGCTGTCCTGATTGTAAACTCCCTGGGGATGATTGCCCACTTAGTAAGTTAACAATATTAGCAACTCATGGTTTCCAACATTGTTAATCTTTTGCGTTTTTCATGGTAATTTCTTGCATAAGTGGATCAATATTGTTTCTCTGTCAGCCTAATGTTAAAGCTTCTTATTGTAGTCTGCATTCATCTCATTACTTGTCCCTTCTGTTCCAATGTTACAATAGCTTTAGCAGTATCAAAGAAAGGAAAAATGTTCTTGAAGCTGAACCTTTAGTGTTGCATGTTACATGCTAGGTAGTTTAAGACCCTCTTATTTTATTTTCTTATTAAATTTTCATTCAACTGCATGCATTTGAATTTCTATCCTGTGGAATTGTGGACTGTAGCTTGTTTTCCCTGTTTCCTTTGAGTTGCTATAATTTTGAGGTGCAGTGATATTCATTCTCTTAGTGTGGTCCTCAGCACATTTCACTTCTTACAAATTGAAACTTTTATGCAACAACACGACTATCAAATATGTTTTCTCCATACTATTCCTAGGTCCTTATTCATTTATTATTCCAAGCAAGCTTGAGTTTCAAGAAATAACTGGTCAGTCTGGTACTCCGTGTAAATTTTTACTACTCAAATGTAGACTATCTGTCTGTTGAATGTGAGATAGGCAAAAGGTCATGTATTTGGCAGTTATTTATGGAGATGATGCCAAATGATAATGGATGTTCCAGAAACCAATTCAGGGCAACCCCTCAGACTTGAAACTCGGAGCAACAACCCAATGAATGGGTATCTTGGGCAGTATTAATGGACTCTGGCTTGGCTTGATTATATAGTCATCCCCTAGCCCTGGACTTGAGCTCCAATAGGAGGCCTTATAATAAGTTTAGGTGGCCTGAATTAGCCCTGCCATACCCCGTGGTTCAAGCATAAAAAATTCAGTGCTTTTAGTATCTTCTTCAGTGAAATTGCCTGCATTCTTTTCTTGTTTGTCATTCACTGGGCTTTGAATTGTCATATGGATTTAGCAACAAAAAAAACATATATTTTGACTTGATTACAAAATGTTATACGATTAACCAGATGCTGGCATTTTGCATTCTTCTCTATCTGTGTACTTTTTTTCCCTGTATGAAAGTTTCATTGATCAACTGGGAAAAAGGATTACATGCCAGCTAGCTAGTTCAGTTGGTTGTGTACCTGCCCCTCCGAAAGGGTCTCAAATTCTAGCAGTTCTGTAATCTCAAAGAAACATAAAACTGCGGAAATGATTAAATATGTTTAAGTTGGTGTGATGTAATGGGATAGGAACTAATGATCTTTATTGTTAACATATTTTTGCAGTTTGGGGTGCATGCAACCATGCGTTCCATCTTCATTGCATCTTGAAATGGGTGAATTCACAGACATCACAAGCACACTGTCCCATGTGCCGAAGGGAATGGCAGTTCAAGGAGTAAGGAATAGATTTAAATAAGCTAATTCCATCCATGAGGTACAAAATTTCTGTTTGGCTATTTGTTGTCTGCCTATGCTATGAAAATAACTCTTTTGTACCATAAACTACTTTGCCAGGAAAAGGCATGTATGGTAGTGCTTGTGTTTGGTCATGAGAACAAGGACCACTTGATTGCAACATTATCCGGCCTTATTACAGATCGTTTCTATATAATCATGCCAAGCAAATACTATCCTTTTCTATACAATTCCTAGAATTATCAATAGTCCCAGTTCATTAGCAATTTTGTGTACCATTCTATGCTGTACGGAACACAGGTCAATTTTGGTTCAAAATAGTTACAAGGGCACACTTCTTTCGTGCTGCTGAAAGTTTCCTTTTTACTTTTCCCTCATGGAAAAGAGTTTCCAGTCCTACTGTTTGGTTATTTGATCAGAACATAGGAAGCTAACGGCTCGTGGGTCATTAGAGTGCTGGAATTAACAGTAGCAGTACAAGCCTGGTGAACTATGTATATATTTGGAACAATGATATATATTGTATCAGTATGTGCACAGACGTGTGCGAACACAAAATGAAGGCCTTCAACCTTCTGAATGAAGAATCAACAAAAGCCATTCTTCCTTCTAAAGCACTCAAATTTGTAATTGCGTGGAGTTTTTTTACAGTGGTGCTTTGCTGCAAGGATATGATGTCTTTTTCTTCTTTTGATTCTTCTCCTTATTATTATTTTTATTTTGGATGTAAGATAAGGGATTCATGTCTTTGTGTGCAAGGATTTGCCTAGGATGTCTTCTGTGGTAATCCTACGTAGGCATAAAGTGATCCAAGTTCCATATGTTGCAAGACATGAAACACCAATCCTTTGCTTTCCCCAGCCTAGATAGATACAGATCCTCTAAAAGGTGAAGAGCAGCGTGCCCACCATTGACAAAACCAAACTTTCAGTAAGAACATGGATGTAAATGGATCAGGGGACCTAACTCTCGGGGCACAAGCTAATTCGGTAGATGTCAAGGTGCCACCTAACTCTTAGGGCACATGCCAATGTCGTAGAAATCGAGGGGTACTAGTACAAAGTTACAGTGATAGCTTCCACCATTGTAAATTAGTCCTTCTAGTTTTGCAAGATAAATTAAACCGTCCCTTTAGTTTCAAACATATTTAATCAGTCTCTATGTTCTTCAATCCCCTTGTAATCTGATCTTCTTCACTCGTCTTAATTAAATATCTTTCAAATTAGAGGAATTATTTAATTTATTTTGCGAAACAAGGACCCATTTATAATCTCTTAGATGCATATGCGGGTTCAGATGTCTGTTGTCTCCTTTCTCCAGCAGCCCATGACATAAAGCAGGAAGAAAATTATCAGTGATGTTGACAGGAAAGCTAGATGAACATGAAGCTTCCTACCACTGGTTTGCTTGTGGCTTTTTGGCTGACGTTTGATTTGATTACCCTTTTTCCTTTCTAGCTGTTTCCCTCCAAGGCCATTCTTACGCTACTGTGAAGATGCCATTTTTAATAAAATGTTCTAAAATGATTTTTAAATGATTTACGCTAGCTGTTTCCCTACTTCGTAAGTAATGTTATTAAAATAATTTTTTGTTTAGAAATATATTAAAATAATATTTTTTATTTTTTAAATTTTATTTTTACCTTCAATAATCTAAAACCATTATTAAAAATTAATTTTAAATAAAGAATTTTTAAATTTTTTGAAAACATTACTTTTACAGCAAAAACAAACATGCGATATACAGTAAGCTCAAAGTAAAAGAAATGTTGCCGACAGCTTACTATTATTGCGACCTATGCAATTTACAATTTGCAATTTGCCAACTCATTCACTTTTATGCATGTGTATTCTTTTGAAATAAAAGGGGATTATGACCTTTTGAGGCATGTAGTTGTGTAATAAGTAGCTATAAAACTCGTCTCGGCTTGAAGTTCAATACAAGAGTCCGTTTGAAAACACGAGTCAATTCAAGTATTTAAAAATTTTAAATTTTTAAAAAATTTAGTTTTTTATATATATTTTGAATCGTTTTGATACGCTGATTTTAAAATAATTTTTTAAAAATAAAAAAAATATTATTTTGATGTATTTCAATGTGAAAAACACTTTGAAAAGCAACCGCAACCACACTCCCAAACAAATCTTAAAACTTGATTTATGAGTTGTATCAGTTAACTCAAATTAAAATAACATCAATTTGATAAAAATAAAAGTTAAAACAAATATTACCTGACTCAACCAAGTTAAATCTAAATTAATTTTTTTTTAGAAACTTAACATGCATCGGATGTTGGATCTTAGACGAAGTTTTATAACTATAGTTAAAACCGATTTGATATCATTTAAGAGAGCTCACACTTAAAATCAAAAGGAAATATGGAAGTTGAACTCAAATTTTATTTTATGGTTACTTCTCAATTATTGATGAGAAATGTGAACAGTAGGGGATAGATTAAGAGAATGTTAGTGATCACATAGCAGGTGAATCAATTGATCTCATTCTTGCTATATCGAAGCAATTAAGCTAGCTATATCATAAGATCAATATCAACCACACTCATATTTTTTAATGTTTATGCTGCATGTTTCAATAAAAATTATTAAACTCGATTTATATTCATTCATTATTCATAAATTATTTTGATTTTTACTTAATTTAATTATAAATCTAACTCGAGCTAGGTTTTAAATCAACAGATTAATCTGTCCGGGTTTAATATTTATGTTTCCAACATCACCATACTCACCAATTTGGTTTTATTTTCAGTCAACCTTGAAGAAATTTCCTAACAATAATTTCTCCAAAGGAGCATGGGATTCTCTTCTTGTAGTTCTTCCCTTTGGCAAGAAACCAAGGGATTCGTTCCCCTTGACTGTGAAGAGCAATGAGTCCTCCAAAATTACTTATAAAGCAAGAGACCTGATGTTTGATTCTTGCATCAATTTGGGGACAAGGACAACTAATCATCATATATTTATTCATCTACTTTACATTAACTGATGTTAAAGCACTATTCATGTATTAAGCTCGGTGGCCCTTACGTTTTTTACTCCTTTTTTGGTTAAGTAATTAAGGCTCACGCTAAAATGGAGGCCAAGGCCTATAAATCTTGCTTCTTGTTTGAATTTTAAGTACCTTCAAAGATACTATAAACTTAATCTTGAAGTGGCATAGCCTCCCACCTTCAAGGTTACATATACTCCATAGGTGGATTCCATAGAGAAGCAGAGAGAGAGTAGGAAACTCCTACCAAGCTAGAGACATGAGGGGGTTTGGTTATTTTGTGGTAATGTTCTTCTGTCTTTTGGTATTTATGGGCTCAACTGAAGGACAATTGCAGATGGGTTTTTACTCTAGGAGCTGCCCGAATGCTGAGAAGATTGTGCAGGACTATGTTAACAGGCATGTCCATAATGCTCCATCAGTGGCAGCAACCATCCTAAGAATGCATTTCCATGATTGTTTTGTTAGGGTATGTGTCTTCAGTCCTTTTCAGAATGTCTACATTTTCATCTTACAAGTCTTTGAGATTTTGGAGCTCTGTGTTTTCGTTTGTTTTTCAGGGTTGCGATGCATCTGTGCTTCTGAACACAACTTCAAGCGGTAACCAAACTGAAAAGTTGGCAACTCCAAATGTAACACTGAGAGGCTTTGATTTCATTGACAGAGTTAAGAGCCTGTTAGAAGCAGCATGCCCTGGTGTAGTCTCCTGTGCTGATGTTATTGCTTTGGTTGCAAGGGATGCTATTGTAGCCACTGTAAGGACTCGAACACGATCCATCTTGAATTCACTTGATCTTTTTCTATCATTATTTGGAGAAAAGAAACGCTAAAACCCTCTTGTTTGAACTTCAACAGGGTGGTCCATTCTGGAAAGTCCCTACAGGCCGAAGAGACGGGACAATTTCAAGATCCTCAGAGGCCTCGAACAACATCCCCCCTCCAACTAGCAACTTCACCAGTCTACAAAGACTTTTTGCTAACCAGGGACTGGACTTGAAAGACCTGGTCGTGCTATCAGGTGCTCACACAATCGGGGTATCACATTGTTCATCATTCTCGAATCGCCTTTACAATTTCACTGGAGTGCTAGGTACTCAGGACCCAGCGCTAGATAGCGAATACGCTGCCAATCTCAAGGCAAGGAAGTGCAGAAGTCTTAATGACAATACCACTATAGTAGAAATGGACCCTGGAAGTTTCAGGACATTTGATCTTAGCTACTACGGGCACTTACTCAAGAGACGAGGTCTCTTCCAGTCTGATTCTGCCTTAACCACAAACTCCACTACATTGTCATTGGTCAACCAGCTGCTCCAAGGTTCACTTGAGAATTTCTTTGCTGAATTCGCAGATTCCATGGAGAAAATGGGCAGAATCAACGTTAAGACTGGCACAGTTGGAGAGATTAGAAAGCAGTGTGCAGTGGTGAATAGCTAAGAATCCTTTGTTCATATGTGTGTTTCATTTCTAGTCAAATAATGTCAGGATGACTGTGTCCTTTGAATTTGATGCCATTGTTTCTCCAGCAAGAAGAAAAAGAAGAAAGAAAAAACCACCTCATGTGGGGTCTCCAATCACCTCAAAAACATAGTGCTGAAAATTCACCTAATCATTAAATGCACGGATGAGACTAAAAAAGTGATAAAATACAATTGTGATTAACAGATTGTCGAGCCAAATTCTTCAAAAGCTAATACAGCTACTAGCCTTGAGCCAGCATTACTTGTCGGTCAAGGTTCTAAACATGAGTCAGCGCCCTTTTCAAGGCAATTATATTATGTAGTATACCACTAGATTCTTGGACGCACTTATATTTTTTTCCTTTAACCTTTAAAAAATAATCTAAAGATATTAAGATGCATACCGGGAAACACTTTTAAAATACTGGTAATATACTAAGTGATATATTTATTTAAAAAAATATTGAGAAAACAATATATTAAATTGACATGAATTAACTATGATTGATTTTGAGGTATGAGATTTATGATACCCTCATGGAATCCTAATCGAAACTAAATAAGGAGCTTAATTCTAAAAAAAATATCCAATTCAAAAAAAATATTTCGAGTAAATCTAGATTGATAGCCTGCATTACCCAGTAGTCAAGCCAAATGTTTCTAACATAAAAAAAGGATGATCAGGTAATGATAGTGTTTTTAAAATAGTATGAAAATATGAGACTTGAATCATTAATCTGAATAGATACAATAAGCATAGTTAATTTATAATATGATAAAAAAATAGATAAATCGAGCAAAAAAAATTGTCAAAAATTAATTATAAAAAATGAGTCACCAATATCATACTTGGAAGAACAAAAAATAAAAACCCGCCAAAAACTCATTGTTGTTTTCTCATGGACACTAACCCACTACCAGAAAGAGCATATCAAGATGGTTGTAACGTCATTTTGACAGGCCGCATGACAACACTGAAAGAATTCGCACGCATCGTTCAAGCAACGGTCCTGAAAGCAAATCAAATAAAATATCATGGTTATATTTAAGCAATTAATTTAACTTAATTTTAAAAAAAATTATTTTAAAAAAACTAAACTCAACAAAGATGATAAATAAAAATACTCGAGATAATCTGTATTATTTTTAAAAGTAGTGAAAAATTCTATAGAAAAAAAATAAAAAATAATAATGAAGTTCAATCTCCAATTAAATCAAATGATAGAGAATGAAACTGATAAAATATGAGCTTGAAAAAAAAAAGGGTTGGGGGATTAAGAAATTGAAAATGAATGAAATTAAAAATAATTGAAAAGTTAATAAAAAAATTAATCGAAAGAATAAAAACTAAATTTAAAGGAAAAATAATTGAAAAGTTATTCCAAGATTTTGGCAGGTCATGCTTGGAAATAAAAGAAGAGAGGGAAAAGCCAATTGATGTAAAACTAGAGAGAGAGAATTAAGCCACACACGCAGCTCGCAGCTCTAGGAGGTAGGCCCTGCCATGACGAATTAAAAAACACCAAGAAATGTCATTTTTAATTGCCTCAAACTGCTGCAAACATTGCTTGAAAATAATAGATTAGCTTACAATTTCACTGGAGTGCTGGGTTCTCAGGACCCAGCACTAGATAGCGAATACGCTGCGAGGAAGTGCAGAAGTCTTAATGACAATACCACTATAGTAGAAATGGACCCTGGAAGTTTCAGGACATTTGATCTTAGCTACTACAGGCTCTTACTCAAGAGACGAGGTCTCTTCCAGTCTGATTCTGCCTTAACCACAAACTCCACTACATTGTCATTCGTCAACCAGCTGCTCCAAGGTTCACTTGAGAATTT
>Ga0307518_10000591_pt1 | contig 27587 bp, 17 predicted proteins | sample 25_EM_MG_FD_203889 | JGI IMG/M metagenome (GOLD analysis project Ga0307518, IMG submission 203889) | Populus trichocarpa ectomycorrhiza microbial communities from riparian zone in the Pacific Northwest, United States - 25_EM | ecosystem: Host-associated > Plants > Roots > Unclassified | place... | reverse complement strand
ACTTTGTTGGTGGGACTGCGCCCCCCCCCCCCCCCCCCCCATCTGCTTCTTCAACAAGCTGACATGAAATACATCGTGAATTTGTGAACCAGGGGGCAAAGCCAATATACAAGCCACATAATCGATTTTCTCAATGATTTTATGGGGACCAAAAAAAAGGGGCGAGCTTCATGGAGGACTGAAAAGCTACAGAAGTTTTCCTGTAGGATTGTAGTCTTAGATACACGTAAGAGATCTCACGTCGGTGGTGGTCTGCTGACTCTGCTTGACATTTCATGCGATTTTGAGCTAGTATAAGGTTGTGGTGCAACTCTCGTAGAATTGCATCACGATCACGTAGGTACTTATCTACAGCTTGGACGTGGGAAGTGCCTGGTACATAAGCCAGCAGGTCTGGTGGTGGAATTCCATAAACAACTTCAAAAGGAGTCATCTTGGTGGAGGGGTGAATATATTTATTGTAACTGAATTCAGCCCAGAGAATCCATTCGAGCCATTTTTGTGGCTGACCACCAGCAAAACAACATAGACATTGCTCTAAGGTGCGATTAACACCTTCAGTTTGGCCGTCAGATTGAGGATGATGACTCGAACTCATACATAACTTGGTTCCCTGCAACCGGAACAATGTTCGCAAAAAAGAACTGATAAATACGTTGCCTCGGTCACTAACAATTGATGATGGAATTCCACATAAACGAAGCACATTGGCGATGAACGTCTTGGCAACAACTGCAGCAGTAAATGGATGTTTTAATGCAACAGAGTGGGTGTATTTCGTCAATTGGTCAACCACTACCATGAGGACAGTATATCCTTGAGAAGATGGCAAAACCTTTAATAAAGTCCATTTAGACATCAGTCCACATCTGTGTAGGGGTTGATAGAGGCTGAAGCAATCTCGCTGGCTTCATATAATCTGTTTTGAACCGCTGGCAAACATCATACTTTTGCAGAAAATATTTAACCTTCTGATGCATACCAAGCCATAAGAAGCTCTGCTTTATTTGTAAGAGGGTTTTATAAAACCTAAAACGCCCACCCTTTGGTGATAAATGGCAATCAACCAATATCTTGGAAATTAAAAGTGAAGTGGGATTCAAATAAACCTTGCCTCTTTTAAACCGCACACCATCTCGCTCGCTGCAGCAGCTGGTGGTTTAATGGGGAGGGACTTTTCTCTCATAACCCTTCACAAAAAGAATCTTGTTGGACTTCCTTCTGAAGCAGTCACCACCAATCTGCATGAGGAATTGAGATGGATAAAAACTGGAACTCAACAACACAAGACAAAGAATCGTTTTGGAGGGCCACATGGCACTCTTGTAATAGATGACAGACAAGTTGCTGAAACATCCTTCTAAAGAAATATCTTGCCCAGAAAATCTTGGAAATTCAACTATTTGAAAGGGCCGGGCTCGTTATAAAAGGGAAAACAAGCGTATAAAAGAAACATGAATCGGGGAAAGTCAAATGTGTTCTCGCACGCTAGGAAAGAGGGAGAGGCAAAATGCAGTGGTATTTATTACAATTATAAAATAAATTAAAAATAATAATGTTTTCAATATTCATTTATTATAAAAGAAGGCACAATTTCATCATAGCATAATTTTGTGTTGATATTTTATTTTTTTTGCATGTTTTCATAGTGTTTGAGAATATTCTTGCATTAAATTAAAATTGATACTGTGAAATAAAAATTTAGATTATAATTAAAAGAACAAGGACTAAAATTAACCAAAAAATAGTTTTTTTTTTTATTTTCACCTTGATCTTTGATGTTTTAATTTTTGCATATTTGATTTTTTATGTTTTTAGAAGAATATATTTTGACCTTAAACATTTTTTTTATATATATTTTGATCCTTGAATATTAGAAAAGATGAGAGAAAATCACCAGAGGTCAATACAAATTAATTCATTTTTAGAGATGGGATTCAATGAAGCAGTTTTCTTTCTCATAAACATGTTAGAAAAAAATACATTGAACCCATGAAGCTTTTTTCTTAATTTAGTTTAATTCTTTTTAGAATGATTAGAGGGTGGAAATAAATTCATTTTGATTTCTAAGATTTTGAGTTATTTTTAAGTAAAAACATGTTACAATTTGAGATTTAGGGCAAAAAAGATGCATCTATGAAAAGAAGAAAAAGAAAAGAAGTTCCATGTTTTCAATTTAAAAAAAAATGAAAAAGATTCTCTAAAAAAAATTGTTAAAATAATATACAAACAATTATCCAATTGTGCCATAATTTTTAAATTATTTTTTTATATATAATATCATAAAAACTATCAAGTTATGATTTTATTATTTATTAGAACTTACTTTTCAACTTATTATAAATTTTTATTTAAAAAACAATATTTTTGATAAAAATATCATAACCGAAGGAAATACATGAATAAAAAAGAGTTTTCATTGAAAAAATACTACTTTTTTTTATTTCAAACCATTAAAATTTTTATAAATATTTATTTCAATTAGCTTTGTTTCTTATTCAAAAAATATGCTCCTAATAAAAAAAACATGTTTTTGTAAAAAAGAAAAAACATGAATAAAAAAAAGAGAAAATTTGCCAAGCAATGTATATTTTTTCCTTCAGAATTTAAATAGTTACATTGATTACAAATATCTATTTTAATCGACACAGAATTAAATAAAATAAAATTTTGAAAACTGCTATGCAGCATAGAACAGGCACACTGTCAGTAGCTATTGCTACTAAAGTACAAAACAAATGAAGACTGGCATAAGATTGGTGATGCCAAAAGAATACAGACTGAGCAGTCATCAATGAAAACTCAAGGCCTAGAGAATATCTAATCTAGCTGTCCCCCATTTGATGATTTGAGTTGCTGCAGTATCAATCTGGTTTCCCCAGGCATAAACTCAACCAAACTTGTTTCTCAAAAACTAAAGATGGAAGTTGGAACAGAAGAAAGAGCAGAACCATTTCACAATCTACCTAATTCCAATAAGGCATAGAGGGTTTTTCTTGATGAGCCCAAGATCCACCTGCAACGTAAGAATGAATGCTCGTGTCAAATTGTTATGAAGATAGCGTGTGATGTTTTAACTAGAAGAAAGGGTGAGTATAAAGGCAGTACCTTGTGTCCAAAAAGATCTCTGATATTATTGATCCCATATAATATCATGGTTGGTCTGTTCAAACCATTGGGAGAATATGAATCAATCGATGTGAATTGTGATATCTGTTGTTTCTCAAAGACGAGGATAATTTGGAAGATTATTCTTGTATTTGTCAAATGCTAGGATAAAATTTCTCACCTTTCAAGCGAAAGGCCCCAGGCAATAACATTGACATCTTCCGAGAATCCCATAGGACGCAACATTTCAGGCCTGAACATGCCAGAATTTCCAATCTCCACCCATTTCTTGAGGCCTTCGTGATAACTGGCATGTATAGGACGAATCAAATTTCCAATTACTTTACAAGCAGTGCACCTGTAAAAGGAATTCATGATTTTATACCTGAAAATCTCCATGCTAGGCTCGGTATATGGATTGTAAGCAGGCTTGAATTTCAGCTTGTCCATGCCTGAGAACAAAATGTGCATTTCGAAGTCAGATTTCAGCTTCCCATGGTAGTAAGCATTCTCCTCCAGCATCACTTGTATACAGGGACTAGTATAACCAGCCGCCTTCATTCAACTTAACATGAACCCATGCAATCCTACCTACTGGACACTCATACAAAGATCAATCTATCTATCTATCTATCTATATATCCAATTTATCGGGATGGCCATCAAACCTCGAACTGCTACCATCGATCCCTTCCAAGTGTGAGCAGGGTTTTATCCCAAGTCACTTGGTATCATGCTAGGTGACTTTACCAGCTAGCACTGGTAACAAACAAATTTTTACAGGCAACGACCAAACTATAATTCTTTTTATGGATATTTGATGGAAAGAAGTGTTAAAGAAAATTACTTCAGAACACATTTAATTACCTAAACGCGAAAAGAAGTCCTGCAGCACTCCAATCAAGTGACCTAGTGTAAGCCCTCGATCACACACCAGACCTGAAACCAAAAGCAGGATATGAGTGTTCATTTATTGACAAAAATCACAATAACCTGAAATTAATGAAGCAGTTGAAAGGCAGAAGCCAAGTCCTTAGTGTCCACACTTGAATATTCTGTAGTTCAACTTTTACAACATGACCAACAGCACCCCATCATATTCACAAACCATGTACTTAGATGTCCAAGAATGGAATCAATTGTATCAACACCAAAATCTGATTTAGTTTTGTTTTAGGACTTCTTGACAGACCAGCATGATATGAGAAGCATAAAAACCTCTAAAGAACATCAAGAAAAGCAGACTCCATATAATGTCTTAACTCAACATACCTTCTATCTGGTGGAATTCTGCTAAATGAGTTCGATCAACTGCTTCATTTCTGAAAACTCGATCTATGGAGAAGTACTTTTTGGGGGTAAACGACTGCTGTTTTGCATGCTATCAAAGAAAACTAAATAATTAATTAAATATCTACTATATTTAAGTGAAAAAGGATGGCTAAGTTAACATAACAAAATATCCCAATATTATAAGAAACCAGAATATTTTAGTTCACAATACTTCAGACCAACAAGCATGTTTATACTAAGTAGATTGAGGCCCACTAATTTTTTTAATCTGCAAGATTAGATTTTAAGAGAAAAAAAGTGGCACAGAAGAAAAAACAAGCAAGACACCAAGATTGAAACCACTTTGTTTTCCTTAAAATCAGTGTCAAATAATTAATGACACCAGTTAAGCTTCCCTGGGAATCGTGTTTGCATGAATCAATGAAGAGAGGGCACCCTAGATCACAAACAAAAGAAAGCACAACATAATAACAAATGCATGAGCACAAAAGAGTATATTGAAAACCATTCCAAAAGTTAAGAAGATGGATATGTAAGAAACTTAGAATGCATTAACACCTGTGCTAGCGCATAAAGCATCCGAGAAGAAATTGCAGTTGTATGAGTTCGCAAAAGATTTTTGTTTGCTTCCTCTCTTTTCCACTCATATCCATATCTGGAGAATAGGTATTTCATATTTGTGAGAGAATAAGTCATTCACGTAATAGTGAAAAAAATAGATTAAATGAGAAAAATCATACCCCCTTGACCCATAGCCACCAGACTCATGAACACGCTTCACCAACTCAACATAATCTTCAGGCAGTTGCTTTGTTGTTTCAGGAGCTACAGATTTATATGCCGAATAACCATCAGAAAACAGATGTAAAGAGTTATGAATAGGAAATCACTTCAAACAGACCTTTAAGAAAGAAGGTATCATGTGAATCACGGGCAGGATGTTGTTGTGGCTGAAACAGTGCATCAAAATTCCAGAAGCTGCAAGTTGAAATGGGAATGCATCGGAAAGTTAAGAAGGAGACCACCAAAACAATAATTAATGTCATCACATGAAAGCAAAATGCAGGAAATTTTTTTTAAGATACAACTTTTTTGGGCTCAACAGACCAAAAGAAGAACAAATAAGTTGCATGCTCGCCATCTAGATTACTTTCCATCAAGCATACACTTTCTGCTAACATTACCTTCTTCTAAATGGAACCAATTTTCCATGGTTACAACATCATTACAGGATTAATATATTTAGTAGAGATAATAGGAGAATCCTGTATCAAAACATTTAGTAATAAAGCCAGAAGATGAACAAATCATAAAGAATATCTTCAAACATGTGGAGGAAGACAAGGTATCCACTCGTGAATGCATAGTTAGCTTTAGTTTCATGATGTAAAGCTTCAAATGCTAAAGAATTGACAATTAACAAAATGGAATGATGTGTTTATAAAGAATGAGCAGAAACAGCTACCTGCTCTCAACATATTTATTTGTTGGCATTTCCTCAAAGCTGCAGCCAATAGAAGACCAATGCACAAATGTCAAACAAAGAAAGACCACTGAAAGTAAAACCAGAACACAAAGAACAGGTCTTACTTCATTAGACGGAAGATGTTTTTGATTCGTTCTTTCACCTAAAATAGAAAGGAAAACAAAAGGCAATACTTGGATGAGCATTTCAGCACTGTAGCAAAACTTACATCATGTGCTTGGGGAAAAATAAACTCTATGGCGTCAATGTCAATCAGTTCTGAATGAAACTGAAAATTGCTATTCACCACCAAGCAAGCCAATTTCCAACAAAAACAGAACTATCACAAAACTCTTCCAATTCTGTTTCTATGAATGCATACATACGATAGATACATTATTCCTTCAACTGAAATTCAGTGCCAATGCCTTTTTAAAATCTGATCAGCAGATCTTGTAGTGGTGGCTATTGTTTAGATCAGCACAAGCAATGTGAACAATATTCCAATAAAATCTTTTATCTGACAAGCAAAAATTAACTTGATGTCAAACCCAAGTCTTAACAGTATACTCAGATATAAAATTTGAGATCTGAAACATGAGAAGGTTTTGACATGTTATGCAAAAGTTTCAGCATTAAGCTAATGAATAATGCTGACACCCAAGCCCACCCACCCAAACTTCAAGCCTAACTAAAATAAACATGTGAACAACTAACGCTGTATATAATGGCAATATTTCAAGATGATGAAAATGGCAGTGTCAATCAGTCTAGACACTCAATCCGACATTTATTTACAGGACAACCTGTTGTCAGTATCAATTGACCAATCAAATTACTATGCAAAACAAAGAATTCCTTTTCCTTGAATATAGGGTGTTGCAATTTGCACTCCAAAATATTATATTCAAAAAATCATTTTCAGCAAAATTATGATATATATGGTAACAATTTCATATAGGTGTTTGAAACTTAAAGGTCCAATTTCTCCTCACTGAAAATGATTGCAAGAAGAGACTTTTTTGGTGTGTGAATAGCAACATAAATTCCACAATTGGTTGCCCCTACAAATTTCATAGCAATTAAGAGTCTAATATTCCCTAAACATAAAAAGGAGAGGAAGAACGTTAAAATAAGAATAATGTTATTCTTGCCTTGTTGAGCGGGTGAAGATGGCCACTTTCAGGTGGTGGACCTTTGGCACTGAAGTTGTACTCTTTGAACTCTATATTCCTCCAATCACCCCTAAGCATCAGATAAATTTGTCAACAGGATGCAATGAATATGCAAAACCAGGTGAACAGTGGCTAAAAACAACCCCAATGTGTTAATGTTATTATGCACAACAAACCCCTGCAAACCCCAGCATATGTCAATGTTTACATTATATAGAGAAATCGTATGAAGTTCCATGCTGCAGCAAGAAATGAAATGAACTGGTTGGCATCCAGAAACAATTCATGAACGCCCTCAGAGCTGTGAAAGTTGGTTAAAGCATGCTTAAATTATAATGATGTTTCCTATGCATATCCTGCACTGTTACTGCATCCTCTAAATGGTATGCATTTTTCTCATATGCTTTCTCATATGCTGCAACCACATTGGTCTATCAGTGACCCCAAATTCTTCACCAACATACCCCACAATTCATAGTTGAGGCAAACTAAGGAAATAGCAGCCAACAACTCAGATTTATGATCAACACTGTATCAGCATACCCATGTGAATATAGGAGCATACCCCAGCAGATGTTCTCGAGTCAAATCAGTTGCAGTTCTCCTTCTTGTTGGAGCATAATCAGGACCTCTTTTAACTGAGTAGCCCTTCCAGGTTCTAGAGCACAATTCATAAGTTGTAAAACACCAACACCACTGATGAAAAAGTTTCAACCTTGTACTATAGACAATATGAGAACCAAAAATAAATAACACAAGAGCAAAAGGTAAGATCATTACTGCAGAGCAGTAAGCTTTCTTGCTTTGAGAGAGTTGTTATCATCTTTGCCAGGTTCCTGATCATAAACAAATAATAATAAGTAAATCAAGGGACAGAATCAAGATAAAACCACACATAACTTATGAATACAGAAGGGGTAATGCCTGTGTCCCCCAACTGTTAGCAAAGATGGACCCGTACCAACTTCAATAGTCTCGGATATGCCCCCTAAGCTGTAACCACTGCATGAAGGCCTTTTTCAAGTAAACAGTCAACAAGTATGTCGGCTGTTTTTGGATGAAAGCTACATCGCAGTAATGAATACAGCCAATTAAGTCGATAGCAGCTAAGCATCAAAGAGCAGGTCTTCCCGTCTACTAATAGACTTGCTCTGGGGAAGCTCCCTACTCATTACCGACTCAAACCTTGAAGCCGGTAGCAAGCTCAATACCAATATTCGAGTCCTATAACCCGACCCTTGGGCATTTACCAAACCGGGACTCAAGTGCTAGCTTATGTGAATTTGAACTCATTAATAGGGCCACTTCACTTCAAGATTGTCGATTCACAAATTGCATGTGACCATTGAACCTTACTGAGCTCATTTCCCCTATACTAAAGACTATACGATTGGTACCTGAACGAATTCACATTCAGTGGATTATCATGTGGTATCCAGTTACTCGGTAAGACAAGATGGCAATGGTTGCCGCGTATGAACAAGGATAAATGAGGGCTGATGGGCCCCATTCTTTATGCTGCTAACTCTCAGTTTGGTCCTACTTCTATTTAGTAAACAACCACAGGAGCAGCTTAGCAATTAAATATGAAAATAATAGGTATGATACAAGGGTGAAATAGTGCACTCCCCCAAACCCCTTAAAAGAGTACCCCTTCTTAGCCACAGACCATACCCATGAAGACAATGTCAATCTTGCCTTCTGGTTACTTAGATGTATTTTGAAAAGCATATGTAATAATAAAATACATTATACACTATAATGCACCTGCCCATCTTGTATCCGTAAAAGAAGATCCTTCACTCTGTCTTCAACATGTTGAACCTGTAACGAAGAACAAAAGGAATAACTATTATTAAAGAACAATATGCAACTTAAGATAAAGTAAAAATCTCCTGAGTTACAATATTTAGGTTTGTTTGTTTTGCAGAAAATATGTTCCTGTAAAACATTTTCTAATGCTTGGTGACACTTATGAAAGGGAATAAGAATTCAATTTTCCCTTTGCCTCAATACCAAGCTAATCCTTATGACCCACCTCAACCACCTTGTAAAAAAACCATTATCACAACCAGTTTCTAGGCATTTAACATTCTCAAAGCCACCTCCACCACCAATAAACCACCATTTTCAGGTTATAAGGAATCTCAAAGGCTCATCTCCACTGCAAATAATCACCTCTACAACTTTTGAAAACTTACATCACCAACTATACACAATTCCCACCATGGATAGATGGGAAATTATAAAAGGCATCCATGAAAACCCCTGTCAGCCCAGATCTTAAATGCAAAACCCAGCACTGTGACCCACTTCACCATAGATCTTAAGTGGTTACTCACAATTTTGCAAAAGGCAGCATATTTTATCAATTGGCAAGACAGAACAGCCAAAAGGTGGAAAGCAAGTTTCTTCTTTTGAGACCATAAAACCCAGTTCACGAGATTTTTTATATTGGGTGTAGTCACTGGACATGGATTTCCAAAAGAATGAAGAGGACTATTTGAGTATTCTTAGGTATTTATACGTCTAAGCTTAATTTTTACTTTAAACAGAAAAATATTTTCCTCTACTTGTTTTCCTTCTATCCAACAAAACCAGGAAATTGTTCTCCCCAATACAAGCATACTCTAATAATCATCGAGCAGATAAAAATAGAATACTTATTTATACAAAAATAAAAAAACATCATCACCGACTAATCACGGGACCAGATGACTAACAATTAAGACCGATTTCACACAAACACAGCAGAAAAGAGAAAATCAAAATTTTGTTACCTTCCTAGATATTTGATTTCCCATTTGCACCCATTTATTCTTTGCAGCCTGAGAACACCCTATTTTGAAGACTGCAGGATCTAGCAGTTTCTGCATCAACAAATCCAACAGCCAAAAATCAAATAAAAAACTGAAAAATTGAAAAGAAAAATTAATAGCAATCAATTATAACAACCTGCAATTCTTCTTTCGAAATGCTACCCTCCTCTGGTACAGCCAAGAAGAGTTGAACTTCAGGTGATCCTTTTTCAGCATATTTTCTACCCTCTTCAGTGAGCACCAATGTTTCTCTCTTAATATCCTACAAACATCATCAAACGCCCAATTAATCAAATAATCCATCAGCTATATAACAGTCATAACCACACTGGTCACCTTTATTATTGACAAATCCAAAACCACACTAATTTTCACCTTATCTAGTCTACAATTACTGCATAAATATTCAAAAAAAAACTTAAAATTCAAAACCCTAGAAAACCCTAAATTTTGGAACCTGGGCCTCAATGTAGCGGAAACCGTGGAGGCTTTTGATGACATTAACAACGTCGTTGTGATCGAGTCCATTATCAGTAGCGAACTGGCCAGAATCGGAGATTTCTTCGTGATTCTCTAAGTAACCTAAAATCGCTTCCTCTGCCATAATGGCGATTTCCTTCTATTTTTGCGTTGTGTTGCGGTGCTTTTGAAAGGGCTTGGAATTTTATTTTATTTTGTTTTAACCTTTAGCCACCAAGACACCACTCCGTTTCATTTTTCTCCGCTGGAGGAAGGAAAGGATAGAGCTGCTAGGGTATAGAGAGTGGGCTTTGTAAGTATATTTGTATTGGGCCTTTGTGCTGGATTTTTTCAGAGGCTCGCTGATTGGTGTTTTCTCCTCCTTTCTCATTGTTTTATTTATTTATTTATCACAAAAATAGAAAGGGACATATTTATTTAGACCTGTTTATTTTTGTAGTAACTTTTATATTCATTTAAAACTACAAAATTATATTGTTTAGTTAGCATGTCAATCATACCTTTTAATTTATGAACCCATAATTTCTGTGTTCCAACCACGGTTTAGCAAAAGTAAGTATAACTTGCTTATACTGAATATTGACCACAATTATACTATTGAATTTTCAATTATCCAAAATAATCCTTTCATTGCTTCACTTGTCTCCTCTTTTATCCATCTTTTTGTTCTTTTTTCCAACATGCCTTTCTCTCCATTATTCTTGCCTTTCAGCCTCTTTATCTCCGAACTTTCATTTTCTTACCGATTCTCTTTCCAATTCTAAGATATTATAGTTATATTTTTGCTTGTAAACAAATTCTTCAAACACCCAAAAGATTATTCATTTCCAACCCAAATCCTCATCCTAAACTCAATACTATACACTAGATCTGCTTCCATCTTTTATTTTTCTCGAGTTTTCATGCTTTTTTTTTAGGCCCAAAAATTGTTGACAACACGCTATAATTGATGCCATCTTCGATGTATTTTTTTTCAAGAGGATATTTCAAAAACTTCATGTAATTAAAATTTCTAATATCATCCAAAATCATTCCGTTCTTCCTTTAAAAAAAAAACATGCGTTTTGTTTTGTTTCAGGAACCATAGATCTAACATCTTTTATTCCTGGAAAGCATAAAGAAATCTTGATTCTTATTATTTTGGTACAACCTAGACTACAGGACTATTGATCTTTTTAATCTTTTTTTTTTATATTTTTTGAAGTTTAGCTGAAAATGGCAAAAAATTGAAGATATTTTCATGTTTATGTTCTTACTGCATGGTCACTGTATATGTCTATATTTGCATTTTTTTTCATGTTATAAACCAACATTTTGGGTTATTATGCATGCATAAACATTTCAATTTCAGTAATAACATAATTATTTATTTTACCTCATAGCCAAAAACAATTGGGATATCGTTTAGAATAAGGTTTTTTATCCATTTTTTTGTAATTGTGCATGTTATTGATATTTGATGCTTTTATGTCGAAACGAGATGCATTGCATAACTTTATGAGTCTGTTTGCGCGTTAAGTGACATGATTTTTCTTGTTTGTTCTTGTCTATGTGGACAATCTTGCAATCTCTAGTAATTTTTCTTTCACATATGATTTATTAAATGTATAAATTATTTAAGTTTAAACGTATGGATTGATCATAAATATTACTTTTGGTTTCACATTAATTGTCATCTGCAATGTCGTTGAAATCCATTTTCTTGACTATTACATACCATTGCTTATGTTGGGAAGGGAATTATGTACAATCAATTTCCAAATTGAATCTAACATACTGGGCCTATATCCAGATAAACCTCGCAAAAACTATTTCTGAACCTAGAGGATTTCTTATAGCTTATTTGTGACACTAATGTTGTAGAGTTCTTTTGTTTCCAGTATTATGGTTAATGTGTGGGTGTGTTGGTTTATGTGGGATAACTTTAACATCCCAATGAAGTATTGGACTGAATTTTTTCCTTTAATATTTGGTTTTCTTTTTCTATAACTCTCATTTCTAAAATTACACAGGTTTTTTCTTATTATGTTATCTTCTTTTAATAACTTTATTTATCGTAATGGTCTGGTGTTTATGCTTATCTTTTGTAAATATCAGCAGCATCACGTTATAGCTCGTCTTCAACAACCATATTATCTGGGTTATATACCAATAGAAGCTTAATACATTATGGTTGGTCATTAATTGATAATGTGCTTTTGTAACATAGTTGATCTTGACTTTTTTTTTCTTTTAATTGTTGTTTTCAGAAACTTAGTTCAATCCATGTGTGAATTTTCACTTGCATTGAGTGCTATAAGAGCAACTTATTTAGTATTACTGTTAAATATATAACATCAATTGCAGCAAACACCTTTTCTTGTCAAGTAGCCATTATGAATTATTGCTTCCAAAAACCAAGATTGATGCTGCATTCACACAAATTATGTGTTATCATCACCTTTTGTTATATTGCATTTAGGAAATTAACTTATTAATTACATGTTAGAAAAAACATTTTAACCAAGAACATGCAAGATTCTCAATCACAAGATAAGCCATGTTGGACTAGAGAGATGTTGCATATATATTTTGTGACATTTATATCAAAGCAATTGAGAAAGGGATACAACCGAACACACATTTTGACAGAGCTGGATGAAAATATGTTATCAATTGCTTTAAAGAATAGATCGACCATGCATTAACAAAAGCACAATTGAAGAATAAGTGGGACAAAATAAAAAAACATTGAAGAATATGGAGGAAGTTGATTTTTGAAACAAGAGTTAGTTGGAGTCCTAAACTTGGAACAATTTCAACCATTGACGAGTGGTGAAAATCTAAAATCAAGGTTCATTTTTTGTTTGAGCATATTTACAATTACTAGAAACTTTTATTTTTTATTCTTACAATTGTTATGATTCATTAATATCTTTATTTTTCCTCGTTGTAGGAAATACGAAGAGCTCGAAAGTTTAGGCATTTTGGTATTAAGACCGGTATTGTATTGTAAATATGATATTATATTTACAAACATTGTGGCTACCAGTTAATATACTTAGGCTCCATCATAAGGTTTGAAATCTGATGATGATGGTGTAGGTGATGGGATAAGTAATGCTACTAATGAAAATTTAAATATAGAAGAAGATAGTGATGATTCAAAGGAGGATGATTTACCAAATTTTACAGAGGATGTCAATAATATGGTTGTTGGTGTTAACTTTGCCAATAGTAGTAGCAATCATAGTCGTAGTAGTGGAAAGAGAAAAAAACCTCAACAATGTACAAATAAGAGTGTTAAAAAAAGAAGAAAGGTTCAGGAATGAGAGCATAACTTTTTTAGTGTTTAGATCAATTGGTTGATGGTGTCTCTACTTGGAGTGAATGCACATCTAGTGCTTGGGATTAAAAAAGAAAGAAAGAAGGATGTGGCATAGACAAGGTCATGAAAGAGTTTCACTCCATCGAGGAAGTGGTTTTCGAGAGTGAGCTTTATTGTTTTGCTACTGAGTTTTTCATGGTTAGAAGTAGGAGGAAAATGTAGGCAACAATTGGAGAAAGGAAAAGAAAATTTCAATGACTGATATTAATGTTCAAGAGGAGATCAAACATTAAACTATAATGTAAGGGCCAATCTGATTAATCTACTTTCAATCTAAATTGCTTATTGGGTAATGTTTTAATAAAATTATCTCTAAAACATTTCTAAAAAATTGATATTGAAAATGATTCATGTGTTTTTAGGTATTCTTTGATTTTTATATTTCAAGTCAATGTTGTTGGATAGGTTATTACAATTTCATTTCATAATATACAATGATTTGGTCATTTACATGTCAAATGCTTCATGAACATATTATTGATGTCGTAATTATTATATGAATGTAAGGGTCAAACTGATTGAATGATTCCCCATACTTTGGTGCTCTGTGTTTTATAGTTATGAAAGATAAATTTTCCTGCAATATGTTGATTTGGACTACTGCTAAAATGTTGTTGTCAATTAGTCTTTAAATTAATTAGTTGTTGTTGAGTAAGGAAATTGAATTTACGAGATTGAGCTTTATTTTTAAAAAATTTATTGTAACGTTAAGGATGTTGAATGTATTGTTTTTTATTGGTTCATGTTGTAAGTTGGAATTGTAGGTGAGAATGGTTCTTGTTGTAAGTTAGAATTGCAAGTGAGAAAAATAGATATGAATGTTTGTTATGAATTAAGTCTGATAGTTAACATTTCCATTTAATATTATGTGTTGAAATATTCACGTGCAATTTTATTGATTGTCTATATAATCCACACTTATAATAAAAACACATCCATCACTGTTGAAATGTTTTGACTCTATGGCTTATTCAAAATAGAAAAGAATGGTAATCAAAAGGATAGGGACCAAAAGTGAAGGGAAAATAAATTGCAAGGGGTGGTCTGATTTTTTCAAGGGGCTGGTGAGAATTAAAGGGTGGGGAGAGAGAAAAGAGAAAATACAGAAATGGTTGTCGGCATCGAACCCAATATGTGTTAGGGACAAATGTTGCTCCATTGCATCGGGGCGTCGAGAACTTCCAAACATCGCTTTGAAAGGTAGTGTTTTATGGTCGGATTGCCCATCACGCACCGCTTGAACAACGCAAAGGTTGTCCACACGTTACATATTTGCCAACAAGTTTTTTTATTTATATTTAATAAATGTTCTTTATAACAATGCCCTTGGTATATTTGGAATTTGCAATAAACCAATGTAAAATGAAAAAAAAAAAAAAGCTCTTGGATGAGAGCTTTGTTGATTTTTTTTTAAGAGTATTGAAGTAATTATATTATTTTAGAAATTAAGAATATAAAAATATATCTGAGTAGAAGGCATTAAACTATTTTATTTTAGGGTGAAATTAATAATTTTATTGTGCAATAAAAAAATAAAATAATCAATCTAACCCCATATAATTTGTAAAAAAATATTTGTGTCATGGTGGAAAGATCATTTTGCTCCCAATGTTTGGTTCAAATGTTTAATGGCCAAGGAGCAATTTCATCTTTACATTATTCCAAATAAGATTAACCTGAGTCCTGACCTATAATAATTTCTCCTTTACCTTTAGTTTTTTTTTAAACAACTTATAATATATTTAATTTAAAAACATGTTCTGTGAAATCAGCTTATAACTTCTTCTTTTCTTAATTGAAGAGAGGATGCATGAAGTTAAGATTATAGTATTAAAGTAAAATTTGACTCAGATTTAAAAATAATTGATTTGAGGTATACCTTTAACCATAAAATAAAAAATTTCAAGTGCTCTAGATTGCTCTAACACATTAATTAAAAAAAATCTAAACTCCTAAAGGGTTCATTTTTTTTATATTATAGACCAAGACACGTTGCATTGTGTATTGAAACAGTGCAATGATCATTTTGTTATTCTAAAAAAGTAATAACCTAGCTATTAAGGGTAATACGATATTTTTATAGGGGTCCATTAGTCATTATTAGATTAAAAGGGGGACAAATCAAGCTGAAAAAACAATACATTGCATACGTTAACGCGTGAGTTGTGGTCTTACCATTCGGGCGACATGTGACAAGGCATTCAGTTACCAAACGGTGGCTTCCGGGGTGACGTTCGAATTATGTTGGTGGCCCCTTCATACCTAGCTAGCTCTTGTGGTTTAAGTACCTTTGATTTGACATTGACGACCTTTTTTCCCTTTTATTTCTCTCCCCTCATCGATTTCCACACCTAACCCTTTAAAATTTTAAAACAACCATTCAATTTATTTTTTCTTTATATTTGATCCATGCTCATTTGATTACTATTTATTTTAACTTATAAGGAGAGATAACAACCATTTTCATAATTGGAATATAGCCAACCAATGATTTTCCCTCTCTTTAATTTCATCATTTGTTGATAACTTTCTTCTCTATCTTCTCTTAAACTAAGGGATTGAAAAATAAATAAGATAAACTTTTAAATCAAAATAAAAATTATAAAAGTTTTGAGATTGACCACATATTTTCTCTGCGTTTTATATTGTGGTCATCTCTCTTTTGATTTTGTCTTTCTATTATAATTTTAAACTTCATCGCATGAAAGTAAGTTGCAAAAGGGTTTTTTTTAGGAAAAAAAGTACAAGGATCAAATTAAATAAATAAAAAGATAAAAATAAAAAGAAATGGTGGATAGTAAAGCGCCTCTACCCATACTCCAATTTTTAAAAGTTATTTAGTTACTTATTTTTCCCAAACAACTTATAATAATAATTATAATAATAATATATTAATTTAAAAACATTTTTTATAAAATCGATTCATAACTTATTTATTTTTAGTTAAAGAAAAATGCTTGGAGTTGAGATTATATGATTAAAATAAAATTTGACTAAAATCTAAAAGTAATTGATTTGAGGTAACATTGACCATCAAATAAAAAAAAAATTAAGTGCCATGTACTTTTTTAACACATCAATTGTTTTTTTCAAAAAAACTAAAAGGACTTGGTTTTTCATTGTAGATCATGACATGTTGCATTGTGTACTAGAACAGTGTAATGATTATTTTATCATTCTAAAAAAACCAATGAACTAACATTTAAGGGTAATGCAATATTTTAGCAAGAGTCCACTAGCATTTAAAGGTAATACAATATTTTAGCAAGAGTTCATTAGTTATTATCAGATTGACATGAGATAAATTGATCTTTAAACATTTTTAAACACACTGAAACGATTAAGTAACATTTAAAAGCAAAGTTTTTTTATTTAAAAAAATTAGCATTTATAGACTTTTTTGTATTTTCATCATATTTTTTTAGTTTAGTAATTTAATATATATAAATCTATTTTTTAAAAATAATTAATTACACATGTCAACGTATAAGTTATGACTGCACCATTTAGGCGACGTGTGAGGAGATGTTCGACATCCAAATGGTGGTTTTCAGAGCAACATTTAAATCGTTTCGGTGGCTCCTTTATTCCTAAACATCATGCGTGGCTTACCACCTTTGGTCAACACCAACAAACTTTTCTTTCTTTTTATACCTTTTCTATTTCCTAGTCCAACCCACTAAATTTTCAAAACAACCTTTTAATTTGTTTTCCCTTCAAATTCAATCCATATTCTTTTTATTACTATTTATTTTATTTAAAATAATCTATAAAATTATAATTTTTTTTTCAATTTTACCTTTGTCCAATCTTTTCAATTGTGAAATTTAGTTTCTAAGATAATTTTAAAAATTAATTTTTTTTCTAGAATTTCATCCTCTTTAATTTTTTATCCTATCATCCAACCCAAAACATCGATGATAAAGCAATCTCGCAACCATTCTTCATCTTCCGCAACAGTAGTGTCCAATTCTGAACAATACGGTTCCACCAAGGAACGACTAGAAATGAAATTCCAACAGGATTGTCATGCTTTTTGCTCATTCTCGTAAAAAAATCAGAAAGTTCTACCAGCAGAAAAGTAGAAGGTTGCATTTCACGTCTTTTTATCTGTCGTGTCACCGTCTAACATTTGCGGAAAAAAAAAACATTTTAACGATAAAGGCTCTCAGATCTGAGGTTCTCTGCAATCTCAGTTTCCCAACGATCTCCATTATCAAGTAGCTTTTCTTTGTCGTACAAGAGCTCCTGCAACAACAGTGAATGTTAAGAAATAACTTCCGTTATCATAGTAGGCTCATGGTGAAAGGGATGCTACCTCGTGAGTCTCTGTTGTAAATTCGAAGTTTGGTCCTTCAACAATGGCATCAACAGGGCATGCCTCTTGGCAAAATCCACAATAGATACATTTTGTCATATCAATGTCATACCTGTCGAATCCAGAGTCGTAAGAATGGACGAGATGGGGGCACATGAGGAGAAGAAAACGAGGAGCAAAGGAACAATGATAAACCTCTCACCTAGTAGTCCTGCGGCTTCCATCTTCTCGCTCCTCAGCCTCGATGGTGATTGCCTGTGCAGGACAAATCTGGAAACCAACCAGGCATCATGAGAAAAGTACTAAATACAACTATAAGACTATCCAATGAGAGATGTTAACAACTAATAGAGATTAAGAGGGTACAGATGGAAATGACAATGCTGCTACTTTCTCAGATAAAACAGAAATAGGGATCCAAAAAAAATTACCCAGAACAAAAATGCATACCCCCAACCCAAACAGTAAACATAAAACAGCTGCACAAATCAAGATGCTACTAGCACGTTTTCACACTAGTAAACACAATCTAATTGGATGTATGCTCATCAAAGGATGCAGTCAACTTGAAATTTCACTAGTAGAAACAAATAAAGCATTAAATTCCAGAGAATACAAACCTGGAAATGCAAAAAGGATGTAAAACTTTTGACAGCTTAGATAATGTAGTAGCATTTCTGAGAAATTTAAATGGAATTGCAAAACTATGACAGCTATTTCCAAGTGCTCCATAGACCTCATGTGATCACAAGAAAAAAAACAACACGAAAAAAATTGTCAAATTTTAAGGCTAATCAGCTCAAGTAGAATACAATTTGTGTGCGCATCATGGTATAGTTTGATTATCTCCAACCAGAAGAGTGATTTAACTAGGGGCTGGATATAATATGAGAATTCGAAACTAACAAGGTAAATTCCCCCATTTATTGTTTCACACAACAAGGATATTTGTTTAAGAGAGTAAAATAAATCTCGAAGCCTTACAGCTTCACAGAGTTTGCATGCAATACAACGTTCCTCCCCAGTATGATATCGTCGGAGTGCATGCTCACCACGAAAACGAGAGCTCAAAGGACCTTTCTCAAATGGATAATTGATCTGCATACGAGAAGCTATTCCTGCTATCATCACTCATCATTGTCACACTATAATATCTGACGGGGTATGGTGAGACACTTACGGTAACTTTTTTCTCAAAGAAGTACTTGAGAGTCAACGACAAACCGCGAACCATTTCAGTAAGAAACAGTGTGTTTATGCTTCGCTCAAATACTGTAATTACTCAGAGCATTAGGACCTTTAGTTGTATCAGACAAAAAAATGGAGTTAAACTGAATTCAAAACACAAACTTCAAGGATTGTGTACATTACCAGAACTCCAGTCCTTTGAGATCTCCTTTGCAAGCTCCTCTCTTTCTTCATCTTCTACAGTAGCATATAAGAAAAATCGCAAGAGCCATAAATATGTGAAACAAAGCATGAACACACTATAAAAACAAGGTCCCATTAAAGATGCAGGCAGTTATTTTTGGACTATAAACAAAGAAGAAGGAATAATTGTTTGTCATCCTCCAAAAAAAATCTTAGAACATTAATCCAAAACACTCTCAAATAATCTCAGCAAGTCATGTAATAAATTTTAACACAAATGATTTACAGTCTTAGCTTGTGAGCATCACTGATAAATCTCGATAACATTTTTCACTCGTCCAAGAACACACACAAATAGTATATATAAATATAAATAAAATAGAGGGAAGGGAACAGGCGTTTTAGGTGGAATATAAGTGGGCACTAGATTTCAGTGCATATTGGTTTGAACCTTGCAATGCTTGTCCTGATACAGCCTGCAGACCCAGAAAAGCACAGCAAAGTAATATTACAATAAGCTAACTCATAAATCAATCATACTGTCAAAACCAAAATCAGCAGCATTAACCAAATCCAAAGAGCTCTTCTGAAATACAACCAATATTTCATCACCCATCAGCCAGCAATTTGAAAAATAGTGAAACAATCTTACGAGTAGCTAATCCATACTCTCAGTAACATTAAAAACTTTCCATTCTTTCTCTCATTTCAGTGCATACACAAGTTCAAGTACACAAATAATCTCAGCCAGAAATTCCAGCATCTTAGAGTAAAAACACAAGATGACGCCACAACAAGGCGTCATCTTCGCATCATTGACATAACAACATATATGAAAAAAAGAAGTCATCTTCGCACCTAAATCAATTCGCTTAAACCTCTTCATAGATGGAGAGGAATTAAATTTATTTTATTTATTTATAATCCTCACTTATTAACCAAATAACCTAAATCATCGCTTTTCACCTTATATTATTCATTTATGAAAAAAAGTTAAAAAAAAAGAGAAAATGAAGATTAGATTCGAGTCACAGGTATTGAGAAGTTTAAGAGTCGAATGTGCAATCCAGATTCCACTATTTCCTTCATTTTCTTGACAACCAAACAGAAAGAGGTCATTGGGGCTACAGGATTCTTACAAGCTGACGAGCGCGAAGAGTATGAAGAGACTTGCGAGCTAATATCGCAGCCATTGATTCCGAGGTCTTCCTCCTCTTCGGGTGCGATTTGTTGAGTCAAAGGAAGTAAACTGAGACCAACAAAACCACCTGATAAACTCGAGGATTCCGTTCACCTCAGTTTTTTCACATGCATTGGAGTCCGGAAATGTAGCAAGGTTGTATTTAAAATATATATTTTAAAAATTATATTTAATTTTTTTTTTATATTTTTAAATTTTTTTTTATATTAACCCATTAAAATAATTTAAAATTATAAAAATATTAATTTTTAATATATATTTTTTATTTTTTAAAAATAAGGTTTGAACAACTTTTTAAATATATATTTCAAGCTATATTAAAAAGCATGTTTTGGGAATATAATTTTTATTTTTGAATTATGTTAATATAAAAATAAATTTTAAAAAATAAAAAATATATTATTATAATATATATTTTAAAAATAAAAAATTTTAAAAAACAACTATTAGCATAATATCCAACGTCCCCTAACAAATCCGTTAATTTTTCACTGAAACAGTGCGGTTTCTTAAACTGTCAAAACGCTGCGTTTTGACCTCAACAGAAGTAACGCTCCTCCTCTAAACTCTCGCTTTGTACGAAGTAGGGTTTAAGTTATCACTCACTCCTCTTCTCGATTTTAACCCAGATACTGAACTCACTCGGCTTCTCTCTATCGTGAAAACCCAGAAATGGCGTCGTTTTGCAGATCGGCAATGACGGCAACCACAAGGTCCCTGGCATCTCTATCCAAAACGGCAGGTCAGAAAACACTATACGCGAAATCCATGTCTTCTCCGTTCACTTCAACACCAACACGAACTATCCTTGCCACTTCAAGGTAAATAATGTATTCTTCTTTTCAATTCAAATTGGGATTTTTTTTTAATATAAATTTCTTAATTTATTTTTTTGTTTTTGCTTTGGAATTGAAGGATTGTTTCAGTTTTAGGGAGCGTGGAGTCGTTGATGCCACTCCACAGTGCAATTGCAAATGCTAGACTCAAATCTAGCATCGCTGTTGATTCTTCTTGCTGGAGCTGGCTCTCTCAAGGTGAGTTATTTTTATATTTATTTCTTGAAGTTTTTGTCTTTTTAATTTTTTTTCATGTTTTTATTTCTTTTATTATTGTTTTTATCATTATGAGAAATTCCATGTATAGTCAATCATGTCATATGCCAAATTTATGTTGGGCCCCTGCATGTTTGGGCACTGTGAGGGTTGCATAGTGGTTATCAGGTGTCTTCTTCATCGGCAATGAGAAGTCACCGAGATGGCGTTGAACTGACCTAACTTGGTGTGATTGTTTACTACTGATGTGTAGTGGGAAATGGATTTTTTCGAAACTAATTTGGGTTATTGTGTGCGTGCGTGTGTGCAGCACTTGGTCTTGCAAAGCATTTATTGGAATTTCGGTCTTCTCTTATTATATCTCCGAATAAAACCAGATTGTGCATAAATGAGTTTTCGGCTTGTGTTCAAGTGTTACAGCATTTGATTAATATCGAAATAGGATTTTTTTTTTATGGGTTTTACTTTGGTTGAGTTTTTTAGTACTGTTTTTTTTCTACCTCTTATTCTGCATTGTCGGTCACCTCTGACTCAACTCGGTTCCTCTGCTACATTGCAATAGGGCTTGCTACACCGTTGTGACACAGCCTGCTGGGATGGTAAATGTGAAAGGAAACTGAATCCATTTTTGAGTCTTGAATTCTTTCTCCTTGTAATATGGAAGCATATGCAAACTTGTTTAGGGCAAAATGCTGTTATTTTCACCTTTTGCTGTTGCCTTTCCCTTCCCACATCGCAAAGAGAATGGATGACTTAGACTTGTCATCTTTTGCCTTTTGCTTGTTTGTTTAATGGATTCATTGAGCTATAATGTTCTGTACCAGTTAATGTTGTATGAAGAAGGGGTCTGGTAATGCCATTTGTTAATTTAACCGTTTGAAGTCCTTCAAGCAGCATAAAACATTGATTTGATTGGGATTTTAACCTGTCCTGAACAGGACTTCTTTTTACCAAATTATCTGGTTTCAGTTACCATTCGAGGGATTTGTAGAGAGTAACTGTCTCTTAAAGTGAAGATGAAATGTATGTGAAATAAGAATCCCTTCTTTGAGCAACCACGAGATGTAACTCAAGCTTCTGCCAACGAGACATCACTTTGTTGTTGCTTGTTTTCAATAAGGTTGCCCTTGCAAAAAACTATATCAAATGCTTCATATAACTTATACTATGCTGCGGTTCTGCTGTGGTCGCTACAGCATACAACTTATACTTTGCGTGTGGGAATGATTGTAGGATTAGTCATCCATAAGTTCTCCACACCTAGAACTATAAATTAAGTCATTAGATGAAGGTGGAATATTCAAGTCATTAGATGAAGGACTGAAATTGGGGGCAGCATAGATGATCTGTTGATCCTCGTAGTCGCTTGTGTTGAATTCTTGTTGTCATGTTCCCCACTGTATGTGCCAAATTAACTTTTCTTCTGTACTACACTTTTGTTTTCTCAACATGTTTTAAGCTTCAGGTTGCTGGACAAAATCCTTTACGTTTTTTACATTTCTCCAGCTACCGAGTTTCTTCCATCTTTTCTTCCCTGGCATTTCCTAGATTTCGCAGTTCCTCGGTGACAAGGCTGGGTCATTTCAAACCAAATTGGGCTGCATTTGAGCGGTTTTTTCTTCCCCTTATGTTGGTTGTTCCTCTTTGCATCTCATTTCTTTCATTGCTTCTGCTTGATGCAAGTCATTTCCATTGTTGGCCAGGATCATTTGCTTATGTGGGGTTGATGTAATATCGATGATGTAATCATCTCCGATAAAACTTTGGTTTAGTTTTTTATTTCTAAGGAGCACCTGCTCGCCTCTTTCTGTGCTTGAGCTGGCTTGATTGGAGCACTTCTTTTTTTGAATCCGATGCGTGGTTCACCGTCCCGTGTTTTCTTAGCACTCGAGTGGGCACATGACCTCCCTTGTCTAAACGAAGTTAGAACTTAAATTTGACTATCAACTTTAAACAGGGCCAGTAGTTTGCATCAACTTGTTTTCATCCAGAAATAAAATTACAAATGTGGAACAAATTACAAATGTGGATTGGGAGGGGAGGTTCATCGATCAGTCTTGAATCTTATTATTCTCACACTTTTTTTCTAATTAAAATTAAATTAATAGATTTATATATGTTTCATGTCTAAATACCCTCATTTAAAAATTTAATATAAATAATATCGTAAAACATTAAAATTGTTATTTGACACGAATAACATAGATATTAGTGTTATCATTTCATGCTGTGTTGGACTTTTTCAGAAACTAAATATGACAATTTTTCGTAATTTATTTGAAGATCGTTTATATGGTTGGCACCTGTGTCGCAAGAGTTGATGTTCAAGAGTTTATTTAATATGCACCTCATATTCATACATCTTTTGGTTTGCGTGCATTAATTTGTCAAAATCATAGCTTGATAATAGAACTAGATGTAGGAAATTCTTCTTTTGAAAAGGGAAGTCTAGGAAACTAGAACTTGTTTTCTACGTTTTACACGTTACTGCCAACGAAGGAATTGCATGGCATTTCTCAATCAGGAGGCCAAGCCGCTAAGTAAACTCGGAGTCCTTTTCCAATCCACTATCAACCACAGGTAGTATCGAAGTTTTTTAAATAAGCAACTTTATCATGCCAAGGGAGTTGTGTCCAGCCATGTTGAAGACGGATATGAAGCAGAAGATAAGAAGTAGTGTTACACGGAAAAAAGATAACACCCCGTTTTGTTTTCTGAATATTTGCTTACATTACCGGTTACAACAAAAACAAATTTAAATGAAAAAAGTCTTCTTTTTTCTTTTCTGATAGCGTGTTTTATTCATGGTAAACATAAAATTGTGTGAATACCTTAACATTAAAAAGTATAATCACTAAACTATCAATTTAAGTTAATCTCTTTGAAGAGTTATATGGTTTTCTATGGGGTGTCATCGTGTGACATTCCTCCCTCATATCTCAAGCAGGTGAATGCAGGTGACTTGGTAAGCTTCAAACAGGAGCATAAGATGATAATTATGCATAAAGTTCTGCTGTTTTTTTAGAAAAATTAGTAGTGTTCAGAGAAAAATGGTTGTTTAAAGCTGTTATAGCTTCCTCTAATGACAGTATTCAACTTGATTCTTAATCTAGAACTAATCGGGGCTTAACCAGGCCCACTGGTAGCTTTGTGTACCTTACAATTTGTGGGCATTCATATGCTTGAGAGATTGTCGCCATGTTACAACCTGTTCTGTGTTACAACGGCGGTTGGGATAGGAATTCCTCTGTTTTAGTCTTCTTTAGTAAGTTGTGTTGCGAGCGATTGCAGAGATTTTTTTTTATGATTTGAGCCTGATACCATCTAAAGATCAATACGTTATCCTCATTTCTTTCGAGTTATGGCCCCCAAGCACTCTGTTTTTAATTTGCCTTTTGAACTCTGCAGCTGAATACTCAAATCTCAAGCTAGAAAATGCAGTTCCTCGGATAAATCTGCAGTTATCCCAGGAACAGAATTTATGGACGTTGAAGATGGTGAAATGTCATGGTTCAATGCTGGTGTCAGAGTGGGTGTTGGAATTGGCCTAAGCATTTGTGTTGGGATTGGGCTGTGTGGGCTTGTTGGTTCGAACCTACCAAGGCACTACCCGAAACTTTAGAAGGCAATTTTGGTGATGAACAGGAATTATCCTTTGTGGCATGAAAATGATTGAACTCCCTGTCTTGACATACACATCTTGCTGGTTTTGCTTGTTTTCTGTTTTACAGGAGTCAAATCATTTGTGGCTCCCATTATTGCTCCCTGTACTACTTAGCATCAACATCTACGATCATGAACTTTTATCAAGCTAAATTGCATGTTGCAAATCAGGGAACGCAGGTGCGGTTTGCACTTATCTGTCTTCTTCCTCACCATCGCTCCAGATTCTTTCACTTTAATAGACAGGAGAGGCCAATGACACCTTTCCCACCAGACTAGCCCGGAGTAGAAATCACAAGACAATTGAATATACTATATCAACAAATTCAAATTGGTATTAGCAACCTGAAAAACACAAGCGTGCATATCAGTCTTTAGCTGGTCTTAATGGGTTGGGATCACATTGCCAAATGAGAATTTACCAACACATGTTTGTATATTTCAGAGAATTTAACAAGTTTTCAAGGAGAATTTTGCAAACAGCAACATTTTAATCCTACAGCACTCGTTAGAAGTCATTGCCCACTGGTCACTTCAGCGCTCAAGGAGAGGGAAACATACAAAACCAAATAGGAGCATTTTGCCGAGGATGGTCCGCGGTGGAATTCTATAAACACCAGCCTAATATGTACATTTCACAGAAACGCCTATACCTTTGTAAATACGCAGCATGGCAGGAGCAACAGTTCATCTGTCACCCTTGTGGTTGATTTGTTGCACGGCGGAACCAAGTGTTGAATGCGGTGACTAAGTGGGGGCAATCTTCAAAATTTCGAGTTGAGAAGCTGAGACACTGCTGCAACAACACTTGAGCATCTGACATGGGAAGTGTGGAAATAATTCTTAGAAATGTCTCTTCCAGCTCCAGGTACAGTGATTTATGATTTGGTAACATAGAAGAAAGTGCACTGTCTTTGCATACAATCAGAACAGGAAGCCAATCCTTTACAAGCTTCATCCTCACCTGCAAGCAAACGCTCAAATTAATTAACCATCTGTGCTACTCGTTAAGGATTTCACAACAAGAAATCTTTGTCGAGCCTTCTAAGCACAGATAGGCTCTAACACTCTATTGTTAATACTAAAAATTCAGCTTTTAGAGAAACCAAAAACAATTCAAACTTCATGCATCCAATCCTTGACGGATTGCTTATTTTAAAGAATTGGTGGCAGTGATCACAAAATAATCGAAAATAAAAGCCAATAGTAATACCTGTCTAGCGGCCAAAATGGTCCCAGAAGCGACAGCATTAGCAAGCTTACAAGTGCAACGAAGCAAAACAGCAGGAAAGCCCGGAACAATATTCCTCCACGCATCATCCCGAAAAGCCCTCTGCAAATCAGCCGTAAAAGAATCTTGCTCACTCCACTCCTTCACCGCACTATCCGCCACTCTCAGCTCAATCATCCTCTCCACTAACCACAACAAATGCTTCCCATTAGTCATCGCTGTATGCAAATTCAACCTCTGTATCGCTTCCGTCTCATTATGATCCCCTCTAAAATTCGGACTCGAATACTCCTCAAGCGATTCCTTCACAATCTTCAAACTCGTCTCAAACGCCATCTCCAAAACCCTCCTCGCGGACTCCCTCGATGAAAAATCCCTCAACAACTTAGCCACAAACGCTTTCACAAATGCCATGTTCGAACTACTATGAATCGCAGCCAATATCAAACCATGAAGCATTTCCTCACACGAATCATATTTCGCCGGAGAAACCCTAGCTAATAGCTCTTCAGATTCCTCCTCGCGTAAATATGGAATTAAATTAATCACGCGCTTCTCTTCCTCTTCACTCCACGGCACAGCCTCAAGATACTTAACGCAATAATCCGCACACTCATCAAACAACAACTTTAACGCAACCGGCAAAATATCTAGAGCCGCCGCAGCAGAGTTAATCACATTATTGAAATCGTTTGTATACAGCAATTTTAAAACGCTTAGATGGACTTCGATCGATCCAGGAGCGACGCCTAATTTCAACGGAATCAAGTACGGGTCGATTTTATTTTCAGCAGAATCGGGATTTTCCTTGGAGAGCTGCCATCTGTCAGATAAAAGGGCGGAGAAATACTTAGACCGGCGGAGGATGGGAGAATGGAGGTAGATCTGGACATTGGATTGGTTATTATTGTCAATTGAATAAACTGAATCCGATAAGTTAATGATGGGGGAAGTGGGGTCCAGGAAGAGGCGGAGGATCACGTCAGCGGTGTTAACATCGTTGAACCGGGTGGTGGTGGTGGAGGAGGGGGTGGTGGAGAGGAG
>Ga0307518_10000590_pt1 | contig 27616 bp, 40 predicted proteins | sample 25_EM_MG_FD_203889 | JGI IMG/M metagenome (GOLD analysis project Ga0307518, IMG submission 203889) | Populus trichocarpa ectomycorrhiza microbial communities from riparian zone in the Pacific Northwest, United States - 25_EM | ecosystem: Host-associated > Plants > Roots > Unclassified | place... | reverse complement strand
AACCATGGGCTCCCTTGACGAGCTCTCTTCTGGGAAAGAACAAGAGAGGGTTCTTCTTCCTAATAGCACTCTAAAGTAGGGATATAACTGTCATGGTGCTGTAGGACGCCATCTGAAAGTAGGGAAGTGGACAGAGTACTGAATTTGACACATCCAGGGAAGTGAGACGAACAACAGAGGAAGATGGACATGGCAAGTATCTGGGAGGAAGGGACCATAGGCTGAGGGCTCAGGGGACACAGAGACAACCAGAGAAGACTTCTCAATCTTGACAATAGACCTAAGATGACCAAAGTACGTCCTTGATGCAGGACTGATGAGGAGAACGCACTGACCGAGAACGAGGGGGACTGAGGGAGCAGGCTGGGAAGATATGTGCCAGGCAGTGCACGGGAACTCTGGGAGAGGCTGTCCTAAGAGCAGGACATAGTGGAGATCTGCAGCAATAGCGGAGAAATGATCCAGAGAAAATACGGACTCCATAGTGACTGATGAGATGAACGTCTGGATTGCGGGGGGAATATCTCTGTGGGAAATGAATGGATCCACGTCGGAACTTGACAGGCAGATAGACCACACTCTAGGCTCTCTGACGGTATAGTCACATGCCTGATAGCTTTGGAAATGGTGGAGCTATTCAAAATATCGGAATGCCAGCACTGGGCACCTAAAAATGACATTTGAGCGCTAACATTGTTTCTTCTCTTCTTTCCTTCATTTCTCCATCAATTCTTCAGCTTCTTTGCTCGTTCTGGTATGGGAGTTGGACTGCAGTAGATTGCATTCCTTTCTCATACCATACTGGATGTTATTCCTTCAGTTTCTTCTGCTTCTTGGCAGTTCTTGTGCGAGTGATGACTGTCAGTGTCGGCAGTCGTCTCTTGCATCAGGATAGTCTTCTTGTGCGATAGATGGCTATGATGAGGCTCCGTCATGCTCATCCTTCACATCAGGATCATTTGATATTGACATTATCTTCCATGTTCACTGTACCAAACCTGTTTGGTGCGTGACAGCGTATACACAGGTGGACCAAGGTAGCGTCACACATCACAGGCATGGAGGACAGCGGCAGAAATAGGGCGATGACAGAATGTTGGCTGTATTGGCAGCCACGGGACATACTTGCGGACACCAAGGAAGTGAAAGCACTCAAAAATGGGGACAATCCTTACTGTATCTAACTAGCAACCAGGAACAGGGATACCAGCTATCAGGTCATGTAAATAATACTGAAACGTAGACATATCATTTTCGCGCAAACCAGTGACATGAAACCCTCTTAGAACAGCTGCCATCTGTGCTAGAACCCAAAACCCACAGTCATAATCATTACTCTGGATGGTTTCGGTCTTTGTATGTCAGCACAAGGGTACTAGACGAATGTGGAAGACTTACAACAACCGGCTGCGCGAACCACGCATTGAGATCTCTTGTAGGGGCCATAGCCCTCTGCGAGGCGATGTGTGACAAACGACAGATAAGCTGTGCGATATCCTAATGATATTTCAGCATCTTACCAATGAAATAGATTACAACTATACCTTGATGTCCTTCTTCCAGGGTATCTGGTCAGCGAGGCTGTCAAAAAGGAATAGCCGTTTGAAAGAAAAATCAATAGTGCATACCACCCAATGGCTGATGCACGATGGCCGGTGGATTGGGAGAATCCATACATCCTTCTCCCAATATCGGGTCCACGAGGTATTTCACCAGAGAACATCATCAGTTGCATTATATCGAACACGTGGCAAGTCGTGGGTTGAGAGTATGGCGCAATGCTGGGCATCAGCAGAAAGGAAAGCAGAATATAGAAGCGCTCCACAACCGCTAATACATGTATCATTCAGGCACGCATTTGCCGTGGAAAAGAGGCGAATATCGTCAGGTTCAAATATGTGTCGGGGAAACCCGTCACAAGGAGGGCGAACGTGTCGGGTGATAACACATGGATAGAAAGTTGTGGTGGTTGAGACGTCAATGTTCAAATCAAGGCGGAGCGGCTAGGGAAGTATGGTTAGCGAGTCTCAGGTAAATATTGTATGCTCACCGTTGGGATTTGCCAGTCCAGTGAAATTATCATGGGCTCCATCTCCTCATCATCCTTGTTGACCAGTGAACTATCTATATCGTTAGTTTCATTCTCGAGAAGGTGATCCGTCAGCGCGATCTGGCCTAGGTCTTCCGGTTCAATGTCCACTATCGTGTCTGGGTCACCAGCCTCTGACACGTGCTCATCAGAGGGTAACTCGCATATGATAGGGCTAAGCCACTGCAGTGCATGTGGGATTGGAGTTCCGGAAAGGGATGCTGCGAGCTCAGATGCGGCATGAGCCTCACCAGCATAGCGGACGGCGGAGGCAAGAGGGTTCGGCCATCGTTCTTGTAAAGTCGACATGTATTCATGCCGTTGCTTCAAAATGAGGTAATAGATAGAATCTAAAAAGAAGTTCGAAGTTACCAACAGAAGTAACGAAGCACCTAACTTACGTTGTGGTTGCTGCAATGCGAATTTGACCGCACAAAGTTCGCGTCCAAACCACCGGCACATATTATCAGCTTCCATCCCAAGCCGACGTCGTTCTTCATGGCAACGGTCCAACTTGAGAAGGCCTCAAATACCTGATCTAACATCACGATCCCCAAGCCATAATGGGGTTTCACCTTCAGGTGACCGTGTGATCCAAACGTCTTCGAGAAGCGTCTGGTCATTACGGAGTTCAGCCAGCTTGGTCGGGAGGGGTGTTGGTAACGGTATGGCGTATGTAGGATTGTACAGTTCTTCGAGGTGAGCACAGTAATTGTTGAATTTACCTATAGCGGACATCAATGCTGGCTGTCGTTGGCGATAGCCTTGCATGTCTGCTGGTGGAGTTTCGTGCCTGGGATCCATTGTCAAGAAGGCCAACCTAACTTCAAAAGAACCTACCTAACGCCTTCTGTTTCCCACCGATGGCGCGATCGAGTTTGTCCCACTCGAAGAAACTTCCTATTGCCCATTTATGGATGTTGATTTTCAGATCGTGGGCAAGGAGAAGGGTTTGTACGAACTTGAAGCCGACGCCATCTAAGTCAGGAAACCTCGCCAGAATGTCCAGCGAGGAATAAAGGGCATCAACTTTGCACAACAGTTGCTCATGACTGCGTTTGAGGCTCGCCAGAGCATCATGGGCACCTTGGGATGCTGGACCCCTGTCAAGCATGACACAGATTTTCTGTAACACTTTGTCAGAACTATCGAGCTCAGCTTGTAGAACAAGAACAGCATCAAGTTCTTTCTTCAGTCGAATAGGTGCATCTGTAGCAGAGTTTTAGTTCATGAATCCGCTGCTGTAAGCTCATGGTGACGTACACGTTCTGATAGATAGCTGAGCAGAACGTTGATCCGACCATTGCTTATGAAGTTCCACAGCGCCAAGCTCACATTGGTCTAGAACCTCCCGTGCAGCAGAACCTTGCTCCTCAATACCTTTTTTGAGCCGGTGCCAGAGCCAATCTCCAAGGTCAGCGACCATCTCTTTGGCAACAGCACCAGCATGACGATCGATGAGCCAAATGCGGCGTTGGCGCTGGAAATAATAATGTGAGACAATCATAACCCTTCAATTATACTGACCTACCGAAGATGCGCGCTGGATACCGATAAGCTTGATGAAACGTGACCACAACCTCTCTGTGCCTTCACCATCTGACAAGCCCAAACCTTGGATAAGTTGAGGATTGTAGACGAGCTGACATGCCCACTCGTGCCCATAAGCATGCATTGCAGTTGTAGCAAAGCGAATGCAGGAGGTGATAAACGGACTCAGAATACTATACTGGGAATTGTTAATAAAACCCAACTGAATGAGGGATGCGCATACGTACCTTCATCAATGAGCATGCCAGCACACACCCGATGTCGTACAGTATGACAACATTGCACCTGAGAGGGATAAGAGAAAAGAAGTGTTCGATCAGCGCCACACTATATTTTTGTTGCTCGCCAGGAGTGTCGATGTTCGCGAAGAACAGAGGGATGTCATGGCGACAGATGAGCGCCATGATGCCGGTATCATTGAAGCTATCCATAGCCGCCTTCTGCTTCTTGCTGTCTGCTGCTTCGTACGAGGTTTTGCATTGGTCGACCGCTTCATCAGGTACAGCAACTTTGTATTGTCGTGGAGGATGCTTGCGTGCAGCATTGATTCATTTCCCAACTTCATCGACCTGCAGTTTAGGAAGGAAGTAGATGGGATCATAAAATGGTGGGCAGTCTCCTGCGGAACGTCGATGCCGATGGTGGAAGTTCCCATCCATGGCGACATGAACATCGCCACCACTATCCAAGGGCCGCCCAAAGTCTTGACCACCAAAGCATGCAGGGCATTGTTGCACTAGAATCGGTGCACAGAAGCCTCAGGTAAGGGCTAGGCCATTCTTGGTTAGCGAAGATAAAGGCGATACGAGAGGCGAAGATTCCAGAGGCACCTTGGCAGCTAGGGTGATATCCCGGCACTCTTGCAGTATCTTGTCTACAGAGTTCTCTATCTCGACTTGTAAAACATCATACCACTGAATGGCATGTCCAAGACTCCGATGGAACGGTTCAAGGATAACTCCTCCCTACTCGCTTAGTGTTAGACACGGCCAAAAGAATATTTAAACATCTACCTCTTTGTTCGTGACATGGAATCCCCATTGTGTGTAATGTGTGTGCAGCGCAGAGGCGAGAGTGTTGACAGCATCACATGAGCGCTCGAAAAGAGCACGATAAAGAGCTAGAAGTTCAATAGATACTGCGATGCAAGGCTGGAGTGGAGCAGTGGGGAATAGGCCATTACAAACGAGCAGCTGGGGAAGCGTGGTGCATTGACAGTGCCAGACTGTGATAGACAAAAACACTAATAAATGTTTAGTACTGCATCAGCACTCACAGGGTAGCGAGGACTTACAATCAAAATAGAGGCAGGTAATGTTGGTGGACCGTTTATCACAATCTCGCAAGCAGGCTGAAAGTGAGGACGCGTGTCGAGGCAGCGGCTTTCCAAGCGTCTCGCCAAGGTATTCTAAGTAAGGACGAGCCATGGTTGGGATGACAGACTTCCAGTGGCTGAAAAGATGGTCAACGCGAGCGTGCTGCATGGGAGGAGAGTGCTCAGTAGGTTCGTGGTCGTCGGCCTCTTCCACATCCATAAACCCGATCGTTTCCGTTTCCGGAGTGGAAACCTCGGGAGCAGTGGCCAGGTTTGTTTCACATCCAGCGGGTTCATGTACCACCTTGTGATTAAGGAGATTGTTGAGACGGTCGAGGAGGCGTTGGCGCTTCTTGGCTTGACCTGGAAAAGGAACAAGAGTTTGAGTCTTTCGTGTGTTTTTTTTCTTTTTCGGAGAAGTGAAATGCTGGCCCAAACCCCTTGTCGTGCTGGGGAGAGCTGCCCGCGTACCAGGAGCTGGGTTGGGAGTCATGGGGAAGATTGAGGAAGGTGAACGTACCATAAGTAACCAATGGTTTCCACGGTAGTGACTATCAACCAAACAGAAGCCGCCGACAGCATCGAGAATGCTCTAGAGAGGAGAGGGATGGCGGTGGGAGGGTTTCAAGAGGGCAGGTACACCATCGATGAACAGGCGTGGAGGGTGCATAGAGGTAAAGGGCAAAGGGTGCGAATGTATTACAAACAATTCGGGATTTGCTGGGGCAGATGGTTGGTCTCTGAGACTACATCTTCATGGTAAAATAACCCTATCTCCGAGACCACTATTGGTACCGAAAACTAGTGCCTGAGGTGCCCTTGTCCCTCAACACTTGAGCCGCCATCACCATCACCTCCTTTGCCCTCTCATTCAAACTTTAAACGTATTGATGCCAACTACTGGCTTTGCCAACAATCCCAGTGGTATCAACGGTTATGGGGTGAAAAATTGTTTGTTTTCCCATCTGTTCCAGCAGCCTCATTGATCATAATCGTGCTCATCACCACCAGATCCGTCAGATGAAAAGCTTTGGAGTGCACTATTGCAATACTCTAAAGAACGGCTCACAGTTGCAGAACGTTTGACAAGGCTGCATGTCGAGTTCAGATTGATCATTGGGTTGGTTGCTATGACTTGCAGTGCACTGCTCTACTCACGACTGATACGTGCCAGGAAATCATGATTACATGAGTTGAACATGCAGTTCAATATTCCCAGTCCTCGTAAACCACTGCCGGAGGATATTGCAACCCAGGCTGTTCTCGAGAAGGTTGCTGAGGATGTTAACCAGGAAAATGGTGTCAATGCAATTACTTTGTGTTTGAGTATCGAAGGGATGCCACTGCCACGGTTTGTGTTTTTTAAATAATCTCAACACTACTGCTAACGTGTAAATGGTTTAGTGACTTTGTGTGCTTGGTATTGGCACGCCATGCACCCAATGGCTTAAATGCACATTTTCCAGGAGCGAAATGAGTTCCTCGTTCTGCACTGGTTGCCATTGGTCCCAATCACCAGCACCATGCTGATGGTTTTGAGAAACTCAACGCCCAAGCACTCCAGATGGGTGGCGTTGGTCTCAACCTCTACGGGATCAAGGATCAATGGAGTAGCTTCCTTCTCCATTTAGTTGTTGTTCCAAACAACTGTTTAGCGGCCACTATCAGACATGTATACCTTGACTACGTGGAAAAGTATCAAGGTAAGTCTATTCAATATTTCGTTACATTGCAGTTCTCATTAACCCATGACAGCAATACCAGCCATATTTGTCACGGACAAAGGGACGGAGACTGGGTTGATGTTTGGTAATCAGGAGGCATTACGGTACATTTTGTAGTAACATCTGCCACAATTTCCACTCATTTCTGAAAATGCCAGTGCTGTTTTTGCTCCAGACATTGATGTCCACGAATATCCATCCTTTCTATTTTTGAGAAGTGTCCATAACATGCCTATCAAAGGCCTATGGCACTGGTTCACTAAGACACATGGTGTCAACCTGAAACTTCTCGTTCAAAGTGGGAAGGAGGATGGGATATAGATATACCACATAAACAAGGACCTCCACAAGTGGGTCACATTTTATTAATTCTTTTGCTGTGCTTCTGATATGTAGAATCAATAGGCAGCTCTTCTATTGGCTTTGGCCGCAGATCTTGCAAGACCACAAATTTGTTGATTATTGGAATAATCATCGCATCCGCTATCAGAAAAATAAACCAAATCCTTCTGGAACTACTCCGTGACATGTGTTCACGGTCCCTCAGGCTCATGGTGGTCGGGATTGTAAGATTGCCGTCACACAGGATGTACTTGATGCACTGTGTGCAGCAATGCCCGTGTCTCGGAAGGAATCGATGCGATGGGTAAGCGATGAATTTGCTAATAAGGCTGGCATCATCTATGAGGAAATTGGGTGTCCTGACCTTACGCCAAAGACTGGCTGGGCTGTCTTTAGCCAAATGGAGGAGATACTTGTGGAGGAGCTCCAAGTTGATGCGATACTCACCTCACCCCTTTATGATGTAACTGCTTGGAAATGACGTAGTAATGGTCAAGCTGCAGTGCATACTAGTTTGGTACAATTAACAAGGCAGTGAAATAAATCCATGCAGGTAACATAACAAGATGTACAGATTGCATTGTGCTTCAGCAAGCGTCGGCATGACTCGGCAATGCTCAGAGGGCTTCAAGGTATAAAGTGAGAGTGTCAGCACAGCTGCAAAATGGCCACCGAGAAAAAAGGCACGACAGGCTGGAAGAAGTAAGTGCACCTTTTGCACAACTATCTTGGCTGTGCCAGCTGATTTGTGGTAGTTGCCAGTGGTTTTGGGCTCGCATCGACATTCGTTCCAACCCCATCAAGCTTGGTCACGTCTGGTTCTTCAAATGGAAAATCTGTCTCCTTCGTCCGTGCCTTATGTAGTACTGTGCCGGAAACAGGAGAAGTTGAGATCATGTGGCCGGATGACTCAGATGCGGTCCCAATCAAAGGTTTGCTTAGCACTGACATTTTCGCCGAAGGCCTGACCAAGCGAGTCTACAAAGTACGTTGAGTAATACCCGTTCTTTTTGGATTTGAATGCTGAGCATTTTTCAGTTGATGCTTGATGGAGATCTTTTTGTCGCAAAACGGTTTTTTAACATTGGAGCAGGGTCCAATGTCGGCGTGTCTGATGCTGATAATGAAAAATACCTCCGGGCTGAGTTGATCAGGCTTTGTCAGGGAAGTTGGTTTTTGAGCCGCTTTCGTGATCTTGCAAGGCAGCGCAGTGTCGGCATCTTTTCTGGTGTGCAAACCTACTGATGCTACTGTATTTCAAGCTAGCTCAATTCTAATTCCTAGGGCTGGCATTTTCTGATGGGTTTTTACTCCGAGAACGTCATGCACAGGCAGCCAGTGGTAGCATGAGCATCCCCGACAGCTCTGTCTGGCTCGTGGAACCACGAAGAACAACAACTGTCATCAAATTCAGCGGCACAATGCAGCATCCGTCAACAAATGACAAACACGGAATCACGATTGCTGCCTTCGCCCATTTTGTTTTTGAATTCTCCACTCGCAAGTTAGTCTTTGCTGACATTCAAGGTATGTAGATACGAGGTGGCAGTGTTGCACCCAATGCTCAGCTCCGCTTTTTCATTGTTTAGGCTCGCCAATGACTGTGGACGGACGGGATGGGATTGTTCTCTTTGATGTCATGACGCATACAGACACTGGGTGAGCTGCATTTGTGTCACTCAATGGCACACAGAAGGCTGATTTTTATGAAGGCACAGTGGCATTGGAGATCATGGCAGAGATGGCATCTCGACATTCATACAACAGCATAAGTGTGATTACATTTGCACAGGCATGGGACTACTTCCTTTGACAGAGACTGAGAATGATGGTGTTTCAGAGAATGGCGAGGAATTGTAGGGGCAGCACGAGATACAATTTGGACTTAGTTACATTTCTATATAATGGACTACAGTAATGGACTGGTTTGAATGCATTTGAGCATCATCATCGTCGATGTTGTTGTTGTGGCTCACCATTGTGATCATGCCTCTGGGCCGTCCCAGATTTTTGACATAAGGAGGATATCCATCCCAGCACCAGTACCACCGCCGAGCGAGTGCATAATTTGGAAACCTATTATACATTCGACTCGGCCTCAGTGAACTTCATCTCATCCATGCCCTCCTGCGTGTATCAATGCAAGAAGGCCACTTGAACATGGCCATGAAGTGGTCACTGACACGCTTGAAGAGTTCTTGGATGGCAGTAGAGTTACCAAGGAAGGTCACAGCCATCTTGGCACCATGAGGCGGGATATCACACTGTGCTGAGAGGACATTGTTAGGGATCCACTCAACGAAATATGCAGAGTTCTTGTTCTGGACGTTCTCTGTTCCTCAACTTTCTTCATCGAGACCTTACCACGGAATATAGCAGCAACCTGTGTCACATTTAGGAGCCATGGCTCAATAGCACGTGAATGTGCTTACAGTTAGGTAATGACCATGCATAGGATCCGATGCAGCCATCATGTTCTTGGCATCAAACATTTGCTGCATGAGTTCAGGGATGGTAGCAGCATGGTATTGTTGGCTGCCATGAGCAGTTAAGGGAGTGAAACCAGTCATGAAGAAGTGCAGACAAGGGAAGGGGACTATCACGGGATCAATATATTAGGCAACAACAAAGGCAATTACAACATACCCATGTTGATGCCAAGTTTCCATAGGTCAGAGTTGAGTTGACCAGGGAATGGCAGGCATGTGATAATACACGACATGACGAAGGAAACGAGGTGGTTGAGATCTCTGTATGTAGGCATTGAGAGCTTAAGCGTCCTGAAGCAAATGTCATAGAGGGCCTCATTGTCGATACAGAAAGTTTCGTTGGAGTTTTCAATGAGTTGGTGAACTGAAAGGGTGGCATTGTAAGGCTGCCGATACATCAGTATGGTAATCACTATATACAATTGACAACCTTACCTCCACGACGGTGTCCAACACAGCCAGACTGGGAACGACAGAATATGTGCACATCATGCAGTCAGGGTATTCTTCCCTGATTTTTGACATGAGGAGGGTACCCATTCCAGCACTGGTACCACCACCAAGCAAGTGCGTAATTTGGAAACCTATTGGAGAATTTAGCTATATGCTGACACCCTTTGCGATTGCATACCTCGCACACAACATCCAACGCGGAGTCGACCAGCTCCGCGCCCTCTGTATAGTCTAGACATGATTGTGAGATCCAGGGTATAAAAACACATGGAAGACAAGTAAATACGTACGTCCTTTGGCCCAGTTGTTACCAGCACCACTCTGACCGAAGATGAAGTTGTCTGGGCGGAGAAGACCACCTAGAGGGCCAGAGTGAATGGAGTCCATGGTCCTGGGCTCAAGGGCGACACGGACAGCACAAGGAATGTATTTATTTGAACTTAACCGATCTCGTTGTAGTAAACTGAGATATGTGGAAGCTGCATGTCATTTGTCCCTCTGTAGAGACTATCCTTGCAGCATGGATACGTTTAAAGTTTGAATGAGAGGGCGAAGGAGGCGACAGTGATGGCTGCTCAAGTGTTGAGGGGTAATCATGGCATCGTGCGGTCAGTGATATGGATTATATAATCTTCACTGGCACTGTCCGACGATGCAACTTGTGCAAAATCAACTGTGGACTTCTCGCTAACATCACACACTGGGCTTGAAGATGGCAAGGATGGGTGAAGCGATCAGTGCTGATCACCACCACATTGCACTGATGATTCCACGTCAAATGAGTGATGACAAACTGGCTGGACATGGGATCGTGATGACACAGGGAGGTGAACCATTCGACGTATGCTAGTGGATGCGGGTAAAGGCCGAGGTGCTCTGGAAGCTTGAATATGACACGGACTTGAGCGATACGGATCGCTGAAATGTCTGTCAGCGCACACTAGTCGCATTCATGAGGCCGAGTACTTACCATCGGGCCCAAAAAAATCACTTGGTTAATGGCCTTCATCCCATACAAATGCTGTATTGAACCTTGTGGGGGACTCAGCCTTGTGTCCACAAGCGGCAACCTTCAGCCTGGCACAAATCCTTTGCCAGCTACTGCTGTGCCCAGTAACCACGCTAGGTCCACTTGTAACATATAGCTGATTGAATACATTGAATTGATCCGATTCCATGGGAAATACTACTTGCTGTTGAGTCGTGCGGGTGTTGAGAAATTGCTTGAGCGCCTCAAGAATAGTCGTCTTGTAGCTGCTGAATGGACATGCGCTGGGAAGGGTATTTGGCCACTCTGTAGTGGGCTTTCGCTAGCAAAACCACATCCTTCAATAACTCAGTACTACGAGTGCAGGAAATACTACATACCTGACGGCTGTCGCGCAGCAAGATGATCCATGTTGTTACCACTACCCTCCCCCCTCACCAGACAGTCACCCACCTCAGAACCTGTTTCTGAGCTGTCAATCCCTCTGCCCGAGCTTCCATGGGTGGCATCCATGCTCGCAGACTTCTTAAGTTGCTTCCAGGTGTGGTAAGCGGTCTTGTGATGGATTGCCTCTTGGCGTTGAAGCCACAAGGCCATTTGTTCAATGTAATCACATTTGTTACTGGCTCGGTAGGCATCCTTAGCATAGTCGATGTGTAGGCATTCTGGGTATTCCATGTTGTATCTGTCAGTGCTGCCAAGCGCTCAGATAGAAGAGACATAGTGCATGAGTGAGTGAATCTTGGGGACGTTGAAATGTTCGCAGATTCCAAGCTCCACGAGGACCTCTTTATGTGTGTGGAACAGACTCAGGCTGTCCTGCATGGCCACGAGAGTCTTGTCTGTGTGTTGCTGGAACTGCATGTAGTAGATGAAGTCGAGCAGCGACCAAGTGATCAGGAGGACATTGTCATCAGATGCACTGGATAGGAGACCTACAAAAACTCTCTCCATCTCCTTGTGCTCTGTGCCTGTCCACTGTGAGACTGCAAAAATGCCTTTCTTGAAGTGGCGGAGGCCGGGGTATTGACTCATGGCCTGGAAGTGTGCGTCCATCTCCTTCTCGCTGATAATGCCCAGACACCACTGCACGAGGTGGTCGTGGAAGATTCCCTTGTGGAGTTGATGAACAATATCAGGCGTGATGCAGGTGAAGATGTTGGTGAAGGGAAGGTCCTTCCAAAACAGTTCATAGACTGGGTGCAAACCGTCCACATCAAACTTCCTTGATTGTTTATTTTTTTGCATCCGCCGCAAAGTCTTCAATGTGTCAACCATACTGTAGCATGCACATTCCTCAAGGTCTCCATGATTGTTCGATGCAACCAGACAGCGAGGGCAGCAGCTCTCCTTGTTGCAACTCACCAGACACTGCTCAGGAAAGTCGGCAACGTAGGTAGCCAGAATCGGATGCACTCGACGCACAAATCTGTCTGCACAAACCATGGCCTTCCCTCAATGACCAGCATCGGCCAGAGGACGCAACAGTAACGGCATTGCATAGTGGAACAGATGATGTCCTGCGGCAGACTGGGATTTCTTCTGGAAACACTCCAGTTTAGACACAGGTAAGTAGCCGATTAGGATTGTTGCGTGCGCTGTAATGATCTAGCTTTTTTATCTTATCTTATCTTATCTACCTCAGTCTAGACCTGCACCTCGTGTTGTACACGCTGCCTCCCTTGATGTCATTCCGCATAGCCTTAGCTCCACTATGATGTCACTAACATAGCATTGCACAGTACGTAGCCTCGTGAATAGCCTTGCATAGCCCTCGTGTAGAGTAGTATATATACAGTGCAATCCAGCACCCAGAGGCTCTCCATTCGAGCTCATCTTGGGTCTTTGCCCTAGCTTCTCAACTCCTATCCTCTCAGAGTCTTTGCGTGTAGTTGGGTCCTTGGTGTTTTCGCCTAGGGTTGTCTCACCTGAGCTTGAATCTAACATCTTACTTTGCTCTACTACGTGCTCGTCTAACCATATAAGACAACTATACCTGGACTCCAGGGTTAAGGAGCTTTTTCTTCATACCTTGCGTTTCGTTCACGGCCAGCCTTTAGTGACGTTCCCGTAGTGCTTTGGCATTGGGAGTTTTTAGCACCACCTCTTTATGTGTTACAGTTGCCCCACTCTTTTCTTTCTTCACTTCCCTTTCTGGACTAGTCCCTTTTCTGAACAGCCTTGTTGCTGTACGACACGTGTTTCCCTGCTGTCTGTGTTGGCTGTGCCAACCTATGCTTGCCTGTGTGTTCCTGTGTTCGGCTGTGCCTGTGGCAGCCAATAGCCTTAGTCTCTCTTGCCTTGTGTATACCGCGCTGCCTCCATGAGGCTATACAGATCATTGTATATAAACCCTAGGGACAGCTCCAGTATCCTCCATTCTCGAGCTACCCAATCTAGCTTGCTTTTGCTCTCTGATCGCTCTCATATCTCTACTAAGAGATACTCAGAACTCTTGACCAAATCCAGTAACCCCGCTGGTTAGGGAACCGTTGTCCCTAGAACTAAGTCCCAAGCATCGTCTGTGGGCACGACACAAGGAACAACCTTGTGAAGGACAAACGAACGACCCTTTGGGTTAGAAAATGCCAAGACTCAGTCTCAGCGTAACAAAAGCTTGAGAATCCCACCTTTGTGCTGAATGGTCACTATTTAGTGAACCACCATTTCATCCCAGAAGAACAGACTTTGGGTTATACCCTTCGGTCTCCGAACCCAGACCCCAGAACCTTCTTCCTCTGAAGAAGAAGACCAGACTTCCACCGAAGGACCACCTTCTACTAGGCCGAACACCCCTGATCCCAACGACACTTCCGAACCCCTTGCAAAACTACTTTCCTCTGCACTCTCTCCCTTAGGCTCCCCACACCCGTCTTCCACTATGTCCTCTTCCGCATCCGCGTCCACTGGGAAGAATCCCATAAACCCCTTCCCCTCTCTTGGGACTTCATCCTCCTCCACTTCCTCCTCCATCAAACCAACCGAGCTGAAGATTGGAGTTCCAATGGAGTATGATGGGAATCAAGAAACAGCCACTGGGTGGCTAATGTTGATCAAAGCATACTTGCTTATCAACAATGACATCTACAACAATGACGAGAAGAGAGTTGCTTTCGGCCTCTCTCATATGAAGAAAGCTGTAGCTCAGTCCTGGGCTATGGACTACTATGAACAGGCTCTCGCCCAGAACCCCCCTAGCTTCGGGACATGGGACAATTTTGAAAAGGAATTCAAGAAATCCTTTATGCCTGTAGACACTGCTGGCACCGCTATTGCCAAGTTGAGAACCTTGACTCAGAAAGGAATGGTCAAGGAATACATCACCAAATTCCAAACCCATGCACACCAAAGCACAATCAAAGACCAACATGCCTTGATTGAGTTCTTCATCACTGGATTGAAAACCCCTTTGGTAAACCGAATCTATGGGATGGACACTGTCCCAGACACCATTGAGGGATGGTACGAAAAGGCCTCCCACTTCGAAAACCAATGGCAGAAAGCAGGAGCCATCGCTTCCAGGTCTAACAGGACAGACCAACCCAAAAGGAAGAACTACTCCAGACCCAATGTCAGAGAAAGAGACCCTGACACTATGGACGTAGATGCTGTCTGACTTTCTAAGGAGGACAGAGACAGATGTATCAAGGAGGGACACTGCTTCAACTGCAGCAATAAGGGACATCTCTCCAGAGAATGTAAGGGAAAACAACCTGCCAAAGGAGTAAAGAGGGTTGAAAGAAAGAAAGAAGAAGAAGAAACCTCTGACGAAGAAGGAGGAGCTGTCTCACTAGTCAAGGCAGCCAAGTTCCTTGGAAAGGGTTTTTAGAAAGGAGGGTTGAGTTGACGCCAACACCTCCTCATCTTATGAAGGAAAGTTCATCTGCTTCTATTCTCGCTGTACAAGTATCTTCTGCACGATCTATGCGAGTTTCAGTATCCCTTCTACCCGATGAACAAACCCTTCGAGTTGTCAACACTCACGCCAAAGTAGATTCAGGAGCTGACATCTCCTGTATTGACTGGGGATTCGTAAGGAAGAACCACATCCCCACCGAACGACTCCCAAAACCAATCAGTCTCCGAAACGCCGATGGCTCTGTAAATGCCAAAGGGAAAATCCTCTTTGTCACTCCCCTCTTCTTCTGAATTGGAAGAATCACCCAGAAGGTCCGCTTCTTTGTCATGAGTTGCGGAAATGAAAACATTATACTTGGCCTCCCTTGGCTAAAGGAAGCCAACCCGAACATTGATTGGGAAAAGGAATCCCTTACTCTTGATGATAAGATTGACCAATCAAAAGAATTGGTTGAACAACATAACGTTCGGAACATCACCCAGTTCAACCCCTCCAAGTATGACCCCTCTGGCACCTACTACGACCCACAAGACAGAAAAGGATTATTCAACCATCTCGATTATGAAGAACCAGAACCCTTCACTGTCCGAGCAGTCAAGGCTTGGGCCTGGGAAACCATCCTCCAAGCTTCTCTAATCAAATGGCCCAATAACGCAGAAATACGAAAGGTGAACGTGGCCACTGAGTTAGCTAGAGAGGCAGAAAGGTCGAAACCAAAACCCACCCTCCCACCTGAATACTCCAACTTCTCCAATGTTTTTGACAAACCGCAGGAGGGTGTTCTCCCTCCACCCCGACCTTACGATCATGCCATAAACCTTCATGAGGACTTTGTCCCAAAGGTGGCAAAAGCGTACCCGTTGTCCCCGAAGGAAAAAGAGGCAGCCAAAAGGTTTGTTGATGAAAACTTGAGGGAAGGAAAGATTCGCCCCTCTAAATCTCCTCAGGCTGCCCCGTTCTTCTTTGTAGCCAAGAAGGATGAATCCCTAAGACCATGTCAGGACTACCAGTACCTGAACAAGCATACAGTCAAGGACGCTTACCCTCTACCCCTCATATCCACCTTGGTTGACCAGTTGAAGGGAGCATCCATTTTCACAAAAATGGATGTCAGGTCAGGGTATAACAATGTCCGCATCAAAGAGGGAGACCAATGGAAGGCTGCTTTCATCACTCATAAAGGTCTCTTTGAACCCACAGTCATGTTCTTTGGCCTGTGCAATTCCCCTGCCACCTTTCAATGATTCATGAATGACTCCTTCCGAGACATGATCACAGAAGGATGGCTGGTGGTATACATGGACGACCTCCTCATCTTCTCTGACAATGAAGAAACCCACCGACTCCGAACACTCCATGTTCTTCAACACATGAGAGAACTAGCGCTCCCTCTGAAAATCGAAAAATGCCACTTCAATCTCCCCAAAGTTGAGTATTTAGGGATGATTGTCAGGAAAAACACCGTTGCAATGGACCCGGTAGAGGTAAAGGGTATTGCAGACTGGCCCACTCTGTCCAAGGTCAAGGAGGTATGGTCCTTCCTTAGGTTTGCAAACTTCTATTGACGGTTCATTCTTGGTTATTCTAACATTGCCCAACCCCTCATTGACCTCACCAAGAAAAACACCCCTTGGGAATGGTCTCCCAAGTGCAAAAGGGTGTTTGACGTCCTTAAGAAAATATTTTGTATGCAACCTGTCCTAAAAATGCCCGACCCATCTGCCCCATTCTCCATTGCTACCAATGCCTCCAAACATGCTACCAGAGGAGTTTTGATGCAGCAGGACACCAACGGTGATTGGAAACCCTGCGCATTCCTATCTCAGTCTTTAAACCCGGCTGAACGGAATTATGACATCTATGACAGGGAACTTCTTGGAGTCATTCGTGCACTGAAGGAATGGAGGCACTACCTCCATGGGTCTCCTCACCCAGTGAAGGTTCAAACCGACCATAAAAACCTCACCTACTTTAAACAACCACAGAACCTGAACCATTGCCAAGCCCGTTGGCTCCTTGATCTCTCAGACTTCGACCTAGAGCTTCATCATGTCCCAGGTAAAGACCTTGGGGCACCGGATGCTCTATCTAGATGACCTGATCACATCAGCAATGACTCTGATAATGAACAAGTCACTCTCCTTCCCGAAACACTGTTCATTAACCTCATCGACTCCTCCTTGGCCCAAAAGATTGCACTATCCTCTGAAACCAATCCTGTGGTCCTCACTGCCCTACAAGCCTTAGATGGTGAAATGCCCCTCCCATTTAAGTCCAAATTGACTGATTGGACTTACAAAGGGGGTATTCTCTCCTACAAAGATCGGGTGTATGTCCCTGATCACCTTGAACTTCGCCGTGCCACTGTGGCAAAACATCACGATCACCCCACCGCCGGACATCCCAGAATTTTGAAAACACGCCAGTTGGTAACCACTGAGTTTTGGTGGCCAGGTTTACCTACCTTCGTTCAACGATACGTTGAGGGATGTGCTGTTTGCCAACAAAACAAGGTCAACACCCACCCCACCACCCCACCCCTTGTCCCCATTCTGTCTTCTGCTTCTCGACCCTTCCAACAGATCTCATGTGATCTTATCACCGATCTTCCCCCCTCCTCGGGGTTTGACTCTGTATTGGTCGTGGTAGACCATGGCCTTACAAAGGGGGAAATTTTCTCCCCAACTATGAAAACCGCCACTGCTGCAGACATTGCTACCCTCTTTTATAACAGGGTATACTCCAGATTCAGACTCTATGACAAAGTTATTTCCGATAGGGGTCCCCAATTCACATCCCTCTTTGCAAAAGAACTCGGAAAACTCCTCGGATACTCTCTTGCCTTGTCTACCACTTACCATCCTCAAACTGACGGTGAGACTGAATGAGTCAACCAGGAACTCGAGGTCTACCTTCGAATCTTCTGCCAGAACAATCCGTTCTCTTGGGCTGATCACCTACCAACCGCAGAATTTGCTCACAACCACTGTCCCCACTCTGTGACCAACCAATCGCCATTCTACCTCATGTATGGCTATGAACCAAGAACACTTCCCTTGGTAATCTCCGAAACCCACATCCCTGCGGCAGAAAGTCGCATCAAAGAACTATCTGAGGCAAGAAACAAAGCCCTGGCTGCGCATGACATCGCCCACAAGGTGATGAAAGACCGATCGACTGCGAAATTCTCTCCCTTCCAGAAAGGTGACAAGGTATGGCTCGAGGCACACAACCTAAAGTGCCTATATGAAAACCACAAGTTCGCGCCTAAACAAGAAGGACCCTTCTTAATCTTTGAGGTCCTCTCCCCCATCACTTATGGCCTCGCCATCCCCATGAAGTGGAAGATTCACAACACGTTCCACACTTCTCTCTTATCACCCTATCACGAAAACAACATGCATGGCCCCAACTACACGAGGCCACCACCTGACCTGATCAAAGGAGAAGAAGAATACGAAGTCAAAGCAATACTTTCCCATTGGGGTTCTGCTAGGAACAGATTGTATCTTGTGCGGTGGAAAGGATATTCATCAGCTGATGACTCCTGGGAACCTGAAACACACCTTGAGCATGCTGCTGGCCTCCTCACTGCGTATAAGAGACAACACCCCAAGGCTTTCCCCTCCAGAACCACAACTTCCATTGTCTCTATAAATCGCATCTCACTAGACATGCCTGCCACTCACACTACTCCCTTTGCTTGTCGCCTCAGACAGCCCACCCATGAACAGGTCCTTAGGACCCACAAACTCTTCCTTGACGACTCCTTGCACACCAGTCCCCTCTTCCTGGCTCTTGACCCCGACTCCCCCCTTTATCTCGTTTATCATGCTGCCCTTCAATCTTTCCGGGTTGAAAACTTGGCTAAATACCTTGATGAAAGCGAACCCAACCTTCGCCTTACCAAAACCATCCTAAGGACTATCGCCATGGAACTTGTCCCTGATCTGATGCAGTTGTTTGACCAACTCGGAGGCACAGACCTCATCTATAATATCAGGAATGCTCACACCAGTCCCTCCACTCATCCTAGTGGGGGGGAATCTGCCTCTTCCTCCGACTCGTCTGTTCCCCTTCCTGTTCGTGTGCGTACCCCTCAGTGTGGTCACTCCCGCTCTGTTGTTTTTGAAGTTCCCCTTGCTGGAACCAGACAGTGCACCAACCCTTCCCCTCCTGGCAGTCCTGCCAACCCCATTGACATTGATTTGTCTTCCTCTAGTGAGGTTGACCCTGAAAAGGCCTTCGGAATTAATCCTTTTCGTTTCGAAGCCACGCTGCAACACATTGAGGAATTACACTCTGACCCTCCTCAATCCTCCCCAGTCCTTGGTCCCTTGGACCATCTCACCCCTCGTACCATCTGGCTTTCTTCGAGTGCCATTGCCTCGGGCATTGGTGCCAAGACTGCCCTTTTTATCAATGCCTGTTCTGTCTGAAGTTCCACCCCGGACATACCACTGGCACCTGCCCCAGTCGCCCCACAACTTCTCATCGCTCTGCACCTCCTCCTGTCATTGAAGAAGAGCTAGCTGACTATGATGACAACTACAAGTACGATGAAGTTGCTGAAGCCAATATGACTGGAGAACCTTGTGGAGATGCTTTTTGAGAATCAGTGATTCTCAATGTACAAAGGGGGTAATGTTATGGTTGCCCCACTCTTTTCTTTCTTTGCTTCCCTTTCTGGACTAGTCCCTTTTCTGAACAGCCTTGTTGCTGTACGACACGTGTTTCCCTGCTGTCTGTGTTGGCTGTGCCAACCTATGCTTGCCTGTGTGTTCCTGTGTTCGGCTGTGCCTGTGGCAGCCAATAGCCTTAGTCTCTCTTGCCTTGTGTATACCGCGCTGCCTCCATGAGGCTATACAGATCATTGTATATAAACCCTAGGGACAGCTCCAGTATCCTCCATTCTCGAGCTACCCAATCTAGCTTGCTTTTGCTCTCTGATCGCTCTCATATCTCTACTAAGAGATACTCAGAACTCTTGACCAAATCCAGTAACCCCGCTGGTTAGGGAACCGTTGTCCCTAGAACTAAGTCCCAAGCATCGTCTGTGGGCACGACACAAGGAACAACCTTGTGAAGGACGAATGAACGACCCTTTGGGTTAGAAAACGCCAAGACTCAGTCTCAGCGTAACATTACGTACTGTACACCAGCCCAGGGTCATGCCTGGTGTCTGAAGAGCGGCGCCTGTTCAAAAGAGGTTTGCAGCCTCAAGGCAATTGAGCTATAGTTACCTTGTAGTTCCTGCGTCTGTGCAGAGGTAGAACCATGATCTGCAGCCACTAGCCGTTTGTACTTTGCATAGCTGTGCCACTGCCCTGACCTGGCAAGAGTGACAGGTGAACAAAGTCTTACGCTTAGTTTGATGGAACACCTGTGGGGATCTAGTCCTGAATAGTCTTACCTCTACGTCACCCCTTACCATTACCACCATACCGTACCAGTTTCCCTGCCACCTCATCGAAGCGCAACAGGAGCACTTGGCGATTATCTACGGGCCTCACCCTGTCTCCAGCGAAGAAGCTGTCGTCAGAGAGACCGCCCTTGAAGAAGAGAATCAGTTCACCGCTGCCATTGCCGCCTACAGTCACCTTACCAGCGATTTTGAAATCCAAGTCCTCCTCGGACTCCACCATTCCCTTCCTGTTCTGCCCCTGCCAGACCTCTCTCTCGCTCACTGCCGCACCTTCCGGTCCTCCTGTCTCCGACCGGTTAAACAAAGACCTACCCCCTATTCCCGTCTCCACCCTTACTGAGTCAGAAGAATGGCTGACCTCAACGCTCTCCTCGATCAGCTCATCCAGGGGCAGATCGACCTCCAGAACCATATCGTGGCCCTTGCGGCTGCACAGCCTCAACCAGCACCGCCGGCACGCAAGAAGGTGGTCACGGATCCCAGCTCTTTCGATGGTTCTCCCACCAAGTTCCATGAGTAGTGGAGCAAACTTAAGGTCTGGATCAACATCACGATGGATCGTATTCTCGGCTCATGGGTCGAAAGGCTGGCCGGTGGGCTCAGGTCTACCTTGACCAGTGTATGGCAGCCCACACCGCCCTCGTTGCTGCGCCACCACTCACCCCAGGAGCAGCACCCCCGCTGCCAGTGTGGCCCACCAAGCAGGACCTCGAGGCAGAAATAGAGGGGTTCTTCCTTCCTGGGAACAACCAGGAGTGGGCAAGAGCTCAGTTGTTACATCTCCATCAGGGCCCTCGTCAACGCATTGACGAGTTTTTAGCGCAGTTCGAAGCGCTTAAAATACAGAGTCAGTGTGTAGACGACTACGCAAGGGACCTGCTCGAAAGAGCGCTCCAAAGAAAACTCTTGGAGCAGGTCTACATTCAAAACATGCATCGTGACACCTATGCCAGGCTAAGGAAATAGGGAGAGCACAGGAACTCTTCTTGATCAACACACAGTCACAGTCGCTGGCTCGTTGTTACCAGGGCCAAGGTGATTCGTTGTCTTCAGCGTTGGCCGGCGGTACCCCTATGGATATAGGAGCCGTAGATGCATCATCTCAGCAAAGGGGTAAAGGGCCCCAATGCTACAATTGCCAATTATTTGGCCACATTGCACAGGAGTGCACAAAACCGCGCCACCCTCGTCATGGGCAACCACAAGCATGGGCAGCACAGGCCCAACCGGAGGATGACTGGTTAAACGCAGTGTGAGTAATGACCTTCATGGAAATGCAGGCATTCTTCAGAGATTTAAAAGATTAGAGAGTGAGGACGTGTTGGGCACCCTTGCTCTTGAATCTTCTTTGGACACAGCTGTATGTATTTTGAACTATAGACTATCTCGTGCTACTGTCAGAACCAGTTCCTCCGATGAACTCCGACACGTGCAGAGATAAGTGCAAAGGGTTGTCGATGACAAGCGGAGGAGATGCGGAGGAGTTGAGGACTTTGGCTTCAGCGTATGTGCTGCACCCTTGCGATACCTGCATCCTCTTATTTCGGAGGACTTAAGGACAGAGTGACGGAGGTCTGACGAAGATCGGAGTTGCCAGAAGGCAGAGGAGACAGAGGAGACAGAGGGGAGTTCACAGGAAGTATTCAAGATGATATTTGAACTGAGGGACAATCCCCTCAGTGTGCGGAGTACTTATACTTTACATCGGATATGTATAGTAACCGAGAAGCGGAGGAGAAACATAGCGGAGATGTAGCTAAGAGTCTGCGGATGACAAACGGATGAGTAACATACATGGAATGGAGATCAGTGATAAGCATAACGGATCAAAAGGTTAACGGGACACAGCTATGAGTAATCAGATCTAATCTAAAATGGGAACAAGGGAAACGGGAACGGAAGCGGAACGGAAGCATACAATAACCGGAGGCATAAGCGCGGAACTATTTACTAAAAGGAGACAGAGCGTCAACTGTCAGAGTGGAGATGGATACGTAGCGTCAGAGGTGTCCAATTGCGATCGGACTTGAGTCTACAACAGTCTAGAGGCCTTGCGGAGTTACAAGGTGTCACGCAGTCGTGACAGCTACGTCTCCCACTGTTTCTGAAATATTTAAATATTGCATTACTTTGTTACATACAAAAATTAGTAAAACCTACAAAAAAGTGTCTTCTGTAGTTTCTCCTGTTTCTGTTTCTCCTTCTTGCTACTCTGTCTTATCTATGGACTGTGACTTGGACTGTACCTTACCATCTAAGGGGGTCCCTGCAAAGGGCTCAGTGCCGGATGTAAAATCGAGCATGCTGAATTCCCGATTGAATAAAGACAATCTTTCTCCTTCTTTGGCATCTGAGAAACCGGAAAGTCCCACCAGCAACTCGGAAGTTCCCATGGACTTACGAAGGTCCTTCACAATGGAACGTGAAGTGACAGTACCGGTCCACATCCGCGGGCCCCTTAATACTATTGAAGTAGATGCCCTGCTAGATAGTGGCGCTACTGGTTGCTTTGTTGACAAGAGCTGGGCTCTTGATCGACGGTTGCAGTTATCTAAGCTGATAAAACCCATTTTAGTGCTTAACATAGATGGCACAAGGAATCAAGAGGGCGATATCGATATCACACATTATGTATTGCTTACCATCGGTATTGGGAAGCATGCAGAAAAGCTTTGGTGTGCAGTCACCTGCCTTGGAAAAGTTCCCCTCATCCTCGGCCACACCTGGCTTAGAAAGCACAATTCCAATATAGATTGGGTTTCTGGCAAAGTTAATTTAACTCGGTGTCCTCCAGAGTGCAAGTCACTCTTAGAGACACACTTTGCTAAGTTATTACGAGAAAAATGAATCACAGGAAACTTGGGTTCAAGCTTTGAAGGCACATGAATTGAAGGTCACTATTGATGAGTCGACCCTAGAAGATGCCCAGAAGCAAGTACCTAAAGAATACTGGGAGTTCTTAGGTGTATTTAGTAAAAAGTCGTCAGAGCGCATGCCACTTAGGAAACCTTGGGATCATGGAATTGATCTAAAAGAAGACTTCCCGCCTAAAAAGGGAAGACTTATCCCGCTCTCTGTTGATGAGCAAAAAGAAGTTGAATCCTTCCTAGATGATCAACTTGCAAAAGGATACATTCGGCCTTCTATCAGTCAGCAGACGTCACTGGTCTTCTTTATTCCAAAGAAGGATGGCAAGCAGCACATGGTACAGGATTACTGCTACATAAATGACTGGACAAGTAAAAATAACTATCTGCTGCTGCTTATCTCTCAGCTTGTTGACAAGCTCAAGGGTTGTAAACTCTTCACGAAGATGGATCTTTGGTGGGGATATAACAACATAAGGATTCGTGATGGTGATGAATGGAAAGCTGCATTTGTAACGCACGAAGGGGCTTTTGAGCCACTTGTTATGTATTTCGGTCTCTGTAATTCACCCACAACATTCCAGAAAATGATGAATGAAATTTTCCATGATATGTCAGATGTCTGCATGGTGTACATAAATGACCTTATGATATTTACGGACATGGACGATCAGGAAAAGCATGATAGAATTGTGCTGGAAGTTTTGAAATGGTTGCGAGACAATGATCTGTTTGTCAAACCCGAGAAGTGTCGCTTCAGAGTCACCGAAGTCGACTTCCTTGGAATGATAGTCTCTAGTGACGGAATCAAAATGGACCCTGAAAAAGTTAATGCTATCTTAAAGTGGCCTGAGCCAATGAATGTAAAGCAGGTTCCCGCATTCCTAGGGCTTGGCAACTTCTATTGGCATTTTATTAAAGATTATGCAATCATGGCTTGGCCCATGACAGACTTGACGTGTAAAGACACTGTATTTAACTTCGGAGAAAAGGAACGCACAGCGTTTGAAGCCTTGAAGGCCGCCTTTACTAGTGCTCTGGTACTTCAGTACCCCGACCAGGACCGCGAATTCCACCTGGAAACAGACGTGTCTGAGTTCGCCGTCGGGGGAGTGATATCCATGAAGTGCGAAGACAGCAAATTCAGACCCGTCGCATACATGTCACACTCCATGACACCTCCCAAATGAAACTATCCTATTCATGACAAAGAGATGCTGGCCATCATAAAAGCAACTGAGGCCTGGCGCCATTATCTCAAAGCCACTCCTTACGCTTTCGAGATTTACACACACCATCACAACTTAACGTATTTCATGAAGTTGCAGAATCTCTCTAAGTGCCAAGTGTGCTGGCAAATGTGGATGACACACTTTAATTACTTGCTTATCTATAAAAAGGGAACCCAGATGCACGTTGCAGATCCACTTAGTAGGTGATCGGACTATTACGTCTCTAGTTCTGAAGATAACAAGGATCAAACCTTGTTAAACCCCGTATCTATTAAGTTGATCGACGTCACTGATCAGACTTATGAAGAGCGCCAGTCGCTTGTCATGGACTTTCATGACACTCCTGTTGCTGGTCATAAAGGAGTAAAAGCTACTTACAACGTGCTCAGGAAGCATTACACATGGAAAGGAATGAAGGAACAGATTCAGACCTACGTAAAGCACTGTCAAAAGTGCCAACAGTCCAAGGTGTTGAATCAAAAGACTTCTGGAAGTCTTGTTCCTCTCCCCACTCCTAGTGGCCCATGGCTTGATGTCACCATGGACTTTACCGAGATGCCGGAATCCCTGGGTTACAATAATATATTAGTGGTCATTGATCAGTTCTCAAAGGAGGTCATGTTTGTACCTTGCATCAAAGAGGAAACCGCATTGTCGACTGCTGAGTTATTTAGGGATCATGTCTGGTGTCAACGTGGTCTCCCCTCTTCCGTAGTCACCAACCGTGGATCAGTCTTTGCAAGCAACTTCCTGGGGGAGTTGTATAGACTTTTAGGCGTAAAGCACAAAATGTTCACTCTGTTTCACCCGCAAACTGATGGTCAAATGGAGCGATTGAATCACGAAGTTAATCAGTACCTTCGAACTTACGTAAGTGATCGGCAGAACGAATGGGCTAAATGGATGAAGATCGCCCAGTTTGTTTGGAACAACACTGTTTCGAAAGTAACCACTGATTCCCTGTTTGGAATTACCCGGAGTTATTCCCCTTGTATGGGTGTAGAACCAGTTGAGACTGTAGCCCCAGTGGCTAAGGACTTTGCCACTGTATTTAATAAAGTTGTTGAGTCTTCTGAGAAGGCCAAACGTAATATGAAGCTTCAGGCGGATAAGCACAGAAATCCTGCCCTGGACTATGTTGCAGGCCAGCAAGTTTGGCTTTCCACGGACAATCTTCGAATGCTGAGTCACGCCTCTAAGAAGCTTACTGAAAAATGGATTGGTCCTTATGAGATCACTCGTGTAACACCGAACGCAGTTGAGCTTAAGCTCCCGAAAACTCTTTGGATTCACCTGGTTATGAATGTATCTTGAGTTAAGCCTTATTTAGGACCTCTCCCTGGGCAACCTGTGTCTTGGCCCGGTCCGATACATGTTTCAGAAGAATGCGATGAAGAGTACGAAGTGGACTATATCGTAGCTTCTCATATTTATAAAAAGCAACTCCAGGACCTAGTGCACTGGAAAGGTTATGAAGAACATGAGAGAACCTGGGAACCCTTGTCGAATTTAAAGAATTCTCCTCTGGTAGTCGAGCGCTTTTATCGAGAAAACCCCTCTGCTCCTCGAAAGCTTCGTATGGCCCAAGCAGACTTTGACTCCTTATTTAGTCGTATCTCCGAAAACCTTAGAGCCAGTTCGGAAGCACATTCCCGCGTGAAAACCTGTGTCAAAAACCCCGAAAAGAATCTGCTGCCCGATGACTCATCAGCAGCCACATCCAAGCAGAGCTCTAACTCCCCTTCACGATAATCAGGCCTCAGGGCACTACAACCAACAGGCCATTCTTCATGGACGCAGAACAGGAGCTCAGTGGGGAGTCAAGGGAGGAGAGAATGGAAAGGTATGCAGGAGTTGAGGATGATGCTGACGAGGATGAGGATGAGATGGAAGAGATTGATGAGGACTATGGTAGGCGTGTTTTGGCTCACATCCTTGCACAGTACCACACCCAACTTGCTGCCTTATCAACCATCTCGTTCGAAGTCCTTCAAGAATTTCTACTTGCTCCTGAGAGAGCTAAGCCAATCCCCTACCATACTTCGATCCTCTCTGGCGAAGGCTGGGTTAAAGAGCTTTGCAATGGCCACCCAGAAAGGATTCGGACTGAGCTCACGGTTCACAAACACGTTTTCACAAAACTGCTGGAGGAACTGCAGGAGCATGGCCATACCCATTCAAAACACGTTACCCTTGAAGAGCAACTGGCGATATTTCTGTACGTGTGCGTGACAGGCCTGTCAATCAGGCACCTCGGTGAGCATTTCCAGCATTCTAACAGTACAATTTCCAAGTATGCATTCCATCTTATTTTGTGTGTCACTGACAGTTCCTTGAGCAGATACTTCAAGAAGATGCTGGTCATATTTTCTTCACCCAGCATCTATACAAGATATGTTCAACTACCACATGCAAACGATCCAGTCCACCCTTCTATTCAAGACAATCCAAAATATTACCCTTTTTTTAAAGATGCCGTAGGTCCCATTGATGGGACTCACATCGCGTGCACCCCAGCTGCAGCTGAAAGAGACGCTGCCCGAAACCGCTGAAAAAACAACAAAGTGTTTGGGTGGCTGCTCCCTCAGATGAGGTGCATTCGACCCAGGAGCTTCTGGAGGTCAGGCAAGGCTCCCAAGGACTGGGGAGACTAGAGGGAATAGGGAGAGTAGAGGTGTTCAGTCACTCCAGGACTGAGCTCAAACATATACAGAGGAAAGAGGGAGATTGCTTAGTAAGCTAGTACAAGCCTACATAAGCTAAGGTAGGAGAGTCCAGTATCAGTACTACTATCAGCAACACTACACACCTAGAGACAGGACAGTCTCTACACCGCAAAGGATTCACATCACAAAACTGTCTCATTTGCTGCGACTTCAACATGAATTTCACCTATGTACTCAGTGGTTGGGAAGGGTCTATGGCAGACGCATCCGTCTACCATGATGCACGGACAACAGATTTCACCATCCCCGATGGAAAATATTACCTTGCTGATGCAGGGTATCCAAACTGCCAGCAACTATTGATTCCGTATCGTGGACAACGCTACCACCTGGCAGAGTGGGGGCGTGCACAGGCGTGGTAAGCCTTCTTTTCCTTTATGACACTTTCAGCTTAATGATTATGATCTACTAGGCCTGTGAGTGCACAAGCATCAGGAAATCGATGAGGGTCTGCTCAAGCTTTATATAACATTACCATTGTTTCCATGTGTATCTACATGCATCATTCTGATACACACCTAGATCATGTTAGTTACTCCATGGGAGTGTTGAGAGT
>Ga0307518_10000589_pt1 | contig 27637 bp, 13 predicted proteins | sample 25_EM_MG_FD_203889 | JGI IMG/M metagenome (GOLD analysis project Ga0307518, IMG submission 203889) | Populus trichocarpa ectomycorrhiza microbial communities from riparian zone in the Pacific Northwest, United States - 25_EM | ecosystem: Host-associated > Plants > Roots > Unclassified | place... | reverse complement strand
CACATGGAATCTCCTTGGATTTCTACCTTAATAAATTTAGTTTGAATCAAACTTAGAAAAACTGACGAGATTAGAAAGCACCAACACCATAGCTATTATAAGGCAAACCAAACACCAAGCAGCTTACCTTAGGTAGGGCGTATTAGGGGTGCTAATACCTTCCCTTTACGCAACCAGTCCCTTGCCTTAGAATCTCTGAAAGACCAGGTAGGTTTCCTAGTGACCATAATACTAGGTGGCGACTCCATTATTCAACAAAACCAAAAAGACCGCGAAATCAATCGAGGATCGTCGTGACGCCGCGCTCCGCTCGCGAGGGTGCGACAAGAAGTTTAAAATGATCATAAGAATGGTTTAAAATATTGTATAGATGAAATTCCTTAATGTTCTGATAAACTTTAACTTGAGACTTAAATAATGACATTTATTTGTTACAAGTAATTCACATGCTCGTTAAGAATAGCTAATAGTTGCCACCTTGATTTAGATCTAGGAAATATGGACTGGCATGATGTATAATCTAACTTTTAGGGTTGTAATTATAGATATTTTACTTTATTATGTAACTAATTACCCGAAACTTGTAAAACTAAAGTTGTAAATGTATGTTATGCATGACATTGCATTTTGTGTAGAAATAATACAACTAATTTAACTTGTATATTGTTAATGTAAATTTTATTATAATCATCACGATGGTTTAGTAATATTATTGATAAAGTGAAGATTAATAGTTTTTAGTGGTATTGTGGATTAATTATACAGAGATCCAGGATGATTGGATCAGGAATAGGAATAGATTGATGGGTTTCGCATGAACATGCGGTTATCAAGTTTCTTTTTTTATTTTATTTTGTTTGATTGATGTTGACACTTGAAATGCCTAAAATACAAAGGAAACTCTGCCAAAATTTTGATAAAAATATTGTTAATTTGGCGTAATACCCAAGATAGATACTGATCAAAACTTAAGAGTAAGGTCCTGGTATATCCGGTCGACCAATTGAGTTTCCAAATAAAGTAGTTAAATGTTTTTTTAAGCAATGAAGAAAAATTACATTGTTTGTGGATTTATTATAAAAGAATTTGTACCTAAATGTTGGGGATGTTACAAAATAGGCTACCTAGCCATCTCTTTCAATAAGGACAAGCAACCTAGCCACGAAGAATCCTAACAGTTTTGTGTGAGGCAAACAAATCTCATGAGAATGTAAAAAGTCTCTTATTGGTAAGACAAACAACTCTCAAGTAAAAAAAACCTCTCACTAAAATCAAACCTTTCAGATCTTTGTATATTTAATACATAAAAACTTGTAGACTACTAATGGATCAACGTATTTTATACATGATTTGTTTGCTCAATAAGCCCATGATTGAAAGGGGGAAAGGCAGGGTGATAACCTAACATACCTGGGCTTGGCTACGCATTGACTCCAAGTATATGTGAGTTTGGCGTGCTGTTAAACCCAATACGTCTAAACTCAGCAACATGCTAAAGCCCAAATAGATATAGAGCTGATAATCTTTTTATGCCTCTTATTGGGCTATAAAACTTCATTTGTTTATTCTTATCATCATTAACATAAAATATTGAGGTAAAAAATGTTCATCTTTCAACACCTCCAAGTGTATAAAAATCTTTTAAAGACCTACCATATTTTCATTAGTAATAATGATGTGTAAGAGATATTTATCTCTCATTAATGATGTGTAAGAGATGTTTATCCCTTGTTAAATACTATCAGAGCAAAATAACACCTCAACCCCTCCTTTTCATAAAAAAAATAAGACTCATGGGCTATAAATACCTCGTGAACCCTTTAGACGCAAAGTGGACAATCTCTTTATTCTCAATATTTTTTAGCATATATATTTTTAGAGTTTTTTTCTTTAAAATATCATTGTACTTTTTCTCTCTAAAAAACAACACTTAAGCTCCTAAATTGCATTGATATTTTGGACATCATCACTATAAAATGAGACAACATTAACAACTAGCACCCTTCTCCTGTGTATACTGAAGATGCACCAAACAACTAAAAGCTTTATTTTCTGTCATGAAAAATCCATATTAATCAAAATCCTAATTAATCTTTCTGAGTTTTAATCTACATGTCATTTTCAGCGCTTATATGGCACAAGTTTCTGTTTTGGGAAATGAAATGAAAACTACTCCATTTCGGTAAATAAGAAATTATGAAATTTCAATATACCCTTATTTCTAATTGGTCGACGTAACTGCTTGAATTAGAAAAGAAAATTATATAAAAACAAAAGGTGGAAAATCTAAATTAATAAGAAAGAAGGCAGACTATTCTCTTTTCTTTTGGAATCTCGTGGGACAATTTAGCCATATAAAGAGGGAGATTGAGCTCTATTTTTATTTTATTTTATTTTTTACACCAGAAGAGGAAGAACACGAACTCTTTTTTAAGTTACAGAATCAGCTCAAAGCTTCTAAGATTATAACTGGATCTATATTATTTGCCAAGTGTACCGCTAGAAATTGAAATGAAAAACCTATAAACAAGTGATCTAAAAAAGCAGCTCAAGAGAGTTGGCTTCTAATGTTCTACAGAACGCAAGCGAACTGGTATACCAAAATGTTTTAGAAAAAAAAAAAAAAAAAGGGGGCTTCCCGTGTATTTTTATAGAGTAAGGTGTAGCACTTTATTTTGGATTTGCATTGGCTTGTTAACACCCGCCGCCGCCAGCCGCAACCCCCCCCCCCCCGCGGGAAATTCTCGATCTTAGAGCCATGATTACAAAAAAAGGTGTTCGATCAATTGGTCACTAATATACCCAGAAGTCTGATATGAGCTCAGTAAAGTCAATCTGAAACCGGCACCTGCGCAAGTATATGTACGAAAAAAGAATCTGAAACCAAATTAGAGAAAGGCCAGGAGAACCAGCATAGGAATACAAAAACCGAACATGGATGATTCAAGTGATTTAAACTTGGAATTTCCCTCGTGGAGCTTCACGAATAAATCTTTGTTCCACTAAGGATCCCAATAGGAAGAAGAAATATATTCGTGAATCTTTTGGAGCTTCAAAACCCCTTCGCTCCTTCCACTTCTACACATACTGCATTAGAAACCCTGTCATCAAATTCCTGCATCGTCTCTTCAACTGCCCATTCCTCATCAAAACCTCTAGAGAGTCGAACTACATGCATTCTAAAACATTCATCTGTCAAATTTAAACATATCTCAAGTTGCACACCAAGTCCACAACAAATAACCAATAATCGAAGTAAATAATGAAAAGCAGTTATAACCTCGAGGGAGAAAGTATAATCAGAAAGGAGAGACGACGACGAAACCAGATAATATATCGGCATGTTTTATGACATCATTGGAAGTTACTTAGTCCATATCATCTCCCTTAAAACTGTCCAAGGCTCATGCACCGAGACAAGAACAGTGTACCTTATAGACCAGAGCGATGGATGTTCCTTATTCCCTCTCCTTTATTCCAGTGACACAACAGTAGCCCCTCAGATGAAGCTTTCATATACACTTCATCCATGTTTCATGGTAGAGCTGAATCCCAATTCAGGCACCAGTGAAATATCTTCTTTTATATTCAAATGAGAATTCTGCATTCTATTCTATCTAGTTTATAAAAACACAAGTACAAAAACATAAGCAAGACAGTAAAAATAGAGCAGAAAAAAGATTCTGGAAAAGGTCGCATTACCAAGTATGTTAACATGAGACCTAGACTGTTAAATATTCCAACTGCTACTAAATGGTCCTCCTTTCCGGTTTAGGAAAACATGACAGCTCAAACAGCAGAATTTCCTCTCTAAACAATTTTCTCAAGCTCTACGCTTCAAAATATTTGTTCAAACCACAACACACTTCAAACTCACAAATGAGTCAAAAAAGTTACTATACAAGAACAATATCTTCCATCTATACATCTATTAACCCAAATTTGCATAAATTCAGGATTATAGATAAAAACAAAAAATGCCAACCCCCAAAAACAGAGATAAAGAAAAAAAAACAGAGATAAAGGAATGACAAAGAAATCCATGGGAAAAAGGTAAGAGGGGCTTAAAAAGCAAAGAAACAAAGAACATCCGCTGCAAGCTAAGTGAATAGAAAAGACCTATTATCATTAAGAGTATCATGGCTAAATATTTACAAGACCAGCTAACATGAAAATGCAACAGTTAAAATAAGTTAAGCAGTATTGCATCACAATAATGTCAGGAAAAAATGATATAATTTCTTACAACAAAGCCATCTCAGTCACCGACAAGCTCAAAGAATAAGAAATAGCTAACCTCTTCAATGCCTTTTATGCATAAAACATACAACCTATGAACTGAAGGAATGGCTACCCAGTCCGGCGTTAACCCCCACATCCTAACACATCTTCGAGGCTCTACTACTCACCGTCTCTTTTTAAGAGAATTATTATGCATCTCAAGCAAATTATCAAGGTTTGTCAGTAACCAATCTTCCTCCTTCTGGACATATAACCTTTCATGTATTGGATCCACATATATGCTCATGTTACCATACCCATATATCTGGTGACCATCATGCATCCTGCCAGGTTTTGGCTTAAAGAGCAAGCTGTGATGTTGTGCATGGGCCTCAACAACTTCTTTCAAAGTCATCTCAACTGCACCGCCACCAAAACCACCCATTTGCGTTGTGCTACCCATGCCAGCAGCAGTTTGATATTGAGAATGCATTGCAGCTCTTTGCTGGGCCTCAAACTGCCTCTGCTCCTGTGCCCTAATATAACTGAGGTTCTCCCTCAGACCAGGCTGGACCACTTCCATACCTTCAATAGCCCGATCAATCATGTTGAGTCCAAGAGTAAACTGATAACGAATATTTTCATGTGCCTGAAGCTCTTGTGGAAGAAGTCCCTTCCAACCAATGTACCATTTATGAACCTCTTGTAAGTTAGGATTTGAACAGAGCCAGTGATACAAAACCTGCAGCCATTTCGAAAAGAAAAACCTCTCCATCAAGTCAACCATGAGATGAATTGGAATAGCTGAAGCCCATGACATAACCCAATAGAACTGATCAAGCTTCTGATTAGCTGGGTTTATTTGGAACTCCTGCAATGCAACCTGCAACTTGGGAACTATAAATCTGCGCATAAGATTTTCCCAACTGGCTGCATCAAACACAGTTTTCCAAGGTGATAAGATGGTGTAAGCAGATGCGTCACTAGGGTGCCACGCATCAAGAACCATACTTAACTTCATTCGTATCATCTGGTACAAGCCCTCCAATTTCAATCCCAACTGCAGCAGCCATGGATGTACCCAAACATGAATGGGAACGGTTTCCCGACGTGGGTCCCATGAGTCCACAGCACTAGATAATTTTGGCATAACTATATTATCCAAGATGCTCTGAACAACTGCTGCAGGCAACAAATTCTCCCAAGACTCCAAAAATCTAAGCATGGGTTCAGGGTCCCTAGGCTCCCAAGTATTAATCCCAGATATTCTTACAGCAGGCAAAACTACTTCTGTTACTAACTGTGCATAAGGTGCAACTTCATCCCATATATCACTACTTTCCTCACCTTGCAGCACATTCTTCCATAATTCTACTACTTCCAATCCATGCAATGGATTTCTAAGAGGATCCCAGCCCTGAAAAACTCTGATAAACAAAGGTAAAGCATATGAACAAGCAACGCAAGACAAGTTGCAAAGCTTATAATCTTCTGCAAATTTCCGCTTTATGTCTGTGAAATACTTTGCTAGTGAATCCAAGGTCAAAGTTCCTGAAGACTTCTGTTCCTCAATATGGCTCAGCACACCCATGATCTCCTCCACATTATCCAATTGCTTCTTCTGGCGTGCTGCCTCTGTTTCCAACTTCTCCTTCTCCTGCTGCAAGCTCATAGCAGTCTCCCTTTCATTCCTCAGATCTCTGTCAATCTTCTGTATATCAAGCTCTGCCAAATCCACGATCAACCTCACATTATGCTGAAGCTCTGGCATCGCAACATCATTCTCCTTCGCCTTCTCTTCTGCATTCAGATTCTCCAGATTTGTCAGCACCCTCACCTGTGGCCCTCGCATGTCAATCACCTTCTGAAAAACCTCAAAACCTTGTTCTTCCTTCTTTGCCAACAATTCATCTGCTGTTATATACTTCTCCTGCTTCTGCTTCTTCTTACCCTTCAACCATAGCTTCTCCTTCATTCTCCCCACCATCTGACCCTGGCTTTGGCTCACAGTTTCCTTCTCCTCAAATTGAGGCAACTTAGCTGATGTTTCTTTAAAATCATTGAACCCCATTCCCATATTTTTTGGCCTCATCTTTGCTTCAATTGGGGCTACAATTCCTTGCTGGTTCTTCCCCAATCCACCTCCCTTATAACCCATTTTCTCTAATAACTTCATCCCAATTCCTTTTACTGTATGCTTCTCAAACACCCCAACATCCCCATCTTTCACTTCCTTGTTTTTCCCCACTCCTTTTGCTTTCTTCTCCATTCTCTCCTGCTCTCTCCTTTCTGCCCCCTCCTTTATCCTTCTCCCAAACTCTGTTGGCAAAAAGTTATCTTCAGCCACGTCACGACCATCATCCTCAAAATCCTCACTCTTTTTAACCCCATTAAAATCACCAAGCCCTGAATTAAACCCTAACCCAGTATTAAAACCAGACCCTATTCCAGGTCTGTTATCATCAGCAGCAGCAAACATAACATCACTGTTCTTGTCTCTCAAATTCTTATCAATTTCTTGGTTAGGCATAACAGTACCTGCAAACAAACAAACAACTTTCATAAGCACATAATTTTCACCAACAAGCATTACAAGTCATTAAATTATCAGTAAGACATCTATCTCTACATTACCTGTGGAGACAAAATTGACAGGCTTAGTGAGATCAGCTTTTCGGGAGTCTTTTCTCCTCTTTCGCGAAGAGGAAACGTAATCATCATCGGAGTCATAATCCGCAAAGATACCATAAAGAACATCATCTTTGGATTGCTTTCGTTTTTCTTTCTGTTTTTTAAAGTAGAACTCTCCATTTATATATCGGCCGTCTTCGAAGTCATTCTCCATCCCAAATCTTTCCATTTCCTCCTGGTAATCATCCATCTTTGATTTTATGACTCTGTGAAACCAAATCTATCAGAGATTAAAATTCGAATGAGGAATGAAGAATTGCTTACCGATGAAATAATCTCTAGGGTTTTGCTCCAAATCAAATTTGCTAATGCTATAGAGATAACAATAAGCTTACCTTATACTGGAAATCGTAGCAATAGAAAACAGCAAACCCTAACGACCGATACTGTACTACAAAATCTTATAGGAACTCGGAATTTTTTTTAATGTTTATGATGATGATGGTCTACGATAGAAATCAGGAAGAGGTTCAGAACATGGACTTTTAAGGGCTTTGTTGAGCCCGGGATTATAATGGACCTAGGAGTTAGAGGCGCAGGCTTAAGTCCATTTTAATATGGTAAATTAAAAATTAACATTAAAAAAAAAAAAAACTCCTAGCCAATATTCATTGGAATGATGTAAGTATGAAATTGCCTTTCAACTACGAAAACTTTGAATTAGATACCAAGATGGTTTTTTTTTTATCATGATTCAATTATTATTTTTAAAATAATTTTTATTTTATTTATCACAATAAAATGACTTTGTTATTCATGAAATTAAAGAATTAAAACTTGCAATGCACGGGCCAGTAAGTAAATTACCGTCAACCTTTCAGGCAACACATATAGCCAACAATGCTCTGATTTTTTTAATTGATAAAACAAATTCAACTTACAACAGGCCCACAAATCTAGTTTGTATTAATATGGAAAGCTTTGTTATATTGATAGTGTTTATGGGTGATTTTTTTGGTTTAGATTTGAGATAAATCATGAAAAATAACTCATTAAATTTTCTTTTAATGTATCAAATTGATACAAAGGATGTGTTTTAAAATTGTTCAAAAAAATTATTTTAAATTAATTAATGTATAAATTGTTCATGAGTATTCTTAACTTCAAAGGAAAAAAAAACTTAACATGAGACTTAAAAAAGATTTGAAATAATATTAATAATATATGTGCAACTATTAACAAAAATTTAAACAAGTTCAGTGTTTCATTGTGGAGGCAAACACAAAACATTATCCATTGAAATATTATATTGATATGTTTGTTCTTCTCAAACAAAATCATTAAACTAGTTATTGGAAATAATACAAATTTTTTTTTAAGGTCCATTAATCATTATCAGATTGATCGGGGATAGCTTGGTTTTTCACATTTTTAAAAGTCGAGTTAAATGATTAAATTATCCTTAAAAGCAAAATTTATTTAAAAAGCAACTAGGGCTTTTATGAATTTTTACTTTTTAATGCATAGTAAAATGACTAAATTACCCTTAAAAATAAGATTTTTTTAATTGGCATCCAAAGACATTTTTTTAATTGGCATCCAAAGGCTTTTTTGTATTTTTATCCTGGTTTTTTAGTTATAATGAAGTGGACTAGGGCAATTTGATATTTTAATAAATATAAATATTATTTAAAAACAAAAAAGATTGCACGACCAAAAAGTGGAAGACGTATGCACTCTTTGGGTGGTGTGTGAGGTGTTAAGAGCATCTCGATGTCCTTTTCCTAGTGGTCAAACACATGTATACGATAACACAACGGTTGAGCTCTGGTGGAATTTTTTTCTTCTTCCCCCTTTTTTCTCTCTCCTCACCTTGGGTTTTGCATCTGCTCTTCCAAAAATTAAACGTATCCTGTCAGTTTGTATTTGTATCAATTTTGGTTCTTGTTCTTTTGATTGTTATTTATTTTATTTTTTTAATTTTGGATGATTGAGAATTTTGCTTCATAATTTTTTTGTGTTTGCCTTCTATGGGGTAATCTAGGTCTCACGAATCAGGTCACTATTTTCAAAGATTAGCTCAATTTGACTTTGGTCCTTTTTTTTAGATTAGTTTTTTGAAAAGTGATATTTTTAATCTTATCCTTCGGTATTAGGTTATTAGGCTTTAAGTTTCGTGATTTCTTTTTATTTTTCTTTTTACGAGTTGTGAATTTGGGATGCTGACTTAAGTCGGGTTTTTTAGTTTTTTTTTTAAATTGATTTTTTTTTCAGTTCATCCTTTAGCGTTTGATTTGTTGGTAATTAAACTTTGAATTCTTTTCATTTTTTTCTTTACAAGGTTATCTTGTTCTCATTCAATTTTTTCTTTATTATCAAATAAGATCGTTGAGACCTTTTATGAATATTTAGAGGGTATATTTTTGTAATACTAGCAAACATTTATTTTTTTTATTAGTCATTGTCATTTTTTTATCGTTTTTTTTTATAATCATATTATTAAATTAACTCAGGTCCTAAATTTTTCGTATAACTTCAAAAATGTTATCATCGTTTAGGCATCCTTTTTTAACGTTAGAAAAAATATAACCAGACCCACCCACAGTGTAGTGTTGGCCACCCATTTGGTTTTGTACCTAAATAAGAATAAGAGTGAAGTTGTTTTAGGGTTCATTTGTGATTATGCTCAAAACTAGTGTTGTTTCTCTAGACAAAAAATATGACTCAATCAACAAATCACATCTAACCTAAGCATATTAACAAATAGAAGAGGAGAGGAACTCATTGTTCTTCTCTTCACAAAGTATTATTCCAAGCAAAATATTTTTTTTTTAATTTCATTCTTTAAAATTGAATTTATTGAGAATTGAGCTTCATAATTTATTTTGATTTGCTTTTTATGGGGTTATCCAAGTCTCATGATTTGGATCACGAGTTTTGAAAGTTAACCCGGTTGACTCATGTTTTGTATCATTTTTTTAACTAATTCTTTTTCGATTTTCACCCTTTCATCATTGGGTTCATTGGGAATAAGCTTCATAATTTATTTCGATATACTTTCTATGAAGTTATCTCTATCTCATAACTCGAGTCATGAGTTTGGCGGTTAACCACGGTTGACTTGATTTTTCTTTATATGTCAATTCCCCTCATCATAAGGTATTGTTCGTTGGAACAATACCTTTTTTTTCATTTTTTAATTTTAAATTTAGTTTTTTTTTTAATTTCATCCTTTAACATTGAGTTTGACGGGGATTGAGCTTCATAATTTATTTTGATTTGCTTTATGCGGGGTTATTTTAGTCTCATGACCCGGGTCACTTGTTTTGCAGGTTAACTCGGTTGACTCAAGTTTTTTTGTTTTTTTTTTAATTGATTTTTTTAATTTTATCTGTTAGCGTTGGGTTGGTTAGGAATTAGACTTCATACTTTGTTTCAATATGCTTTCTATAAAGTTATTCTAGTCCTATAACCCGGGTTAGGGGTTTAATGGGTTACCCAAGTTGACTTTGATTATTTTTTTTGTTTCCTTTTTTAATTGATTTTTTTTCTCAATTTCATCATTCAACATTGGATTGATTAGGAATTGAGTTTCATAATTTATTTTGATTTGATTTCTATGAGATTATCTTGGCAACTTAGATTTGTCAAGTTAACCTAAATTGACTCCTTTTTTTTTCCTTTCTTTTAATGGATTTATTTTTAATTTTATCCTTAAATATTAGGTTGATTGAGAATTGAGTTTCATAATATTTTTTATTTACTTTTTTTTAGGTTATCACGATCTCATGATTCGAGTCATGAATTTGATATGTTAACCTAAGTTGAGCCAAATCGATCTAATATATTGTCGTCTCAATATTTTTTCTAAAAAAACATGTTGTCTTGAAATTTTATCGTGTCAAACTATGTTTTTTCTGGTTGTTCAAGTAGCCTTTGGACTTACTAAGTCGATCAGGTCAATCTTTACATAGTTATTTTTGTATCTGTTAGAATTAGCAATGATTGAACATTCTTTTTTACATTTTAAAAAAAATTAATTTAACTTGTCATGTAGCATGAGAAAATAATCTAGTATTTAGCTAAACTTAAAAGAAAAGGATAAAACACGGCTTATAAGTTATCACCATGATACAGCAGTGTAGAGGCGATGCAAATTTGGTCATCCATTCCATAAGTCACATTTTAAAGAAAAACTTTGATTGTTTACCAATACTGAGATGCTGCTGAAAATTGGTTTCAATTAAACCCATCACCCACGACCATAATTTACAAGGAAGCAACCAAGAAAATGGATGTTATGTTGATTCATTCATGACTGCAAAAAAACTCAAATACTAGCAACCTCAATGATTTAAGGATAAAATAGAATTAGGGATCCATACAAAATATAAAAGCAATTTCCACAAACAGAGGTTAGAATGAATTATAAAACGAATAATCTCAATGTCTCTTTGGTCATATGATAAGATTGGAACAACAGAGATATTCTATTCCCAAAATTGCTAGTATTGAGTACAACATAAATTAGTTAGCATGGTTTTATGGTTTTACTACTCCTAGCCCCCCCCGATAGAATTTCCTTTTTAATATTTTGTTGTTTGAAAACATTAGTCCAATTATCAGAAAATCAATAAACATTTCTTTTTAATATCACATTATACTCGTAATCATAAAAAAAATATCGTTTCAGAAAGAAACAAAGTGATGGAGAAGATGGTAATTACAATATTATTCTACCATCCAACAACACAGTTCCCTTTAATAGCCTATCCTGCAAAGCCGTTGTTGTATCTCGGTTGACATCGTGACAATTAAAGAATGGTTTGTAATTTGGAAAATATGGGGAAAATGAGAGATTTAAAGTCACCACTTAGAAATTTGAGGGAAATAGGAATCCCAAAATTGACATTGATTCTAGAGATTTAGACACTGAGTTAATTATACTTAAGAAAATAAAGACATTACCCTTAACACATCCTTTCGGACAAAAAGTTACCATTACTTGTGTTTTCCTAAATTTATTCACGTGCTATTTATTAAGAGCTTGTTCACAATTTAAATGAGAATTGGGTTCTAAACCCACTTTGTCTTTCAGAACGTTCATGAAATTTAAGCCTGTGCGAGATCATGTCGACCCAACCCAACTCACAACTAAAAAAAATAAAAAATATATTTATAAACAAAAAATATATATATTTGCATATAATAACAAAAAAAAGTATATTTTTTTATAGACAATGAAAATAAATGATGTCACAACACAAAAATTCATAATTAACAAAATCATGGTATATACATTTTTTTTTTGTTTTTTATGTAAGTCCAATGGGCTATTTTATTAGGACTAAGTTTTTAATAGGTTTGATAAACTTGTTATCGTGTCCAAAAACATGCAAATAAAAAAAAAGAATTTTTATACAAATGCTAAAAACACAAATATTTTTATGATGTTAAAACACAAAATGATTTTTTTATGCTAAACATAATATTTAACAAAAATTAAATTATGCAAAAGATAAATTTTTATGCTTCTTCTTTTCCTTTTTAATGGTTGGCATTGATGCAAGTTTTTGAGAAAAAAAAATTATGATATATTTTTTGTTTGTTTATTTATGTTATTTATTTCAACACATGCTAAAAATTAAAATCATGCATCACACACACACACACACACACTAATCTCCTTTACTAAATAACTCACACAACCTGCAATCACATATGTACAATTATCACAATTCTATAACAATCATAAAAAAACACAAAATCATCCAAAATTTGAAGAACACTTTTTAAAAATAGGTTGGAATGGTCAGAGGAGATGTCGTGATGCACTGAAGCTTCAAGAACAATAGCAGAACAATTATGGCACATAGTTTCCACGAGTCACTGCCACATTGGCACGTGAAATCACGAGTTGCCATTCATGGAAGGTCACCTAGTGGATTCGAATCGTCGTCTCCTCCTTTTTTCTCTCTAAGTCGGCAATAAGTGCCACGACTACTTACAAAAGAAAACAAAATCACACAAGCACAATTAGTTTTTTTTTATCTCTTCTTCTCCCTAAATTTGTTTCTCTTAGTTTCATCCTCTCTATTATTAGTTAATGGATATTATGGTGGTGTTATTGTTCCCAACAATCAAAGCTAGAAAAGATGGCATGGTAAGGATTGAACAATCATGGGTTTATTGGAATTGAACTTGGTTGTAAGAAGGGTGGCTGTGAAGTCAACATATTACTTGTGAAAAGGAAGCGATGAGTTGTCGCTGCTAAGGGATTAATTGATGGTGGTTGTTGGTTTTAGGTTACATATGTTGTGATAAACACTAAAAAGAACACTTAAGCCTAAGTCTTCACTTGCTATGCATCTTAGACATCTTCATTGATTTCTTTATGAAATCATTTATGTTTGTTAATGTGATCTTCATATGGACATGTTTAAGACTTATTCTCAACCACATGTATTTTTATTTCAATTTTTCATTTTATTGTTATCATCAAAATATATAAAAAAACATAAATATGTAACTTAAAGGTCAACAATCCCCCTTTTTTTTTGTGATGACAATAAATTGATAACTTAGATATGAAACAATGTCTCTCCTTATTTTTTGCAATACAATATATAGGAAACATTAATCAATTTTGCATTATCTAAGTAAATGTCAAAAGATTGTATCATATATGCATCATAATAGATTTCTCCTCCTGAATGTATGGATCTATTATTGAAACATATTTCTCTTTTTTGCAATGAAATTCATCAAAATTTATTTTTATATCTATTTCCTCCCCTTTTGGCATCAATAAAAAAAAAATACCTGGGCGTTATTAATAAGAGAAAATAATCAATAATGAAAATCATAAAAGGAACAAAATGTCCATGACACGATCTCTAAAAGAAAATATAATATTCATTACAACCATAAAGGAATAAAAGCATAAAAAAATACAAATGCTTTTGGTACAATCATCTAGGATGCTGGATATTGATAAAGTAAATTGGTCATCATGCTCTTGATATCTTGCAAATCGCTGACTATATGGTCTTGTATGTCTCGAAAATGACTTACATTCGTCTCAATACATTGTAATCGATCTTCCATCCTTGATTGCCAAGAACTTTAAGAAGTTGCTTCAGACGATGAAGCAAGCGATGATGATTTACACATAGCTTCAATTTCATCACCACTATTATCATGTTGTGCTTTTTCCTCTGCTCTCCCATTTGGTCTTAGATATCCAAACACCATCTTTATTTAGAACATATCTCATCTTAGTAACAGATCTATTGTCTATCTCCATGTTTTTAAAATACGGTATCTTATCCATACCCATCAACAATATCTCAAAATGGTTAAAGATGGAAGTTAGACAATAACCACAGGGAAAGACTTATGTTTCTAGTCATGAGCCTTTATCATGTTCCTCATCATAATATATGGTAGGTTTATAAGGCGATTTCATATCATGCAATCTATTTAGCACATGATTGTGAATCTAACTTCATTATAATGCCTCCTTTTGGACAAAATATTATGTGTAATGCTTTTATGCAGCACTCTAGGTCGAAGCATTAAGTCCTGACTTTTAACCTTTACACCCGGTGCAAAGTCATGCTTACCAGTGTGCATGATCACATCCTCATCATACACCAAAACCATTAATTGTTGGTATAACTTTGACTTCAAATACTATAGGTCCTTCATTAGATATACCTAATATCTTAGCTAAAGTTACACAATCAAACTCGATACGTTTATTTTTCATATTAATCATATGCTCCATATTTATTCTCATATTTGCAAAAAACATCTTAACAAGCTTTACCTAAATGGGGGTTTTCATGTGAAATAAAGTGCTCCAAGTTTTTGATAAAAAAATTGTCCCTAATGATGGTGCAAAGTCTAAAACTGAAGAAAAATGTCAACGACAAAGAATGAGATAGAGCTTCGAGAATTGAGATTAAGATGAGATCAATTAATGTCAAAATCAAGGCAACAAGTCTAGAAGATCTCCATAAAGAAAGTGATTATATGTTTTAACACCCTTAAAAACCATTTGAGCCTTATATATATCTCATTTTTTTTTTCATAATCAGGTTTTATAGTCTACATTACATGTTTTTAAACACTCTTTTTAATAATAAGAAAATAGTTTGTTTATGCTGATAAGTGTTAGCCTTTAAAGAGAGAAGAAAATGATTGTCAAGCAAAAATCATGACCTATTTATGGGCTACATATGACATTGATTCATGAGTTTTCAATAATAAATAGGCAAAATCAACACAACAAAAAGCAAGATGCTTTCCTTTTAAAAAAAGTCAAAACTCTCCTTTTGAAAACCAATTTGTTTCCTTACAACATAACTTCATATTTATTGAAAAATCCATTCATGCCATTTCTAAAAAAACAATCAAAAATTTAGGGATAATGTTTTCTCCATAAACCTATTTTCTCTTATTCCAACCAAAAATATCCAAAGTTGCATCTTAGCCTTTGAATGACATGTTTTGGGTTTTTGATCAAAGAAACCTAAATATCTATTTGTTAAAAATACTTTTAAATTTGTATTCCAATGATTTCATTTCAAAATTTGGATTTATATGAGCACAATCATTAGAATTTGCAGTTTGGTCTCGAAAACAAACAAAGAAAGATGATTTCATGAAAAATGCTTTACAATAAAATTCTCATTGATTGAATTTGTAAAATTCTTGGAAAAAATAGTGATGATGATGCAAGTATGCATGCCTTATGATGATTACTGGAAGGATAAATACAGCTAGATTAGTTGGGGATATTTTAGTTTAAAGAAACTTATGGCAACAACTATAGCTAGATGATGATTTGAAGAACTCCATCACAAGTTGAAAGTAGTAGAGGCGACAACTTCTTTATAGTGATGTTGAAATATAAAAAGTAATGAGAAGATACTCTCATACTACACTTGAAGGACAATGTAAAAAAGGAGTCAATATGGCCAAGATAATATGATGAATAGACCATACTTAATTAGTGAATAAATGGCAAACTCATAAAGAGCATTGGAGGAATTTTTTGTCACTTAAACAATTCAAGTAAGTCGGTACCTAGTTATTGATACTTACAAAATTAAAGGTCTTAAAAGGTGCAAATGACATTAAAAAAGAAGATTGAGCTTTCAAAATACGCAAAATTTATTTCCCTCTTAACCCTAGAAGGTATTATCTAGAAACAAAATCAAAGTCAATCATTACTATCGAAAAGAAACGCCAATCTCATGTTAAAGTTCTTGACTTACATTGCTTCAACGAGTTAAGGTTAGTCATTCCTCAATTGGATTATTTTCAATCCTATCAGTCATGATAGTATCTTTCTTTCAAGCCTATTAACCACAATGACACTTTTCCTTAAAACAAAGCATTTTAGTCACAATAGCATTTTTTCTATCAAGCTTATCAATCCAATGAAAAAATTTTCTTTTAAACAACATTTCATTTCAAGTAAAGCCCACTAGTCCGATGACAAATTTCTTTCAAATAACATTTTTATTTCAAGTTAAGCCCATTAGTCCAATGATAAATTTGTTTCAAATAACATTTTATTTCAAGTGAGGCCCATTAGTTTGATATCAATTTTCTATTAAAACAAAATTTTATAGCAAAATAAAGCCCATCAATTCAATTAAAAATTTATTTCAACATAAATTTTATTTCAAGCTAAGACCATTAGTCTAGTAACAATTTTTTTTTAAAAAAAAACAACATTTCATTTCAAGTAAATCCCAACAATCTGATGACAAATTTCTTTCAAATAGTATTTTTATTTCAAGTTAAGCTCACTAATCTGATGATAATTTTCTTTTCAATATCATTTTATTTCTTTTATTTCAAGCCATGTCATTAGAAAGTTCAAGTCCTAACATTAAGAAGTTCAACCCCTATAATCAAAATGTCCTAAGCCTTTTCATCAAGAAGTTCCAAGCTCTGTCATCAGAAGTTTAAAGTCTTGCAATCAGAAAGTTTTAAGCCCTATTATTAGAAAGTTTTCAAACCTTGCTATAAGGAATTTTTCAAGCCCTGTGATTAGAAAGTCTCAAGCATTGTCATCAGAAAGTGCATGCCTTATTATCAAGAAATTTTAAACCTTATCATTAAAAGGTTCAAGCTGAATCTCAATCAAGACATTTTTGGTCAAATCACATAGCTAGGTAAGTTAAACTAAACTTTGGAATTAGGGTAACACTTTATTTGAGGAGTAATCATCTTCCAATAAAATTCTTTGTTTGGTTGCTTGATATGAGGGTAATCACCTCCCAACAAGACTATTTAATTGATCATTTGATTTGAGGATAGTCACTTTCTAATTAGAATATTTATTCAATTATTAGGGTAGTCTTCTCTCAAGGAGATTATGTTTAATTTTTTAGGGTATTCAGCTCTCAATGAGATTATGTTTGTTATAATTGATTCGAGAGTAATTACCTTTCAATGATATTATTTAATTAATCATTATATTTAAGGGTAGTCACCTTCCAATGAGACTACTTATCTGATTATTTTATTATAGAGATAATCATCTCTCGATAAGATAATGTTTAATTATTTGATTATGAGGATAATCACCTTTTAATGAGACTATTTATATTGATTATTTGATATAAGGGAAGTCACATTTTAGTAAGGGAATTTATTTAATTATTTGATTACCTCCTTATGAGATTACTTTTTTTTTTTAATATTGTTTTAAGGTTAATCACCTCTCTTATTGTTTTAAGAATAGTCATCTCTTGATGAGACTCGTTTTGATTTTTTAATTATTTTGAGGTTAGTCGCCTCTCGATGAGATTTGTTTTGATTTTTTTTAAGGTTAGTTGTCTCTTGATAAGACTTGCTTTGCTTTTTATATTGTTTTGAGGGTAGTTACCTCTCGATGAAATTGTTTCATTTTGAAAAAAAAAAATTAGGTGCTATATTTTTTTTTGAATATACAAAGTCAAAGGAAAAAAAAATTTTCAATGACCTTGTGTCATAAGACTCATAACTACTGTAAAGAATGAGTAGCTGTCATAACTTGTTTTTTGACCCTTGATTTTTTTATATATTTCTAAAAATTTTATTTTTTGTTCAATTTAGCTTTTGGTATTTAATTTAGTTCTTACTATGATAATAATAATAATAAAAAAAAGAGTTTAGGGAGTGAAATAAAAAAAAAAGGATAAATGACCAAGCATAGTAGAGAATAAAAAATAATAATCGGAGGCTATACAAAAGAGGAGAAAAAATAAATAGAAGAATGAAGCAAAATTAAAAAATTATTGAAAGAGATCCTTCATTTTAGAAGAGGGAATTAATTAATTAGGAACCATGGTTAAGAATGAAATAATATAAATGTCTAATATTATTTTTCAGTTTAATTTTTCATATTTTACAGGGGATCTTAAATAATATAAATAGGAATCGATTCACACATAAAAATTAAAATATAGAGAGCAAAAACCCTAACACAAGAAAGAGAAAGAAAAAAAACATAGCAATTCGATTTGTCCAGTAGAAGTAGCCTCATTCTAGACATTTTATCTCTCAGCTCCATTATGGAGGTGACCTCCACCACGAACACACTCATTTGCCTCCCCGACCTGGTGGTGCGAGCAACAAAGCTTCGAAAGCTAGGTGGTTGTTGCGCAAGTGCAGCCCACTCGTCAGGTCTGTTTTCCATCAATTTTCTTTTTATTCCAGCCAACTTTGACAGCTCATAAGGTCAATATAAATCACGCGACACAAGTTGCATCAAATGAAGAAAAGAAACAGTTAACTTGGTGGTCCAGTAATAAAAACTTGGGATCAAGAAGTTTGTTCTCTTTATGATTTCAGGTTCTAACTCTGTGGTTGCTTATATGATAGCCACTGGAGGCTTACATAATCGTTAACTTCAGGGCCCGTAGGATTAGTCGAGGTACACACAAGCTAGCCCGGACATCCACGTTAAACTAAAAAAATAAAAACAGTTCTTCGTCCCCCCATTTCCATTTCCTATTTTGAGCGCATTGTGTTTAAATAGACTTCCTGTAATTTTATTTGATTTTAATTCATTTCCTATTTTGAGCGCATTGTGTTTAAATAGACTTCCTTTAATTTTATTTGATTTTAATTCCTTTTCCACCCTCATTCGGAGTGCTTCGTTCAAGATGTTGCGTGTCAACTGGTGCTTAATCTTTGTATTAAACAAATATTAATGAAATTAATTAATTTTTAATGGGTTTAAGAAGAAGAAAAGGGAGGTCAAAAATTCAATGCACATGTGAGCTGTGGCTGAAAGCAGCAGCAGCACCCATGCATGGCCGGAGATCCCATAAAAAAACCCATCATTTCTTCATTGAGATCCATCAATGGAGTCCCAGTCAACTCAACGAGGAGTAACTACCAAGAATCCTCCTTCCCAGTACCAGTTCTAGCTCAGAAAGACAAGATCCGATCCACCGCTGCTGGTCTCCTTTTCCTTTTCATTTGTTTACAGAAGAGGGTGAAAGAATATTTTGTTCTTTATTTTAAAAATGGTTCTAAAAAAATTAAAATATTTTTTTTAAATTTATTTTAATATATCATGTTAAAAATAATTTTTTAAAAATAAAAAATATTATTTTAATATTAATTTCATGCAGCACTCTGTGCTATTTCTCTAGAACACCAATTATATGAATAGGCCGACACCCTATTTGCAGTAACTTTTAAAAAATTATTTTTTATATTAATATATTAAAATAATCTTATAAAATATAAAGATAATTTTAAATATAAAAATATCTCAAATTTTACCCCATCTCCCTTTGAGACACAGTACCAAGCAGGATTTTAATGTCAAGCATTACTCTCTTATTTACAAATAAAGAAAAGAAAGAAAAAAAGTATTTCATTATATAAAAAGTATTTCCCACCGTAAGGAAGGAGCCACATGTCACCTGGAGGTTCTTAAACACTCACCGCCCAATCTCAAGTCTCCACCTTGATTTTTTCCTTTTCCTTGTCTTTTTTAGTATATACAAGATTTTCCCTCTCTCAATCTCTGATTCTCCCCTCAAAAACGAAAATGGCAAATTCTCTGATACTAGCAGCAGCTGCTGCTAACAAGTCACTACTAGCAGCACCATCTCACTGCCACTCTTTCTCATTACACTCAAAGTGCCCTCCTCCTCACCACTCTCAATCACTTCCATACAAGCCCTTCCTCCATCTTCACTCACTCTCTCTGACTTCACTTCATCGCCGACTCATTCCAGTTCCTGCTCTTGACTCTGACGTCCCTCACCCTCTTGACCAGGTAATTTACTGCTCACTCTAAAACCTTCTGATTTGTGTTGATGGTGACGACTTTGTGTTGGATTAAGGATTTTGTTGTTTGTGTTTTGAAAAGGGTTCAGCAGTGAAGGTAAAGAATAATAGAAGTAAGGAAATTGAAGAATGGGACTCTTGGACAGCCAAATTCTCTGGAGGAGCAAATGTCCCTTTTTTGTTACTCCAAATGCCTCAAATCATTCTCAATGCAAAAAATCTTATGTCTGGAAATAAAACTGCCCTTTTGGCTGTACCATGGCTGGTAATTTTCTCACCTTTCCCCCTTCCTTTTCTTCTATTTATTTTACTCACTCATAGCTTCTTCATATGCCTGATTAATTGAGTGATACCCATAATTTCCCACCTTTGGTTTTATCTTTTTCCCTTTTATGATCAAATGGGATGATTGCTGTCCCATGACCTGAAATGGGCATTTTGAGACGACTGTTTTATTAGCTGTATTGAAACGTGGAACTCTGAGTTTGCATAATGCAGGGGATGTTAACTGGGTTGCTTGGAAACCTTTCATTGCTTTCCTACTTTGCGAAAAAGAGGGAAACCGAGGTTATTGTGGTGCAGACACTGGGAGTGATTTCGATTTACGTTGTAATTGCCCAGCTTGCAATGGCAGAGGCCATGCCTCTGCCTTACTATATGGTCACTTCAGTTGTTGTAGCAACTGGCTTGCTATTAAATTTCTTGAATTACTTTGGAATGCTCAGTGCTGGAATCTGGCGCTTTTGGGAAGATTTTATCACTGTTTGTGGATTGTCGGTCCTCCCTCAGGTACCCCATTTTCTGTCTCACTTTTACACAACTCTAAATACCTATGCACCTATGCTTTTTCTCATCTTTATGTGTTCATCTTGGCTGTTGTGGGATTAAAAACATTGATACACTCTAAGTATTCATGGAATATTCTCTTAATGGTTTTGTAAATTTGAGTGCAGGTTATGTGGTCTACATTTGTCCCATATATACCAAACTCCATTTTGCCAGGGGTAATATCTTTTGTCACAGCAGTCGCAGCTGTTGTCATGGTAAGCTTTTCAGGTTTTATTCCGCCTTGGTCATATTGATGTAATCACATGCCATGTTTGACTGTTAAAGATTAGCAAAGAGAAAGCATGTAGAAGTGGATGATTTAATTCTGTTTGAATGGACTTTGCTTCTAAGTTTACTAACTTAAGATCAAATGACGGGAGACGCTGTAAACACTCGTAAAGAGGACCGATTGAGCACAAATTTTATAGCTGATAGCAAATATGTGCACTGATTGGGTACCTGCATCCTACGTGTCTATAATGGTTTTTAAGATTTTGGGCTTTTAATGAGTAATGACAATGAAATGATACTGAACTAATCGCTCATGATGCCTAGCAAATCTGTTTGAAACTTGTGTTTAGGTTTATAATTTTGCAATTTCCTTCCCCTTTCTTTGTTTTTCACAGGAAATCTTCCTTTTGATTCAGCACCCCTTTAGACTTACCTGCTAAGTTTTGCAGGCACGAACAGGAAAACTCTCTAAAAAAGGTGTAAAATTTGTTGGAGCAACATCTGGATGGACAGCAACACTTCTCTTCATGTGGATGCCAGTGTCACAAATGGTAATATATGTGGTCTTTGTCTGAGAATGTGGCTTATCGAATCAGGCATTTCATCTTTGCATCCCTGACCAAGACTCATGCTTCTTATTCAGTGGACAAATTTCCTGAATCCTGATAATATTAAAGGCTTATCGGCTTTCTCAATGCTGCTTGCTATGATTGGAAATGGACTTATGATCCCACGTGCCCTTTTTACTCGTGACTTAATGTGGTACTGCTTTTTACCCCTTCATTCTCTATCCCTCTCAATTTTCTACAGATAAGATATACCCATGTTTATGCTAAGCTTTCTAAAATTTCATAGTTATATGCAATCGCAGTTTGTCACTGTGATCATCTCACATTCTAACACCTTATTTCTAGAATAAGTATCGTTGATTTACTTCATTTTTAATACTCTCAACTCTTGAGAATTCTCAATATGCTTGCTTTTCTTGACTACAGAAGGAATCAGGAAAAGGGACTCCGACCAGTCTGCTACAATGTTTAGACATGTCTCAACATTGTATTTTATTTGACAAGAACTTTACTCATGAGTTGCGTATCACCACAATGCTTCATAACTGACAGCTGCTAACAGTAATTCATCACCAAGGAATACTAAAATGACATCAGCACAAAAGTTTTTATTAAAAACCTGAAAAGACGGGTGGGGTTGTGGAAGAAAATGAGAGAAATGGCTTTTGTAGGTAAAGTTATTCTTTTTTCATAGTGAGAATAGTGAGGCGGCTGCTTTGTTGCCAGGTTAATAATGACACTTCTGATTTATAAATCTTAATCTATACACTCTAGGGGGGCACTAATCAAATTAAACACTTCTTAACCATGAGTTAGGATGATAATAAAAAATCTTCTTGATATGTCTTTGATATTTCAGTGCATTAGATTATCCATCTTCAGATTAATTTCCGTATCTGACAGATGCATGTTCACCTTTTGCAGGTTCACTGGTTCTACATGGGCTTCCCTTTTCTATGGTTATGGGAATATTTTATGCATGTACTAGTAAGTTATCTTCTGTTAGTGAATCTTCATCTGCAATTGCTAGCTATTTTTCTTTTTTCAGACTTAGCAACTGAAGAACTTCAATTATGATGCAGTTTCAACAGCGTTAGTGGGAAATTTCTTTTGGCAGCAACAGCTGGTTTGGTTTCATGGATAGGTAGCCCCTCTATCCTTGTGTAGCTTATGTTTGGAATTTAGCATAGATAACTCCCTGCTCTGCCTCTGCCCTTGCCCCGACCCCACATGCCCGGAAAATAGGGGGCAAGTAAGCAATATTCTACACTTATGCGGAGCTTGTGATAGCGCTGAACATAAAAGTTTCCCTTCATTACAGGTATGGCTCTATGGAGAGACACTGTAGTTTATGGATACAGCTCACCTCTTAGGTCTTTGAAAGAGTTGATTTTTGGCTCTTGAATTCCTAAGGCATGCTGCAATGGCGCTTAAATAAGATGAAGCAACCTGATCTAGCATCTTGACTGTTTTAAGTTTTATGAAAACTCATCTTCACCGATCACTGTTGAGATGCCAGTGCTCAGTTAAGATTACTACTCCAGCCCTTGGTTTACGTTTGCTACTAGTCTGGCTATGGAAATTTGAACTGGAGAGGATGCTGTATGGGAATCACATTCGTTTGCACTTTGAGATAAAAATTAGGATGAGTATGTTGTAATTGATATTGTAATAATACATGATTATTGGTTGACCAATACCAAAGCGCATTGAAGTTACCTGAGAGGAGCAAATAATTCTTGCAAGTTAAATAAAATGTACAATTAATTTCAGATTATTGGTGGAGTGTTCTATCAAAGCTCCTACATGTATTTGTGATGTTATTGTTTCTTCAAATCCCAGGTTAGAGCAAGAGTGATGGCCTGCTACCCGAATACAAGCTGCTGATAATAACAGAGCTAACATCAAAAGCAGCAAATAGAATTAGCAATTGAATGCGTGGTGATCAGTAGTCATAAACTGAAGAATTGTTTGCCAAGTTCACTGAGCATGACCAATGGCTTCTGAAGGGAGACATTGGTTACAGATTTTGGCAAATATAGCTGCGGGTGATGGGCTTGAAACCGAATTGATGATGTTACTTCGAGGAACTAGGAAATAGACAGTAGTTCCAGGAGATTTAAGATACCGAAAGTAGAGTCCATAAAGGGCATCAGTTGAAGTGCTTCCTCCTCTACGTCAGAGAAATTATCCAAGGGAGGAGCCTAATAGTACTAGTAAATATGTGATATAGCATTGATTGATTTTATTTATGTAAAAAATATTTATTATTAATAATTTTTTTAATATTTATTTATATTGGACTAATGAATTTAATATTTAATTAATAATTTAGAGTAAAGTTAAAGTTCATATGATAAAAAAACTTTGTAAAGAAAATTATAAAGTTACAATTATAATATTCTTATTGTATTAAAGTATTGTTCTTAAATGTTCCTAACTAATGTTTAATTAAGATTGTATATTAATTAGAGTTATTGAGACTGATACATATTATGTTTCTTCTTTTATATATATAAAAAAAACAGTTGCTTTCATAAACTAAAGTATGAAGGATATTTGAAACTAATATGTAAGTATTTGTCAAATGATATGTGCACTAAACTGACCCGCAAGAGAATTTCATATAGAAAGATCACCTATATCTATAGAAAAACTCACATGATATTACTAAGTTATCTTATATAGAGAATGTTATGCTTTGATTATGACCACATGTTGTCCTAATCAAGAGTAACAAATGGGTAGATATTGAGTATATCATAAATTATATGAAGATATTTAAGTAATTAAGAGATGATTTATCACCCTAGGTGAATTAGAGAAAATGTTTCATATGTTCTCAAGGTGGAATAAGTTTTGAAAAGAATTTTAAAATCTTATTCAAGGAATCATTGACTATAATGTTGAAAACTAACATGATTTAACAAAGCAAACATACTTCATGTTATAATATCTAAATCGAGACATTCATGATGAAAGGATAATCATTACATTGAGAAATTAGTCACTCAAAGGTTAAGTCAAATTACTTATGACTTTCTTAATATTTAGAGATAATGACAGGTAGTTAGACATTGTACTCGATCTTCAAATATAAATCAATTAATTGTTGAGTTGATAATAAATTAATTTGTTTAATTTATTTAATCTTATTTTATTTAGGTTTATGATTTATATCTGTTAGAGAATCTAATGGGTTACATGTATAAAAATTATTAGTCAAAAATTAAGATGAGATGGTTAATCATGTGTGACTTGATTGTAAATAAATTTTAGAAAATAAGAACTAAAATGTAATGAAGAGTATAACAACTTTTCTTTTAAGTTGCTTATTCTGAACAAAATTATATAATTGTGAGAGTCCATAGGAGATATCAACATAGCAAATAAATAGTTGAATAAAAGATAACATAAGAGGTGGAGTTGTTATTTATATATTTGTAATGTAGTCAATTTAGAAGTTTTAAGAAGTGTAGTGAGGTTCTTTTAATGAATTATCTTTATAAACCTCAATCAAAACCATTTGACTCGAGCTATTAAAGGGTAAATTTTGTTATAATCTTGCAGGTACAAAGGCAACAACCTAGTTGAAAAACTATGTGTCTAATAAAATCAGAGGTTTTTCTCAACTGTTTAGTTCAAAGAGAAAGTACTTGTAGCAATTAAACAAGACAATTCTCATATCTTGCATAAACTGACACGACCAAACAGCACCACAATAAGGAGAATGTGGAATCAATAACTTATCATGTTTTGTCATATATTTACATTTATTTTGGTTAGAATTTAGAGTGTAATCAATTGCATTTTCTTCATTTGCATCCCTTAATCTATAGATATAGGCTAAACTTTTATATCTAATAAGAAAGGGCATCTAGTAATTTTTCTAGGTCTTTCTATGAATTCTTTAGAGTTAAAATTAATGAGTTTCTATTTACCATATGAATCCTTGTAGTTAGAAGGTAAACATTCTCATAAAATGTCTAAAAAATGGGCATCGACCTGAAAATAAAGAGATCACAAAAGAAATAAATAAATAAAAATATGGCATTCAAATATCATATCTCTGATACACTACGACATTCTAATTTTAGAATCTTATAGAAACTAAATTAAACAACAGAGTTCTTATTTCTTATCAAACCACCTTCTATCTAATTGCATGTTCTCACTGTTAGATCTATTACTAGTGCACAAGTGGTAACTACAATGCAATATGAAACTTCTCTGTGAACTTGCTAGTGATAGTTGAAAAAAAAGAGAAGTTATACATTAAAATGATAGTTAGCCTGAGAGATAATTACAATGCATGAAATTGTTTTCCAAAAATAATTATACTTGTATAAGGATGTTTAGTTTATCATAGCAAAAGCATTTAAAACATAGAAGATATTCTAAATTTTATAAAATTTTAAATCTATAAGCAAGTAAATTAAAAACTCATGGCAAACATGCTTTTAACACAAATATAATAATAAAATTCTAGCATACATACCAAGCATATATTCAAACTTGCAATTGATATCAAATCAAAGATGTAACATGCATACTAATAATATAATAGAATTCTAGCATACATGTGTGTGTGTGTGTGTGTGAAGTAAAACAAAGGTGATACAATCAAGACTGCACCGAAAGATCAATTGCAATTTTCAATTAGGTTAATTACAGGATAAAAAGCAACGAAGCTCAAAGATGTATTAAATGTGTTTATTCAGAATATTTGGGCCAAGGTGGGTTTCATGGAAGATACATCAACAAGTGAATATAAGACATTAGTCAAATTAATTCATGCACAAGAAGGGTCCGATCTATCTACTTCATGAGTTAATTAACTTCAGCAGTTCAAAGGCTTATTTTTTCTAATGTATAATTTTACTCTAACACACATAATTTTTTATTTGACCATTGTATTAGGCTAAAATTTTACCACAAGTTCTTAAAGGTCTTTTCTATATTATTTTAAAATTTCATTGCAATCAAATATCAGTAAGGCCTTATAATAAGATTGCTAAGCTACTGTATGATAATTGTATTAGTTTTTGTTGTTGATTTATGATTCTTTTTCTATTTTATTTAGAACTCTTTTATTATTTTTCTAGCATTATTTAGGATATTTTTGCATATTATAAATAGAATCATTTAGCTTGTATTTAGGTTTTTTTTTTTAAGGAAAGACTTTGATTTCAACAATTATTATTGTGTGAGGTTTTGCTCATACTTTTCAATTCTTCATTTAACTACTCTGACTTATCAAATAATTAATCAAGCTTTATAATATTTTTTATACTTCTCGTTCACGTCTCTTTATAGGTTTTAGGTGAGGGTTCCGTTACTTATAGTATTGGTATCTAGGTATAAATTATTGTTGTGTCAAGCTCAATTACAAACTTGATCTTACCTTTTTTTGGAAGAGTTGATTTGATTGTGAGTTTTTGGATCTTTATATCCACGGGATTCTCATCACTTGGTATCAAAACAAGGCTCTAAATCAGGTTATATACCTTTTATCTTTGAGTTTTTCATATACTCCATTTTTGTCAAATTAGTTATCTTCTCTAAAAATTCGTTGTGGCATCTAGTTTTTTTTTTTTAAATAGAAATTATTTGTAATCTTGGTTAAATAAAGTCTTATAAAAAAACAAAAAAAATCGCAAAAAAGAGATTTTTAGGGTGTGCCTCAAATCTTGATTCTTGGGGTTTCTTAGAGTTAAATCTTGATTTGGGATATTTTATGTTTAATTAGATGGGTTTCTTGAAAATTACAACAACAATAACAAAAAACATGTAGTTATTGCATCATTATTATTTTTTTTGTGTCAGCCACCATATATATATATATA